>Ga0209702_10005246_pt1 | contig 17863 bp, 19 predicted proteins | sample FRY01_FD_187210 | JGI IMG/M metagenome (GOLD analysis project Ga0209702, IMG submission 187210) | Freshwater microbial communities from Lake Fryxell liftoff mats and glacier meltwater in Antarctica - FRY-01 (SPAdes) (version 2) | ecosystem: Environmental > Aquatic > Freshwater > Ice > Glacier...
GCGCCCGCCTCCCGCAAGGCACTGCAATAGAAATCTGGTTTCAGGAGTGAGCCTTGTCACGCCGTCGCCAGCGGTGCTCGAACCGATGGCGCAGCCGCTGGCAACTCCGAGTGACAATGGCGAACGCCCGCGTAGGTCAGAAAAACAAGATCACGCGGCGATGGGCACAACGTGGAACACGGCCCTGCGCACCGCATGATCAACGAACCATATCAGCCTACATCATCGGAGCAATCTGCCCGGCACTGGGCAAGGGCGCAGGGCTTGTCCTGCCGGTGTGCAATACGGACGCGATGAACCTGCATCTTGCTGAAATAGCTCGAACTGTGGCGCTTGGTGGCCATGCCGTCGTGCTCATGGATCAGGCCGGGTGGCATGTGACCGCCGCACTCATCATACCCGCGAATATCAGCATCATTCCGCTGCCAGCCAAATGCCCGGAACTCAATCCCGTCGAAAACATCTGGCAGTTCATGCGGGATAATTGGCTCTCCAACCACATCTTCAAATCCTACAACGAGATCGTCGCTCATTGCTGTGATGCCTGAAACAAGATGATCGGCCAACCCGCGTGTATCAAATCCATTGGGATGCGAAAATTTACGCATGAGTGCTGATCAGTGCAGGTTGGTATAACATGGTCAAGGTCGCAGACGGCGGCTGGATGCCACTGGTTCTGGCATCGTGCATTGTGCTGGTGATCTGGACGTGGATGCGCGGGACGGCATATGTGCAGCAGAAGGCGCGGGCTGGGTCGGTACTGTTGGAGACGCTGATCACTTCGGTGGCGAAAAGCACCCACCTGAACGATGCTCCGGAGACAGCGGTGTTTTTAACCTCGGACCCGGAAGCCGCCCCTGCCGTGCTGACCCACAACCTCAAGCACAACTACGTCCTGCATGCGCGCAACCTGATCGTTACGGTGACGGTGGCCAACACGCCCTATGTCGCGGATGCCGAGCGGGTGAAGGTCGAAAAGCTGGGGCCACGGTTTTCGCGGATCGAGCTGTCGTTTGGCTATATGGAAGAGGCGAATGTGCCGCGCGCGCTGAAACTGGCCGGGCGGCAAGGCGAGAGGTTCGACATCATGACGACTTCGTTTTTCCTGAACCGCCGCAGTTTCCGGTCGGCGCGCAACGAGGGTCTGCCGGTCTGGCAGGAATGGCTGTTTATCTCACTGACCAAGATGGCGACCAACGCGACGGACTTTTACCGACTGCCGGTCAACCGGGTGATCGAATTGGGTCAGCAGTTAACCATCTGACAAGCCTTGCGGCCGGGCGCGGCGGCCGCGCCCGGCCTGTTTACTCGGCTGCAGTCCTGGACGCCGGGTTGTTCGGGTGCGTGGTCCAGTTTGCATACTCGGTGACCGGCTTTTTGGTGCGCACATCCATAGCACCTTGCGGCAGTTCGACCATGGTGATGCAATCTTCGACCGGGCAGACGTTGACGCACAGGTTGCAGGCAACACATTTTTCGTCCATCACCTCGAACACCCGACCCGGCTTGATTGCGATGGCCTGATGGCTGGTGTCTTCGCAGGCGGCATAGCAGCGGCCGCATTTGATGCAGGCGTCGGGGTCGATGCGGGCTTTGGTGACGTAGTTCAGGTTCAGATACTGCCAGTCGGTCACATTAGGCACTGCGCGACCTACAAGATCAGACAGCGCCATGTCCTTGGTATCAAGGTATTCCGACAGCCCCGAGATCATCTCGGACACGATCTTGAAGCCGTAGGTCATCACGGCGGTACAAACCTGCACGTTGCCCGCCCCAAGCGCCATGAATTCCGCCGCATCGCGCCATGTCGTCACACCACCGATGCCGCTGATCGGCAGACCACGAGTTTCCGCGTCGCGGGCAATTTCGGCCACCATGTTCAGCGCGATGGGGCGCACCGCCGGGCCGCAATAGCCGCCGTGGGTACCCTTGCCGTCGATCATCGGTTCAGGGCTGAAGTCATCGAGATTGACCGAGGTGATCGAGTTGATCGTGTTGATCAGAGACACCGCATCCGCCCCGCCGCGTTTGGCCGCCGCCGCTGGCATGCGGATATCATTGATGTTCGGCGTCAATTTCACGATGCAGGGCATGCGGCTGTATTTCTTGACCCAGCGCGTCACCATCTCGATGTACTCGGGCACCTGCCCAACGGCGGACCCCATGCCGCGTTCGGCCATTCCGTGCGGGCAGCCGAAGTTCAACTCGACGCCGTCCGCCTCGGTATCCTCGATCCGCAGCAGGATGTCGCGCCAACTGCCTTCGTCACAGGGCACCATCAGACTGATGATCATGGCGCGGTCAGGATAGTCGCGCTTGACCGTCTTGATCTCGCGCAGGTTCACCTCCAGCGGGCGGTCGGTGATCAACTCGATGTTGTTCAGGCCCAAAAGGCGGCGGTCTGCCCCCCAGATGGCCCCATAACGCGGGCCGTTGACGTTGACGACCGGGGGACCTTCGGAGCCAAGGGTCTTCCACACCACCCCGCCCCAACCGGCTTGAAACGCGCGACGGACGTTATATTCCTTGTCAGTCGGGGGGGCAGAGGCCAGCCAGAACGGGTTGGGCGACTTGATGCCGATGAAGTTCGAGGTCAGGTCTGCCATGGTTTACACCCCCATCAAGGCTTGATGAATATCTTCCGCCGCATCGCGCCCCTGCGCCACGGCAGTCACTGTCAGGTCATCGCCCCCGGAGGCACAATCGCCGCCCGCCCAGATGCCCGGCACCGATGTGCGCCCCGCACCCGACACGGCGATCTTGCCGCCATCGACCGACAGACCTTCGGGCGCACCCGACAGGGTTTGCCCGATCGCCTTGAACACCTGATCGGCCTTGAGGCGAAACCGTTCCTCACCGATCTTCAGCCCGGACGGGCCGTCGTCGGTATAGGCAAATTCAACTTCAGTCACCGCCCCGTTGCCCAGAACGGCCATGGGGGCGGCATTGGTCACGATGCGGACCCCGGCACTGGTAGCGTGATCCTGTTCATAGGGCGACGCGCCCATTCTGGCCTGACCCCGGCGATAGACGATGGTGACACTTTCGGCCCCCAGCAGTTTTGACTGCACCGCCGCATCCACCGCCGTCATCCCGCCGCCGATCACCACCACGTCGCGCCCAACCGGCATAGTGGACTTGTTGTGGACCTGCCGCAACTCTGCGATGAAATCGACCGCGTCCCGGACCCCGTGTTTGTCCTCGCCCGGCGCACGCAAACCGTTCACGCCGGCAAGCCCGATGCCCAGAAACACAGCGTCATGCGCGCCTTGCAGGTCTGCCAGCGTCACGTCGTGGCCAAGCGTGCTGCCCTGTTCGATGCGGATACCGCCGATCTGCAAAAGCCAGTCCACCTCAGCCTGCGCGAAATCATCCGTTGCCTTGTAGCTGGCAATGCCGAATTCGTTCAGCCCGCCGGGTTTGGCGCGCGCATCATGAATCACCACGTCATGCCCGCGCATTGCCAACCGGTGCGCGCAGGCCAGCCCCGCGGGCCCCGCCCCCACCACCGCCACCGACTTGCCGGTAAAGCCCGCGCGGCTGAAGGGATGCACGCCCTTGGTCTGCAAGCCGTCGGTCGCAAAGCGCTGCAACCGGCCGATTTCCACCGGCTGGCCTTCTGCCGCCTCGCGCACGCACGCCTGTTCGCACAGCGTTTCGGTCGGGCAAACCCGCGCGCACATGCCACCCAGAATGTTTTGGGACAGGATCGTTTTCGCCGCCGCATCGGACGTGCCCGTAGCGATCTGCCGGATGAACAGCGGAATGTCGATGGCGGTCGGGCAGGCCGTGATACAGGGCGCATCATGGCAGAAATAACAGCGATCCGCCGCCACCCGCGCCTCGTGCCGGTCCAGCGGCGGCGTGTGATCGCCAAAGTTTGCATCATACAAGGCGGCTGGCAGACGCCCCGACGCGACGCCGGGCGTGAGCGGACTATTGGGCAACTGGCTTCTCCTGATTGCACATGGCGTCACGCTGCCACAGGCTTTAATTTTTATCAAACGGTAAATTCTGTTGATTTGGCAGAGGCCACAACAGGTGCTTTTCACCCCAACCCACGTCGCGTATAAGCGTTTGACAATCCAGCGGCGCACAGGCCCCCCCGCCGGTCAAATACCAGGCCCGAAGTCAGCAGAGGATGCCATGAGCAAACAATCAACCGACGCCGATGTCGCTTTCATTTCCGCTCTGGCAGAACTGTTGAACAAGAACGACCTGACCGAAGTGTCCGTCAAGCGCGAGTACGGCGAGGATGACAGCCTCGAAGTGCGCGTCGTCAAGCAGTCAAACATTGTGCAGGTCGCACAAGCCGCCCCGCTGGCGGCAACGGCTGTCGCGGCATCAAACCCGACCAGCCTCGCAGCAGCGCCGATCGAAGATCCGGCGCTCCATCCTGGAGCCGTCACCTCTCCCATGGTGGGAACGGTGTATCTGTCGGCTGAACCGGGTTCTGCGCCATTCGTGGCGGTTGGTGCGACCGTCACCGAAGGACAAACCGTGCTGATCATCGAAGCAATGAAAACTATGAACCAAATACCCGCCCCGCGCGCCGGTGTAATCCGGCGTGTGTTGGTGGCAGATGGCCACCCCGTCGAATACGGCGCACCTTTGCTGATCATCGAGTGACGGCCATGTTCGAAAAAATCCTGATCGCCAACCGGGGCGAGATTGCCCTGCGCGTGATCCGTGCCTGTCAGGAAATGGGGATCAAATCGGTCGCCGTTCATTCCACCGCCGATTCCGACGCGATGCATGTGCGCATGGCGGATGAGAGCGTGTGCATTGGCCCCGCGCCGGCAGCGGCCAGCTATCTGTCCAAGGCCGCAATCATTTCGGCCTGCGAAATCACCGGCGCGCAGGCAGTGCATCCCGGCTATGGCTTCTTGTCGGAAAACGCGGCTTTCGCACAGGCGCTGGAGGATCACGGGATCACCTTCATCGGCCCGCGTGCCGAGCATATCCGCATCATGGGCGACAAGATCACCGCCAAGGAAACCGCCAAGGCGCTGGGAATTCCCGTTGTGCCGGGGTCGGAAGGCGGCGTGGCAGATTATGAATCGGCCATCGGAGTTGCGGCGGGCATCGGCTTTCCCGTGATCATCAAGGCCACGGCAGGCGGCGGCGGGCGCGGCATGAAGGTCGCGCGCAATGCCGAAGAGCTTGAGATTGCGTTCCGCACCGCACGGGCAGAATCCAAGGCAGCGTTTGGCAACGACGAAGTCTATATCGAGAAATACCTGCAAAAACCGCGCCATATCGAGATTCAGGTGTTTGGCGACGGCAAGGGCGGGGCAGTGCATCTTGGCGAGCGGGATTGCTCGTTGCAGCGCCGCCACCAGAAGGTATTCGAAGAGGCCCCCGGCCCGGTGATCACCCCCAAACTGCGGGCGATGATCGGCAAGGTTTGTGCTGATGCGATGTCGACGATCAACTATATCGGTGCGGGGACCATCGAATTTCTGTACGAGGACGGCGAGTTCTTCTTCATCGAGATGAACACCCGCCTGCAAGTCGAACATCCGGTGACTGAAGCGGTGTTTGGTGTCGATCTGGTGCGCGAGCAGATTCGGGTTGCGGCGGGCATGGGCATGTCTTTCACCCAAGATGAGTTGGAGATGAACGGCCACGCCATCGAAGTCCGGATCAACGCCGAAAAGTTGCCGAATTTCGCCCCATGTCCCGGCCGGGTGCGGATGTTTCATGCGCCCGGCGGCCTAGGGGTGCGGATGGATTCTGCGCTTTATTCCGGCTATTCGATCCCGCCCTATTACGACAGCCTGATCGGCAAGCTGATCGTGCATGGCCGCGACCGAACCGAGGCGCTTGCGCGGTTGCGCCGCGCATTGGGCGAACTGATCGTAGACGGCATCGACACCACGGTGCCGCTGTTTGAGGCGCTGCTGAACGAACCAGACATCCAGAACGGTGAATACAACATTCACTGGCTGGAAAAATGGCTGGAAACCCAATTAGGGGCGTGATGTGCAGGTGATTGATCAGATCACCCCCGCGATTTTGCTGCGTGCTTATGCAGCGGGCGTGTTTCCAATGGCAGAAACGCGGGACGATCCCGAAATTCGATGGATCGAGCCGCGTCTGAGGGGTTTGTTACCCTTGGAAAGTTTTCATATTTCACGCAGTCTGCGTCAACGAATGTTTTCTTGGGATTGCACAATTCGAACAGACAGTGATTTCGAAGGCGTCGTGGATGGCTGTGCGGACCGCCCCGAGACGTGGATTTCCGCCCGCATCCGCGCGCTGTATCTGGATTTGCACGCACAGGGGCACGCGCACAGTCTGGAAGTGTGGGAGGGGGCGGAACTGGTTGGCGGCACTTATGGAGTGGTGCTGGGGTCAGCGTTTTTTGGTGAAAGCATGTTCTCGCGGCGCACCGATGCCAGCAAGGTCGCGCTGGCCTACCTTACCCACCGGCTGCGCGCAGGCGGCTTTACCCTGTTTGATACACAGTTTCTGACACCGCATCTGGCAAGCCTTGGAGGCATCGAGGTGCCGCGCGCCGCCTATCAACGTCTTTTGGCAAGCGCGCTGCAAGGCCGGGCTGCGTTTGATCCGCCCGGCTACGGAGAGGCGGTCGCGGGCGTATCGCAGCGCAGCACCCAGACATCATAGCGCGGATGATCCAACGCCGACAAAGCAGGGGACGATGCGACCATCCAGCCTGAAAATACCGAATCGACAAACGGGGAAACGTTGATCGTCAGATGCGCCTCGGCGTCCGACGCAGGGTCATCGACCGGATAACGACAATCATCAAGTTGCACAGAAAGGCGCCCGTTGGTCTTCGCCTCGCCGCGCGACAGATCGAGATCGACCAAAACACCAGACAGCTTGTCCAGCACGCGCAGCACCCCACCGGGGGCCGAGGCCATCTCTTGCGCCTGCGCCGGGCCCGCCAACAGCGCCAAAACCAGCAGCCGTTTCATGGTACCGGAGTCGCCGCCGGATCGGATTTGCCGCCAACAAAGGCCATTAGCAGGGAAATAAGGCTGACTGACCCTTGAGTGTCTTCGATCTCGTCGCCCGGAGCAAGATTGTCGGGCGAACCGCCGGGGATGATCTCGACGAAGTTGCCACCCAGCAAACCTTCAGAAGAAATCAGGATCGCGCTGTCAGTCGGAAGCACGATCGGATCATGAACTGCAATGGTCGCATCGGCGAAGAACGTCTTGGGGTTCAGCGCCAAACCGGTGATCGTGCCGACTTTCACCCCGCCCAGCCGCACGTCGGACCCCACGGTGATCCCTTCGACCGACCGGAATGAGGCGCGCAGCGGATAGCTGCCCGCCTGCCCCGAAAAATCCAAACCTTGGGTGGCATAAATTACAAATCCCAACGCGACCGCCAACACGGCGGCCCCTGTCAACACTTCGGCGCGATGTTCGGCCATCATTTCGGCTGCCACGCTTCGTAATCGACTCGAACCACCGGGACGACGCGCCGGATCGATCCCGCCGGCACATAGGCTGCACCAGATCCGGTCAAATTTTCCAGATGCGGCTTTTCCCAGACCTTGTGGACCAGCGGAGCCTCTGTCGGCGGCTGATCCCAAGTGAAGTGCAGCCAGCCATGCCAATCAGGACTGACCCGCGTTGCCTCCATATCACCGTTATAGATCACCCAGCGGCGTTTGGCGTCTGCGGTCTGGTAATAGATGTTGCCCTGCACATCCTCGCCGACCTTGATGCCGCGCCGCGCGGTAAATATTTGGGTGCCGAGTGTCTGGCTGTTCCACCAGGTCAACATACGGTTCATAAATGACATGAAAGCCCCCAAGGCTGTTTGCCGGTGTTTGGCCGATTGAAGGTATTTCGCCCAGCGCTGCGCTGCGGGCGAACCGCCGCGCAGCGCTGTTCAGCCTGCGGTGGCTTTTCCCTTCTTCGTCTCGGTATGCACCAACAACGGTTGAGCACCGTTGTTCACCGATTCCTGGTTCACAACGACCTCTTCCACACCGGTCAGGCCGGGCAGTTCGAACATGGTATCAAGCAAGATATCTTCCATGATCGACCGCAGCCCGCGTGCGCCCGTCTTGCGCTTGATCGCGCGCTTGGCGATCGACACCAGCGCGTCGGCCGAAAACGACAGCTTGGTGCCTTCGATTTCGAACAGTCGCTGGTATTGTTTGACCAGTGCATTCTTCGGCTCGGTCAGGATGGTAACCAAGGCCGGCTCGTCGAGATCTGTCAGAGTGGCGATCACTGGCAGACGTCCGACAAATTCAGGGATCAAACCGAATTTCAACAGATCTTCAGGTTCCAGTTCCTTGAACAATTCGCCCGCGCCGCGTTCTTCCGGGCCCTTCACATCTGCGCCAAAGCCGATGGCAGAACCCTTGTTGCGCTGTGCTATGATCTTTTCCAGACCGGCAAACGCCCCGCCACAGATGAACAGGATGTTCGTCGTGTCCACTTGCAGGAATTCCTGTTGCGGATGCTTGCGCCCACCCTGCGGCGGCACCGAGGCGATGGTGCCTTCCATGATCTTCAGCAGCGCCTGCTGCACGCCTTCGCCCGACACGTCGCGGGTGATCGAAGGGTTGTCGGACTTGCGCGTGATCTTGTCGACCTCGTCGATATAAACGATACCGCGTTGCGCCCGTTCGACATTGTATTCCGACGCCTGCAGCAGTTTCAGGATGATGTTTTCGACGTCTTCGCCAACATAGCCCGCTTCGGTCAGCGTGGTCGCATCGGCCATGGTGAACGGCACATCCAGAATCCGCGCGAGCGTCTGAGCCAGAAGCGTCTTGCCGCAGCCAGTGGGGCCGATCAGCAGGATGTTCGACTTAGACAGTTCGATGTCGGTCTTTGTCGAATGGTTCAGCCGCTTGTAATGATTGTGCACCGCAACCGACAGCACCCGCTTCGCGTGGACCTGACCGATCACGTAATCGTCCAACACCTTGCAGATTTCGCGCGGGGTTGGGACACCGTCGGACGATTTCAGACCGGTGGCCTTGGTTTCCTCGCGGATGATGTCCATGCACAATTCGACACATTCATCACAGATGAACACGGTTGGGCCTGCAATCAGCTTGCGCACCTCGTGCTGGCTTTTGCCGCAGAACGAGCAGTAAAGAGTGTTCTTGCTGTCGCTGCCAGAATTGTTCGCCATCGTATTCCTCTGCCTCGCGCCCATTAGGCGTCAATCTGAAAGTCTAGGCCAAGGCCCGCGCCTTCACAATGTCAAATCGCCCCCGGCGCAAACCGGGGGCGATCACTTATTTTTGGGCCCTTATTTGGCAACATCTTCCATCTTGCCACGGTTCTCTAGAATCTCGTCTATCAGTCCCCAGGCCTTGGCGTCTTCGGCGGACATGAAGTTGTCCCGCTCCAGCGCCAACTCGACGGCTTCATAGGTGTTGCCGGTGTGCTTTACGTAAATCTCGTTCAACCGGCGCTTCAGCTTTTCGGTTTCGCGGGCGTGGATCATGATGTCGGTCGCCTGCCCCTGATAACCGCCAGAGGGTTGGTGGACCATGACGCGGCTGTTTGGCAACGAGAACCGCATCCCCGGTTGGCCCGCCGTCAGCAAAAGCGACCCCATCGACGCCGCCTGCCCAATGACCAGCGTGCTGACCTTGGGTTTGATGTATTGCATCGTGTCGTAGATCGACAAACCGCTGGTCACCACGCCGCCCGGCGAGTTGATATACATGCTGATTTCCTTGGACGGATTTTCCGCCTCGAGAAACAGCAACTGCGCGCAGATCAGGCTGGACATGCCATCATGCACCGGGCCGCCAAGGAAAATGATGCGTTCCTTCAGCATGCGGCTGAAGATGTCATAGGCCCGCTCGCCGCGGCTGGTCTGTTCGACCACCATCGGAACAAGGGTATTCATGTAGTGGTCGATCGGATCGCGCATGGGGACCTGCCTGTTGCTCGTCTAAGGAATAGCCGGGGGTGGTTGACAGAGTCTTAGTGTCGAGCGCAGGGGGCTGCAAGGGTAGGGGAAGATTTCGCGTTTAAGTCGCGGGTGCGCGGGGCCCCTTAGTGCGACGATTCAGGCGGCTGTCGCCCCGTTTTTTCACACCCGACCCGCTGGCATGTGCGCGTGCATCGGCGATTTTTTGCGGTGCCGCGCAACCGTGCAGGGTCAGCCAAACACCCGCCATGCAAGCCAGATACGGCTGATGCAGGTATAAAAGCACAGGATGCCGAAGATGTAGGCGAGCGGCGCGAAGGCCCCCGGCCACAGGCATAAAATGACGAAAAACAAAATTGTTTCAGTGCCTTCCAAAAGACCGGAAGTGAAATACACCGACTTCTCACCCCGGTCCGACGTCGCCATCCCACGTTTGGCCGCGAGGATCGCATAGCCAAGAAAGCTGGACCCGTTGGCATAAAACGACGCGAGCAGAAACGCCGCCGCGACAGCATTGCCCCCGGGGTCACGACAGGCAAAGGCCAGCGGGATCGCGCCGTAAAAGATAAAATCGCACACTATATCAAGGTAGCCGCCAAAGTCGGTCTTCTGCGTCGCTCGCGCTACCGCTCCGTCAAGCCCGTCGGCCAGACGGCTGGCCAGCAGCAGGATCAACGCCAACCCTGCAGGCCACCCCAACGCCAGCACCACCGCCGACCCCAGCCCCAGCGCCAGCCCCAACCCCGTCACCCCATTGGCCGTCCAGCCGCGCGCGGCCAATGCCTGACCCCAGTGGTTCACCACCGGGTCGATCACGTTTCGCATCGCCTTGTCCAGCATCGCAGCCTCCTGTCGCGGACGACCCTGTCATGTTCCGCGCACCGTCACTTTGTTGTGCGCGCCGACAGGTTTGGGTTGCACGCGCCCCCTTGGGCTTTCTATCGGTGATGCAACGGGTTTTATGCAAGGAATGAACGATGCCCCTGACCAGACGACAGTTTGCCGCACTTGCAGGCGCAAGCCTGCTGACCAGCCACGCGATGGCGCAGGACGTGACGCAGGACTGGGAGGCGGTGGCGCAGGCGGCGCGAGGTCAGACAGTATATTGGCATGCTTGGGGCGGTGATCCAAAAATCAATGATTTCATCGCCTTCATCGGGGATCAGGCGCAGGCACGCTACGGTGTGACGCTAAAACATGTGAAACTTGCCGACACCGCAGATGCGGTGGCCCGCGTGCTGGCCGAACGCGATGCCGGGCAGATCACGGGCGGTGCGGTCGATCTGATCTGGATTAACGGCGACAATTTCGCGGCCATGAAAGCGCAAGGTCTGTTGCACGGACCGTTTGCAGAACGCCTGCCGAACTGGCCGCTGGTGGATATTTTGGGCAAACCGGCGACAGTGACTGATTTCACCCTGCCAACCGAAGGCTACGAATCCCCCTGGGCAATGGCCCAACTGGTGTTCGAATACGACAGCGCACGCCTGCCGACCCCGCCCGCCGATCTGGCAGGATTGAAGGCGTTCATTCTGGCCAATCCGGGGCGGTTCACCTATCCGCAGCCGCCCGATTATCTAGGCGTCACCTTTTTGAAACAGGTGATGTATGGGGTCATGGCCGACCCTGCAATCCTGCAATCCCCCAGCGATCCTGCCGCTTATGACGCCGCCATCGCCCCGCTTTGGGCGTTTCTGGACGACATCCACCCCAGCCTGTGGCGCAGTGCAAAAGCCTTCCCGGCCAATGAGCCCGCCTTGGGGCAACTGCTGGCGGATGCCGAGATCGACATCGCCTTTGCTTTCAACCCCGGTCGGGCGAGTGCCGAGATTGCCGCAGGCACTCTGCCTGACACGGTCCGGACCTTTGTTCTGGACGGCGGCACCCTCGGCAACGCATCATTTGTCGCTATCCCGTTCAACGCCGCCCACCGTGCAGGCGCCTTGGTGATCGCCGATCTGATCCTTGACCCTGCCGTGCAGGCGCACGCGCAGGACCCAGCCGTTCTGGGCTTTCAGACTGTGCTGAACCTCGCGGCGCTGACGCCCGACGACAGGGCGCGGTTTGACGCACTGTCACTGGGCGTGGCGACGCTGCCGCCCGCCGAACTGGGCCCCGCGCTGCTGGAGCCTCATGCGAGTTGGGTGACCCGGATCGCCGAGGATTGGGTAGCCCGCTATGGCACGGCCCAATGACGCCAGGCAAGTGAGGGCGAACAGGTGACGCCCGGTAAAGTCGCGACGGGCACTGGCACGGCGGGCACTGGAACGGCGGGAGGCCGTCTGCTGCGACTGATGCCAGGGCTGACACTGTGGCTGTTGGCGGTGCCGGTGCTGGCAGGGTTTGCCGGCACACTGGCCCCGGCCTTTGGCTTTGACCCGCTGTCAGGCACGGGACCGGGACTGGCGGCCTTCACCACCCTGGCGCAATGGCCGGGGCTCCGGGCGGCTGCTTGGCTGTCGGTCACGTCGGGGGTTGGCTCCACCCTGCTGGCGCTGTTGATCAGCCTTGGTGTCGTGGCGACGCTGATCGGGCGGCCCGGTTTTGCCACGGTGCAGCGTCTGCTGTCGCCGCTGCTGTCGGTGCCCCATGCGGCGGCGGCGCTGGGGCTTGCGTTTCTGATCGCCCCGTCCGGCTGGACCGCGCGGGCGCTGTCGCCTTGGGCCACCGGATGGATGCAACCGCCGGACCTGTTGATCCTGAACGACCCGGCAGGATTGGCCCTGACCTTGGGGTTGGTGGCCAAGGAAACCCCGTTTCTGCTGCTGATGATCCTTGCCGCCCTGCCACAGACCGATGCGCGGCAACGGATGACCGTGGCCGCCTCGCTGGGCTATGGGCGGCTGGCGGGGTTTGCCCTGACCGTGCTGCCCGCGCTTTACGCCCAACTGCGTCTGCCGGTCTATGCTGTGTTGGCTTATGCGATGACGGCCGTGGAAATGGCGATGATTCTCGGGCCGACCCTGCCGCCCAGCCTTTCGGTGCAGGTGGTGACCTGGGCGACCGAGCCCAACCTCGCCCATCGCGGCACGGCGGCGGCGGCGGCACTGCTGCAGGTCGTGCTGGTGGTGGGGGTATTGGGGCTGTGGCGGATGGGCGAGATGGGCGTGCGGCGTTTGGTCAGGCATGCGGCGCGGTCGGGTTGGCGCGCGGCGCGGGTCGACGCGACCCTGCAACCGGTGCTGCTGGGTTTGGCGCTGACGCCAGCTCTGGCGCTTGCGGCGGGGCTTGCAGGACTGTCGGTGTGGAGCGTTGCCGGTCTGTGGAGCTTTCCCGACGCCTGGCCAGAAGACCTGACACTCGCCACCTGGACCCGTGCAGCCCCCGGTCTGTGGCAGGCGAGCATCACCAGCCTGACGCTGGCCCTCACGGCCACACTGGCAGCGCTGGTGCTGGCGCTGGCCTGTCTGGAGGCGGAGCATCGGTTCGGGCTCAACCCGCAGGCCTGGGTGCTGTGGTTGCTGTATCTGCCGTTGATCGTGCCCCAGGTGGCGTTTTTACCGGGCTTGCAGATGTTGGCACTTTCGACGGGTGCAATTGGAGGCTGGGCGGCTGTGGCAGCCGTGCATGGGGTCTTCGTTCTGCCCTATGTATTTTTGTCGGTGTCGGCGCCCTATCGGGCATGGGATGACCGGATCGCTGTGCAGGGGGCTGCACTGGGGGCCTCGGCTGCCCGCGTGTTCTGGCGGCTGCGGCTGCCGATGCTGCTTACTCCGGTGCTGACAGCGGCTGCGGTGGGCATGGCGGTGTCGGTCGGGCAGTATCTGCCAACGCTTCTGATCGGCGGCGGTCGGGTGGAAACCCTGACGACCGAGGCGGTGGCCCTGTCATCGGGCGGCAACCGGCGGGTTATCGGGGCCTATGCGCTGTTGCAAATGGCGCTGCCGGCGATTGCTTTCGGGATTGCTCTGGCCCTGCCCCGGCTGATCTATGCCAAAAGGCGTGGCATGGGGGTAGTATGACCGGATTGCAATTGCAAAAGCTGGAAATCCGGCAGGGCGACAGGGTGCTGGTGTCGCTGGATGTGGAGGTAGCGCCCGGCGAGGTACTGACCGTGATGGGCGCATCGGGGTCGGGCAAATCGACGCTGCTGGCGGCAGTGATCGGCACCTTGCCGCGCGACTTCACGATGACCGGGCAAATCGTGCTGAACGGGGTCGATGTGACGGCGTTGCCGACCCGAGCGCGCAAGATGGGCATCCTGTTTCAGGATGATGTGCTTTTCCCACATCTGTCGGTGGGCGGAAACCTCGGGTTTGGCTTGCCTGCCCGCACTCGCAACCGCACCGAAAGGATCGATGCAGGTCTGGAAGAAATGGGTCTGGCGGGATTTGCGGCTCGCGACCCTGCGACGCTGTCGGGCGGTCAACGTGCCCGTGTGGCGCTGCTGCGCGCGCTTCTCGCAAACCCCGAGGCGCTGCTGCTGGACGAGCCGTTCTCGCGGCTGGACACCGAACTGCGCGAACAGATCCGTACTCTGGTCCTGACCCACGCCCGGGCGCTGAGTCTGCCCTTGGTGCTGGTGACGCATGATGCAGAGGACGCCCGTGCGGCGACCGGACCAGTGGTAACGCCATTGGGGCAAGCTGTGCATCTGTAAAGTCGGGTAGGGTGTGTGCAAGCACGCATCTTTTTCGCGAATGGTGCGTGCAAGCACACACCCTACCCCTTAACGTGAAAGCACCAGATCAACCCGCAGCCCGCCCAGATCGGCCGATGACCCCAGCCGCAGCGACCCGCCATGGCTGCGCGCAATATCCGCGGCAATCGACAGGCCCAGACCCACCCCGCCGCCCGCGTTGGGGTTGCGTGCGCCGTCGAGTCGGACAAAGGGCTGCAATGCTTCGTCGCGCCGGTCCTTGGGGATGCCCGGCCCGTCATCCTCGACCGTCAGCCGAACGGTACGCTCGGTGAAAGCCAAGCTGACCACCACTTTGCTGCCATAGCGCACGGCGTTGCCGATCAGGTTGTCCAGCGCACGCAAAATCGCCTGCGGCCTTAGCGCCAGCAACCCATCGCCTTCGCACCCGCCAAAACTGACCGCCTGCCCCGCGCGTTGCGCATTCTCGACCGCCCGCGCCACCAGCGATGCCGGATCGACACGTTCGGTCTCCTCCATCGCATCGCCGCGGGCGAAGGCCAGAAATTCATCCACCAGCCGCTCCATTTCCACCACGTCGCCGCGCAGGGCCGCCGTATCGTCATCCACGGGCAGCAGCGACAGACCCAGCTTCATCCGGGTCAGCGGCGTTCGCAGATCGTGACTGACCCCCGACAACAGCAATGTGCGCTGTTCGATCTGCCGTTCAATTCGCGCGCGCATATCTAGAAAGGCGTGGCCTGCGATGCGCACTTCGGTCGCCCCACGCGGGCGGTAGGGCAGCAACTGGCCCCGGCCAAACGCCTCGGAGGCGGCCGCAAGCCGGGAAATCGGCGACAGCTGATTGCGCAGGAATACATAGGAAATCAACGTCAGCACCACCGAAGCCACCATCATCAACACCAGCAATTGATGCGGATTTGACGCCGAAACCCGACGACGTTCCAACGAAACTGCCATTGGCCCGAAAGCCGTTTCAAAGAGCATCTGCACCTGCCGGTCGTTCGTTCGCAGGTCTACTTCGACCAGCGAAGGCAGGCGTTCACGCAGCGAGGTGATCACCTCGCGCCCCGACCAATCCCAAAAGTCGCGCTGATCGGGGGCGGCAGGTGGACCCGTCGCAGGCATTGCGACGTCCAGACCCAATCCCTGCGCCAGCGTGCCCGCGCGCGCCTGCGCTTCGGGCAACGTCGCGGCTGACGCAACTTCGCTCAGCAGATATTCCATCTCGATCGTCACCCCGCGCGTCATCTGCCGAGTGACGCCTTCGAAGTGCCGCTGGATAAACACGATGGACACGACCAACTGAATCGTGACGATGGGCACGATCAGGATCAGGGCGGCACGGCCAAACAGGCTGCGCGGAAGATAAGGTTTCAGGTGCGGCTGCATGGGACAACCCTAACCTGCAGCGCACGCCAAGGAAAGCAAAGCCATGCAACGACGCAGCCCAACGACACCCCCCCGGACCAAGCCGCGCAGATGAACCGGGTCGACCCTGATCTGAGGCTGATCCTGGCCCCAAACCCCGGCCCGATGACCGGGGCCGGCACCAACAGCTATCTCTTGGGACAGGGCGAAGTTGTGCTGATCGACCCCGGCCCAAACGACCCGGCCCACCACGCAGCCCTGTTGGCCGCGCTGGAACCCGGTGAACGGCTGGCCGCGATCCTGATCACCCACAGCCACCTGGACCACACCGCCCTTGCCCCCGCGATCGCCGCAACCACCAAAACGCCAGTCTGGGGGGCGGGGCCTGCGGGCAGCGGTCGGTCAGCGTTGATGGCCGCCTGGGCCGACCGAGGCCTTGTGGGCGGCGGCGAGGGGTTTGATCAGACCTATGCGCCCGACCGGGTGCTGCGGGATGGCGAAACCGTGCAGATCGCGGGGCTTGCGATCGAGGTGCTGGCGACCCCGGGCCACACAGGTTGCCATCTGAGCTTTGCCTGCGGCGGCAGGTTATTTTCGGGCGACACCGTCATGGGCTGGTCCACGTCCCTTGTGTCCCCGCCCGATGGCGACATGTCGGCCTACATGGCCAGTCTGACCGCGCTTGCCGCCCGGAACTGGCAAGTGATGCACCCCGGTCACGGACCTGCCGTCACAGCCCCCGCCAGCCGTCTGGCAGAGTTGATAGCGCATCGCAAAACCCGTGAAGCCGCGATTTTGGCGGCCCTGTCGGACCATTTCCCCGCAACCGCGCAGACGCTCGCCAGCCTGATCTATGTCACCACCCCGCCTGGCCTGCTGCCTGCTGCGACCCGCAACGTGCTGGCACATCTGATCGACTTGACCGACCGGGGGCTGGTTTGCCATCTGACCGATGCCGCGCGAGATTGGGTGTTTGGCCCAAGACCTGACGCTGCTACGGATCGGTGAGCGCAGCCTGCAACGAAAAACACAAAGACCGCCCGAAGGCGGCCTTGCGTGTCACTGGTCAAATTGGAGCGGGCGAAGGGATTCGAACCCTCGACCCTAACCTTGGCAAGGTTATGCTCTACCCCTGAGCTACGCCCGCACCGTTTTGACTGACGCTCGTTTATAAAGGGACGTCGCAGCCTGCAAGAGGCAAAATGATGGGCGCGTGCGATTTCGGTGCTACCCAAGCCAGCCGCCGTTTCACTCAGACGGCCGGACCTGGTGACAGTTGCGCCGCGCCGATCAACCGCGGGTAATCAATCGCCGGGCAACGGTCCATCACCACCGTCAGCCCCGCCGCCCGCGCCTGCGCCGCAGCCGCTTCATTGATCACGCCCAACTGCATCCAGATCGTTTGCAGACCGGGCAGCGCGAGCGCCTGCGTCACCACCGGACCAACCTCTTCGGATCGGCGAAAGATGTCCACCATATCAACCGGTTCTGTGATGTCAGACAGCGCCGCGCGCACCACCTCGCCCGCCACGACAACGCCCGTCTGGCCAGGATTGACCGGGATCACCCGATACCCCATCCGAGACAGAAAACCGCCCACTTGGTGGCTGGGTCGGTCAGGATTGGGCGACCAGCCCACCAAGGCGATCACCTTCGTCGTGGTCAAAATGCGCCGCAGCGTGTCGTCTGTCACGGTCATGGCTTGCCCTTTTTTTCTCAGCTTGCGCTTTGCGCAACCACCGCGCCATACAAAAAAAGCGCCCAGACCTTTCGGTCGGGCGCCAGTCGTGGAACGAGGGACAGTGAAAGAGAAAACGGAGGTTCCAGATCCGCTGCTCTTTATGTGACATAGAAACCCTGAACCTTGATTAAAGGTAACTCCCAAGCACCCCAGCCGATAACGGGTTTTTGTCAGTTTGATTTGGGTCTCCTTGGCCATTGGGCGCCTTAATTTTTGTGTGTGGTCGGAATTTCATGGCGCTGTGATGATTTCTCTGAATC
>Ga0209702_10005248_pt1 | contig 17859 bp, 7 predicted proteins | sample FRY01_FD_187210 | JGI IMG/M metagenome (GOLD analysis project Ga0209702, IMG submission 187210) | Freshwater microbial communities from Lake Fryxell liftoff mats and glacier meltwater in Antarctica - FRY-01 (SPAdes) (version 2) | ecosystem: Environmental > Aquatic > Freshwater > Ice > Glacier...
CCCACATGAGAACAGGAACTAAAAGCATGACAACCTGCGCTAGAATCGTTTGCAGAATACGTGGCGATGGTCATCTTGATTCTCGCGTTAAGAAAAATAACGTCGGCTACAAAGGAGTCGAGAGCGAGCTGGATTTAATGTATTCAGTTTGCGATGTCTGTGGTTCCGAGCAAGCTGCCGGCAATCAGTTGCGAACCAACAAACGCGCAATGATAAAATTCAAAAAGACTGTCGATGGGCTGTTAACTGGCGAACAAGTCAGAGCGGTCCGAGAAAAGCTAAAATTGAGCCAATCCGATGCTGCGAAAGTATTCGGCGGCGGGCCTGTTGCTTTTTCGAAATATGAAAGTGACGACGTAGCGCAATCTGAGGCTACGGATAAGATGCTCAGGCTAGCCTCAGAGCGGCCCATCGCCTTCGAATATCTCGCGTGAAAGTCCGGCAAAAAAAAAGCAGCCGCAGTTCATGCATCTGCCACGACTGATATTACCGACAGCTCAATTTTTCCAGAATCGGCAAAAATCCGACCGAGTAGAAGGTCAGGACGAAGCTGGAGAGAATCTGGGTTAATAATCGGTTTTCTATTCGGTCACGCTGATTGAAGTCGCTCTTGTCGGAGAGATTGATTAGCAATTGGCTGTGGCAGATCGCACACGCCCGCGGTGCGTCTTAGCCGCCATCTTAAAACCTCCCGCAGACAATCTTGTATTCGTTCTTTTCAAGCGTATAGTCTATATATTGGCATTGGGAGGAGATTGTAATGTCAGATAAAGCTCAAATGAGCCATACCAACACTGGGAAGCTCAGCGGCCGCAGCAAGGCAGTCGCTATTTTTTCTAAATCGGGTGTTGTGGTTTCGAAAACCGGAGGCGCCTACCGTGACCCTGCGGCAATCATTCGATCCAGCACAGCTCAAGACCAGTTGAAGAAAATTTCTGTTATTAGAAAACTGACTGTCAAATAAGCTACACCTCGTCCAAATTTAAGTAGGCCTCATTCATCACCCGCACACCGTTCCGAAAGCTTCGACCGCTGCTCCAGTGCTTTTACAGAACTAGAGAACCAACGAATGGCTCATTCATTAATACACATCAGCCCTAATTTCTAGTTTTGTCGAATGCGATAATAGATCCACTTAGTTCTTAAGACAAGTCCATCCTGCACAGGTCCATTGAAGGTTCTCTGGCACCAGATATCTATTACTTACCTCGGCCAATCGGCGCTGCGCAACGTCCTCAGCCTGCACAAATAATGCTTCGGAAATTTTCTTGTCTATATCGGATTTGCCGTGCTGTGCCTTAGTCAATAGCCATTGAGTAACGGAGTCACCATTGAGTTCAATGTTGTTGTCGCTCACTTTGACGACGGTAAATTCTTGTCGCATCCGTTGCCCTTGCAATCCCTGCCAACGGAGCACGCCCGCAACTAAGGCGCCATCTCCCAGTTGATCTGCGTGGATGACGGCTGAAATGCCACCGAAATCGTAATCCTTGGCCTTCTCCAACAGATAACACAAGAGGTGAGAGTTTAAATCCAGCATATGTGTATTTGGTCTTTGTGCACCCAGCAATCGGTCCAGTGTAACGTCGAGGCGAGAAGAGGCACGCTCGGGCATTTTTAACCCTCGCATGACAATATTCGGCAGATTTATACGAAGTACTTTGCCTTTATGGGTTCTCTCCAAAACCTCGATACCCAATTGATCAAACATACCCTCCACGAAGCTATGGAGGTGTTCCTTTGTGATTTGCAGCTCGTCTCTCAGCTCTGAGGGGGTACCCGTCGCCACATGATCAAACAGTTCATGCTGCTGTCGTGCTGCCTCACGCGCCCTGGCAAGCGCCTCTTCGATCCGCTCCTCTGAGCGATTAATTCCCTCGGTTGTGGCCGCACGGAGAATGTCATCCACATCGATCAAATTGGAAATCTCGCCAAGAATCTCCTCCTTCAGACCTTCATTGTATTCGCGGCTCTGAACCTGTGCCATATCGGATACAACGCTGTCTATCCTGCTGTACATCAACTGAATAATCTGTTCGTCTAGGGAGTCCGGTTGATGGACATTGAACACCACTACCACTTTTTCCTGCCCATAACGGTACAGACGGCCTACTCGCTGAACAAGACGCATTGGGTTCCACGGCAGGTCGTAGTTGACCATAATGTGGCACTGCCTTTGCAAGTTGATCCCCTCCCCCCCAGCCTCAGTGGATATAAGAAACTGGGCATCATTCTCGAATCTACTAATCGCTTCACTACGCAATCTGTGAGGCATGGAGCCATTGATCAACTCCACCTTAGTAATTCCATAGCGAGATTGCAGCGCAGCTTGTAAGTAGCTCTGGGTGGTACGGTATTCTGTAAATATCAGAATTTTCTCAGTGGGGGTTTCTGCCAGCACCCTGCTAATGATCAGATCTAGAAATTGGTGTAGTTTCTGATCATTGTCCATCAACTCCCGGGACTCCTCAATTAGCTCCTCCAGCAAGCATATCTCGCCAGCAAAAAATTCCTCAGCATCAGTAGCCAACTGTTCCTCCCACTCCCCGAAATAGCGCTCATCATCAGGCTCCTCCGAGTAATCTCCCCCGTTCTGCCATTCGTTCTTCAATCTTGCTAACCGGTTTTTAAGTGCGCTGTTGATTGCTGCTGCGCTGGAAACAGCCAGCTTACGGTAAACAGTCATAACAAAACCGATTGCGTTGCCGGTTTTCCCCATCGCGGCACCTGCCGCATACCCCTGTTGGAGATATTTCTGTAAGTTTGAATCGAAAGTTACAGAACTCTTATCGCGGTGTACTTGAATGTTGTGAGTCAATTTCCCTTTAAAGATGAAATTGCCCTGGGCATCTGTCACGTCAGCCTTGTGGTTGCGGAAAACTAACTGCCGCAATATCTCTGGATGCAGGCTAAGAGTAAGCAATTCATCTTTCAGGTCAGGCCGCAGCAACTCCAGCAGCGCCACAAATTTGTCCTGCATTCCCTGGTGAGGGGTAGCAGACAGAAGGAGAATATGTCGGGTTTTTTCACGCAGATTTTGCGCTAATTTGTAACGGTCGGAAGCATCTAACTTCATGCCATACTGGCGACGGCTCAGGCGGTGGCCCTCATCAAAGATAATCAGGTCCCAGTTGTCTGCCTGCATCACACTCGCAAGATGCTGGTCCTGCTTCAACCGGTCGATAGAGCCAATGACACAATCGAACATCTTCCATTCACGGGGAGCATCAATATTGAAGTCCTCACCATAAATGCGGAAATTTTCCAAACCGAACTTATGGTACATCTCTTCTTTCCACTGCTTAGTAAGGCCCGCGGGGGTCACCAGGAGCACTCGACGGACCAGGTCGCGCTGCATCAAAGCGTGAAGCAGCATCCCAGTTTCGATGGTTTTGCCAAGACCAACGTCATCTGCTATTAACCAATTGAAGTTACCTGAAGCCAGAATATGATGGACCAGATTGATTTGATGGGGGAGTGGATCAATATCTAGATGAGATAGTGCTCCAGTATTCTCGTTCCAAGTCTCAATTGCACTGGCTAGCATTCTCAATCTCAGTTTTTCTGGATCCTCTGGTGTCCCCAGATTACCGAGCATGAATCGGTGTTTAGGTCCTTTGATCTGCCGAAGATGTTGGTATGGAAGCCAGGTTCTTACGCCTCTTTCAGGGAAATCCACCAATGCTTGCTCACAGAACCCTAGGGTTCGCTGCTGCATAACAACGCCGTTGCCGAGGGATATAATGCCTGGTCCCGGTGTCTGGTCTTGCACGTCCATCCCATTTGAAAACCCAGACACCAACTCATTAGCTGAAATTACAGTTGATTGCTGATCCTTTACCCAAAAAACCTGCAGCCTGGTGCCGGTTTCATTCTCAAACACCTTTGTGACAACACCCTTTCTGGAGCTTCCACTACGGGTCTGGACAACCCAACATCCTACAACGTGGTTCAATGCTTGTTTCACTGTTCCGCCCCCTCCTCCCACACCTCCTCGAATTCAGTCTTAATCGGCCTTGGAGACCGCCGGCAGTCGTCAAGCACTAACCCATAGCCTTCCAAAACTCTCTTTTTTTCATAATTCATCACATCGGTGAAACCTAGATCACCGTAATTTTCATCATTCAAATCATCTGGGAATTCAAAGGAGAAGTGTTGCTCGGGCGGGAGAACGCCTTTCACACCAGAAAAGCGGAACCAGAGGTAGAGAGCAAAAGATCTGAAGGCTCGATTAATTTGAGGATGCTGCATCCAGTACTCGTACTCCGCCTCCACCAAAATCATCAGCTCTTCTTCCTGTGGTAACAATTCGAAACTTCGTACTATATGCAGCGCCATTGGCCAGGATAAAACGCGATGGGACAAGCGGGTACTGCCGGTCCGCTCGAATGATGTCCAAAGGTAGTCATTTTCTGCCCAAATCGCTTTGAGATGAGCTGCCAAAATCAATTCCTCTGGTTTCAGGCCCTTTTGGGCCTCCCTCTCCAAAGCAACACGGGCAGGGCCCCAGCCATTGAGCAAGAACACCATTTGAACCAGAGGAAGGGCGCTATTTGGCCAATCGGCGAACCTCAAAAAATCCACTGCCTTCTGGCGAGCACGCTGCTCCCTGGTTAACGTCTGATTATTATTGATGAATTCAAAAACGTCATCTTGTGGAGTCGGTATCAACTCATCAATATCAATGAGATATTCATATTCGTCCGTATCGTAGAAGTCCTTTGAATCAACGTCTTCCGAAAGCATCTCTGTTTCCGATGCAAACTCGTCAGAGGCGCCATCGTCGTCGAAATTTGAATCCTCATTTCCTTCATCAAGATAGATCCAATCTTCGGATTCTGTCAAAAAGTCCTCAGACTCTTCATCTTCAAAATCTTCATTTTCTTCAGACGCACTGGACAAAACCCTTTTACTCTTTTGGATTGGAAGCACAGTTCGATCTGTGGCCTGATCAACTGAGCATCCTGTTTTTTCTGTGATCAAATTATCGGCCTCCCCCGAACTGATAGTCTGACGGCTTGTGTCCGAACTGGACGTTTCGGCAACAGGCGCATCAATCACTACCTGTTCCGCAGCACCATTCTGCGCCGATAACGGTGCAGTTTTTTTGCCGGAGCTATCCATTTTTTTTCCACGGCTATAAATTATATTCGGACCGGGATGAGGTTTTGTTTCGCGGATGTTGCCTGATGTGGAGCCAGAGGCACGATTGAGACTCAGCGTGCTGCGTTGTTGAACCAGTTTAACCGTATCAATTTCTTTCGAGTCTGAGGCTTTACTTTCTGACATTACACCAGTTTCTGCTCCCTCCTGCTCGCTGGCATAACTCTCGCGAAGAGGCTGAAACGCAAATGCTGTCTGCTCGATAAAGTCGAGTTCGTCAAGGCAGATGTTTCCTAATGCAGTAGTCGGCTGTTTGTCTTCATTGCGGGAAGGTTCCGAGCTCTGACCAGCAAGCCGAACAGACAGCTGAATTGACCGAGCCCTTTGAAAAACTTCAGCAGCCTTTTGGGGGCTATGAGTATTAAGGTACAGCTGCCCTAAGCTTCGCAATAATCCCGGATCATTTTCCGTTCTGGCAAGCTGTTCCTCTAAAATCTCTATCGCAGCCTGATATTTCCCTGCCTGGCTAAGCGAATTAACCTCCGAAAGAAGGCTACTTCTCACTCGCTCCGTTTTTTTCTCGCTAAGCGTTTCCATGACATCCATACCTAGACTGCTTTTTTGTATAGACAAAAAGCAAGGGACTTAATCAAACACAGACACAATGTATTCTAAATTGGGAGCAAAACAGACCTATAGCAACAACACAAGCAACTATTTAAATATTTTGCTCTTTTTATAGCTCTCTGTAGTGGTCAACTAATTCCGGACAGTGAATTAAATAGAGTTCCCGGAGGTTCATGTTTAGCCAGATAAACCCATAACGCGACTTCCAACCAAGTCATCCAAAAACTCCGATGCCGGATCCACACTTGTCACCAATAAATGATCCCTAGCGCGGGTGCAAGCGACATAGAGCAAATGACGTTCAGTCTCATACACTTCTTCAAGGTCAGCGTTGTCCGCAACAGACTCTATTCGTTCCTGCAATGGCAGCACCTCATCATCACAGGCCATCACAACCACTGCCCGGAATTCCATGCCCTTGGCCAGATGCATGGTGCTGATCGTCATCTGACCTGTCGTGGTTTTCATTTGTTCATCCAACACCTTAAACGGCAAACCGGATTGACTGGCGGCCTTTTTTGCGCGCTCAATTTGGTTTAAAGAACGCACAAAAATAGCCATCTCATGCACAGCCAAGCCGTCTTTGTTCCAGCTTGCTAGGCGCTGACTAACCGCTTCGATTTCTTGTTGTTCGTCGTCAAACACAAGCACTTCAGGGTTGGCCCCATTGAATACCGAAACTGCATGCCGCCTATCATCAACATTGCCGTCAACATCTGCCACTTCCGGCCCAAGTAATCGGTCTGCCTGCCTGCGTATCTGGTGTGAAGTACGGTAGTTGATGCGCAGTGTTTGCGAGCGGCCGCGGATGTCCACACCGAGAGATTTCCAAGAGAATGGTGTTTGAAAAATTCGTTGTCCAAGATCACCGGCAAAAAACAGGCTACCGGGTCGGTCGCCGCCGAGTGCAGCCAAGAAACGTAATTGCGCAACACTGATGTCCTGCGCCTCGTCAATCACGGCAAACTCAAAAGGCGGATGATTTCGCTCAGCAAGTTTTGTCCCAAGCTGGGTGTACACCTCTGCCTGAGTGTGCAGTTGTTGTGCTGCCAGCAATGCTTTCAGTCGTTCAAACACAGACCACAATTGCTCGCGTTGTGCCTCGGGCAATCGCGTCTTGCGGCCAAGCCGTTTGACGTCACGATAATCCTCCCAGCTCTGCAACTGCCAGGCATCTACCACGTCCTGCCATTCGCCAAACAGGAAACGGCTGCTGAAGCGGAAGTCGTGCATGTCACTTGTCAGCTCATTAAGAAATTTCTGTAGCTGTTCAGTAGAAACTAGATTGACGGGGCCGACGTGTACCTCATACAGGCGATTGGCAGTAGCATCCAATGCTTCCACCTCGATGCGCTCCGCCAGCCGAGGTGACTGACTGATAAGCCGGTGTAATTGAGTACGCAGTGCATTGGCCAGTGTGTCTGAGAATGTTGTCAGTAGCACGCGGGCATCTGGATGCAGCCGCGCCAAGAAAGCCGCCCTGTGCAGGGCTACCACCGTTTTTCCAGTTCCCGCAGAACCGGAAACTCGTGCCGGGCCGTTGTACTCTTTCTCAACAAGTTGGCGTTGTGCGGGATGCAAAAACACTGTCCACTTATCCCAGGGATAGTCCAATGCCAGCGCCAACTCGTCGGCGTCGGCCATTACACGGAAGCGGCGCTGCGCGTCCGGATGTTTGAACGGATCGTCATCTACTGCCGCAGCCAGCGGCAGCTTAGGTTGTCCACCGGTTGCCAATTCCAACAAGGCCTCTGACGCTTCGCCCGGCAAATGATCGGTGAGCTGAAGCAGGCTGTCTTCATCAGCCAACCGTACATCAGGCAGCCACTCTTCGGGGACGCCATAAGCGAGCAGAGTTTCGTCAGCGATGCCCGCAAATAACAGAGCCGCACGGGGTCTTTCAAGCAGCGCTTCTGGAGCAGCACTGAAAGAGGGCACCACGATGTTCTGCACTGTTTCACGAATCTCGACCAATTGTGCGGCGCCCGTCTTCGGATGCGTTTCCACTTTGCGGCGCTCGGCCCACTGATAGGCCTTGTCGTGGTGATCGACATAACACAGCAGCAAACTTGATTCGGTCTTGTGAACAATCATGCGGATATCGCGGCTAACACGGACCGACCAGAAATTAGGATCCTTGGCTTTATCAACTTTATGAAAACTCATGCCTGGATTGGCAGGATTCATTTGCAGATCGAAGGCAGTTGTTTTGACCTGCTTCTGCTCTTCGCCGGTGAGTTTGGCGAGGCTGGTGGTGAAGGTGTCGGCGATTATGAAACCTACTTTACTATGGCTAGAAGACTTGTTTTCCATCATCTGATTTTCACGAATAATTGGGTAGAAAGATCATTTCCACAAATGCTGATATTAAGCTCTGCCAGCTTACTTGCTTGCTCCTGGGGGTCAGCCAAATTGAGATCGAATTCTTTTAGAAAAGCGGGGTTGTCATCGCTCACACGCCAGTAAGAGACCCCTTGGTCGAGACGCAGGATAAGCGATCTGCCTGAGGAAAAGTTCAGCTGCAGCACCCGACCATGAATCAATTTGCTTGTAGTATCAGTTTCAATCTTGGCATTCAGACCAAGGTAGTCCAACGTAGCTACGAGTACTGCATTACGTTTATTGGTATCGTGCCAATCAGACCATAGTCTATTCCTGATGCGGCTCTCGTCAGGATGCTTGCAGGCGCTGGACTGCACAACAATCATGTCGACTTCCCAGCGATTACGCCCCAACATTTCGCGCAGGCCACTTAGCATTTCGGTAAGCAGCGCTATCGCAATCGGTGTGTAAAGGTACCGGTCTTGATAGGTGACAGAAACCAAGTCATCTTGTGTTCTCGTCAGTAACTGGTTTGTAGGCTGGTGTTGTTGAAGTACCTTCCACAGTCTGGTGCCAAAACCCTGCAGCTTGCCATCGAGCTCATGACGAATTTCGATTTCGATATCTCCCACCTGTTCATGCTTAGGCAGCAGTGATGCCGCTGAATGATCTTTCCCTGTCATTGGCGTGATGATCTGAGTGTCCGACACAATCAATGGCGCGGGGTCCTGCCCCCAATCGGGGCCAAACGCCGTTGCGCATGCCTCGTTTGTAGCCCATTGTCGAGGATGGCTCCCTATTGACTCAGCGATCAACCAACCTTCGCCACACCGGGGTGCGTTCGGAACCTCTAGAATTGTGATGCCAGGGTGATCTGCCAGACTAGCAAGCAAATAACGGTCGCCCTCCTGTAGTTGGTCGAGAAGTATTGGTGGGATGCAAACTTCGATGGCAACTTGTCGACCTGCCAATCTATACAGAAGATCACGCAAAGGGGATGAGCCAAGGTCCCAGTCCTCCGATTTCCCAGCAGTATAAAACCGAAGCTTCTGTAAGCCATGGTTAGCTACCGCACGCCAAATTGCTGTAGGCAATCGCATGTATTCAACACGGGAGTATTGGCCAAAAAAGGCTAGTTCATCAGGAATTTTCAATGCCAGAAACCATTGCTCATCCAAGAAACGAAGAACCTTGTGTCGATCTAATGAGTCTGCGCGGAAGCGTTTGTCAAAATCGAGCACGCAATGCGGGCAAGCGCTATCGCAATTCGCGGGGCATGACAGGCGTTTGTGGATTTCCACAAAAATCTGGTCGAGTTTTTGTTCAAGCGCCGACGCATAGCCTGCGGAATGACGATCGTATATCACGATGGACTGCCCAGGCTGGCCAGACTCAAGTCGCGCTGGCTTGTTTGTGCAGTCAAGCTCAGTTGGCTGGACACCGAGCAACGCTGCCAAGGTATTGCGCATGGCAACTGCCAAGGTAAGTGCTGTGCTCTCATCTTGAAGCCAGTTGCCTTGTGCGTCGCACAGCTGGATTTCGGCCATGTCGGTCCATTCCTCGTGGCCAAGTGAAACACCTGTCTTGATCTTCCAGTCGTTATCACTGCCTGGACAATACGCGTCTTCTTCCTTTCCACGCCTCAGTTTCCTGTGTGGCTTATTGAACATTTCAGGCCGGGTATTGCTGTTCAACATGGGTTCTGCACGACCGCACTCTAAGCAGATGGCATAACCGGCACCATGCAGGCCGCGCGACTGGTGGAAAACATGACCGCGCTCAGAAGTGCGGAAGCGTCCCAGCGCAGGATTTGCCATCGGGACCCATTCGCCGCTGACATCGATCCAGTCTGGCTCAACCGGAATAAATTGTTGGGTGCTGACATCGTTATGAGGGGACTGATAGAAGTCGACTGCAAAACCAGCTGGCACCAGAAATTCCCGAATATTTATGGTTTCAATTTGCTTTTGGCAAGCATCGCAGATGCAGGCACCTTTCAGACTATGGCTGGAACCACTTGCGCCACAATGCTGGCAGCGCCAGGCATGTCGAATATTTTGGATTTCCCTGACTGCCTCCGTACTTGCTGGAACCTGCCAGTTCAGAGTGATCCCAGCCGAACGGTAAACTAGTCCATCCAGAACGATTTCCGCACCAGGAGCATATTCGCGCAATGCGATTGCCAATTCACGACTGGGCAGCTCCCTGCGTCGGAAATGGTTGTCATCACGGCCTTCGGTCTCAGCCTTCTTCATCTGCTTGTAACGATCGATAGTCATGTTGTCGAAGGCAGCAAGGTTGGTTGGAAATCCATGCGCAGGCAGAAAACCATCTTCAGAAAGAGACTTGAGCAGAAACTCATCTGCATGGCGCTTTTTCTGGAGGGTTATCGCTTTAAATGCTGGTGAAGTGTTGCCTGCACTGGCCCGAATCTCTGTTTCATCTTGCAATAATTTGTGCCATTCGGCTAACCAACGGTTAATACCGGCGTCCAATTGAGCAGCACTCTGCTCCGCAATGCGTGTAAGGCTATGACCGGCATAGATGCTATGGCGCAATATGCGCTGCAATCCTAAATCGAGCGAAGGGTATTCAGTCGGGGACAAGCTACGCGCCCAGGCACAGAAATGGGTTGCCCCAAATTTTTCGCCGAGATAGAACGCCTCGCAACGAAGCTTTAGGACCTCAGTTGCGTTGCCAGGTTGATGTTCCTGCAGAAAATGAGACAGCAACACCGAGTTGCAATGTCGTTGTACGATAAATTGGCTGTCAAGTGATACGCGTGGGGCGGATAAAACCGTGTCAAAAGCCCAGCGAGTATTGGCAAAAACCGATTGGTCATGTGGATTGGATTTGCAGATGGTCATGGTCAGTGATCGACGTTCGCGTCTTCTGCCAGCACGACCTGCTCTTTGCAGGTAGTTCGCTGGATGTGGAGGCACATTGTTCATTGCTACAACGCTGATACCACCAATATCAATGCCCATTTCCATAGTGGTTGAGCAGGACAGTAGATTGATGTCACCCCTTTTGAAAGCTGCCTCATAGTCCTGCAACACCTTCGATTCCTGCTGTGCAGAATGCTCTGCGGAAGTAAAATAGGGAGCCAATTCAATGACCCTGTCGTTTACATTCGACCACATGCCATCATCTCTAAACCTTGCGATAGAGGGTTCACTGTCAAGCCACTGGCGCCCTTTACGGATGCGCTCCAAGTCATCAGTGATTCCGGCGAAAGGTTGGTCGTAGAGCGGCAATTTGACATGTTCACAGCGGAAGGAACCCATTGCTCCCTTTTCAGGGAGGTATGGGGTGAATCCCATTAACGTAGTATCCAGAAATCGGCGTGTTACCGGACATATCCAAGCCTCCTGCATAGGAATGAAGGCAAGCTTGTTCAATGGAAGTACACGACCACTAGCCCCTTGCCTGAGCAGGTCCAAGAGACAAAGCGCATCCCAGGCTGCCTGAAGAATGCTGTCGATTCTGTCCATTCCTTCGTGAGTGTCGATGTCGATACTTAATACACGTGCAAGCAGACGAACGAGAGTCGAGCGCATTCCAGCGGGCTTAACCTTGGACCAGCGTCTTTGCGAATAGCCTAGATGTACTTCTTTGGAAGATACAAGAAAAGACTGTGGGAATGGGATTCCCAGCCACTTGCGCCATTCCATTTGAATCTCAAGAGAACTACCGCTGCGTACAAAAAAATCGAGACAAATTTTTAGAAAGTTTTGCCAGTTTGGTAGATCAAATCTGGCAGCCTGTATAACGATGATGGGGACAGATTTGATCTTGTGCAAATCAGGATAGCTCAAGGCCACCATGCCCATTGTTTCGAGGTTGTTAAGTCTCTTGGGTCTCCTGCCAAATTCCCGCACAAGAAACATACGCGCCAATTCCAGCTTCCCAGTATCTTCACCGAATACCCCTGGCGCATACCGTCGATAGTGCCGCAACATGAAATCGAAATCACTACCCTGGTTACTCAGTCTTTGCGCGAGTTCGTTGAAGGGGATTGCTTGGCCGTTTCCCATTTCTAGTAGTTGGTGATTTATGTCATCAAGCATTCCAATAAGAACCGGGTCTGGGTTCAGCTGGACTGCCTTTTCCATCGATTGCTTTTTTTCGAGTAGCGCCTGCTTCTCCATTCCGCCGTTTGACCTACTCGCCTGCAGTACCAAGTGATAAACCAGGCCCCTGATCCGATTACGTTCCGAATCCTGCTGCATCTTTGCAGCAACTCTGGCAGTACCCTGGCGGCTGTCGTTAAACGTCAACAATCTGCGCGCACGACAAGGGTGATCGAGCGGTTTATCCCCATCTGGTGCGAATTCAAGCAAAGTCGGCAAGATATTGCTGATCATGAAAGGGGCACCAAGGCGGCTGTGTTGCAGCAATTGGTTCCGTGGTGATTCCTTGGCTTCGCAGGCTGGGCAGACCAGGCCGCCTGCATCCTCTTCCTGAACAGTCAACTGAAGACTATCGCCGTCAGGATCGCAAATGAGTCGAGAATTACGGTTTACATCTAAGCTACCTGTATGTGGCAACATCTGATTAACCAACAGCACGCGATGTAGAGATACAGAATCCTTGACGGTCAATTCAGTCTCACTGTCATCGACCTCCTGTGCTTGGCCAGGCTCGATTTCCAACTCGAATTCATCCAATGCTGATTGAGACTGGTAATGTACGAGCCGGTCACGAGAGTCACCCGCCAAAAGGAAAACAGTGCTGCAATCGCTGCAGGAGACAATTTCATAAACCGGGGCACTACAACGGCAATGCTTGCGAGGCTCCAGATACACGGACCCAAACATCCACGCAGAGTGATCAAGGGGGGTTCCCATACGCTCGGGGCAGTGCTGATCAGCGCACGCCCACAGCCCTGACAATGTCTGATGGAATAGATGTGCCCGTAGTGGCAAAAAGCATTCACTCGTTGTTACGGATATGTTTGGCATTGAACAAGTACCTGACAGCAGGTCGAGCCATGCCAAGGTACTACGTTGTTGTGCGAGGGAGTACTGGTCCAGATCACCATGTACTACTCGGCAAAGTTCGGAGAGGCGGGCTACGGGTGGTTTTTGGGGGTCGCCAACAAAACTCGCGCGTATACGGCACGCAGTATCGTTTCCTGCCAGCGCATCATAACGCTGTTGTGATTCCACTTTGCCTGCATCGATGGCTTGCAAGGACGCGAACGACTGCTGAGCAGTCTTTACTATATCCGGTAGCGGTGGGACGGAACGCTGGCCTGCAACCAAATGAACCCGGTCTAGTGACACACCTGCTACTTCGGCTAAGAACTGACGCAGTCGTTGACCGGCTTCCCCATGAGGATCACCGATCGTAGCCGAGGTAGCTACGAAACGAACCTGCTCTGGCGTTACTCCAAAGGCGTACAACACCCGGCGTATTAGTAAAGCAGCCTCCGCAGCCTGAGAACCGACATAGGTGTGTGCCTCGTCGAGAACCACCCACTCCAGCTGACCTTGGGACTGTTTGAGTATCGGGGCATCCGAAGTTCTGACCAGCAAGTACTCCAGCATCGTAGCGTTGGTAACCAGAATTGGCGGCGGAGACTCACGCAACGATTTGCGGTCCATCACTTCGTTGGGATGATTATTTTGGGTTTTCCTTGGCAATACTTCCGGGGTATTGCCGTTGTACAGACAGAAGCGAATATTTCCGCCAAAATGGGCAGTCCATGCCCGCATGCGATCACGTTGGCTGTTGATCAAGGCATTCAGTGGATAAAGAAACAGGGCGCGTACGCCAACTAAACGACCCTTCTGGGCAGCCTGCTGCCGGGCAAGTCGATCCAATATTGGCACCATGAAGCATTCGGTTTTTCCCGAACCAGTGCCGCTAGCCACAACCAGCGATTGAGGTTCTGGCTCAGCCAGAAGACGCCATGCTTCCAGCTGATGAGTATAGGGACGCTGTGCTTTTGCAAAGCGGTAATCTTGGGCGAACTCATTAGGAGGCGCATCCATAGCAGTCACGAGCGGACTTGATAAAAGATTATCAGCAAGACCTCCCATTGTGCTCTCACTACTTTGCCAGCCAAATACAGCCTCAAAGGTCGGATCGGCAAGAAAAGCCCCATCAACGCCATACGGTTGACTGAACAAATGTGCTAAATGCTGCCGTAAAGGGACGTTGGCAAAGCCGAGACGGCCTACAGCAGAATGTTTGGCTCGATCAGCAAGAATGTTTAACAGGTCGGAATAGTAGTTGTCAGACATGCGTTCTAATCGCCTTCTGTAAGTAAATTTTCAGCTGTGGCACGTGCCAGGGTATGGTTAAAAGCGGTCACGAACCAGTGTCGGTCAAATGCACGATATTTCCTGAGTTGATGGATGGCCTCTGGCTCCGAGAACCAGTCCTCCGAGGTATCTATGGCAATTTGCAGCGCGAGGAAGACTGGCACATTGACCAAGCTGTACTGCTCGGGATTGAGGTTGTCGTAAAGAAAATCTCGGAATGGAAGTGCATGTTCAAGATTTGTGGCGTACTGAATCAAATCCGTTGGCCATTTGTCCTCTGCATGGATCTGTCTCAGCTTCATATATTCGCATTCATCGCCTTGGAAAAGCTGCGAGAAGAGCTGAGAGCCGCACTTCTTAATCGCCACTAAGTCTTTGCGGAATTTTTCAATGAAGGATCTGCTTGCTATGCCTAGTGTGTAGGCTAGCGCTCCATTTGATGCGCAGAGGTCATCCATTCGGTTATTCAAATGCAGTTCAAAAATCAACTTTGCAGAATCAGCGAAATTCGTATCGCATTGGACTTGTAATCTACCTATCGCGCACTTCCACGTTGCCAGAGCAATTAGCTCCCAAGCAAATGTCAACTCATTCGCAAAGCGCTCCAGAAAGCCTTCGGGCAGTTTGCTGAAGCGCAAGGCAAGAGCGGCCATGGCCTCAGGCGAATGCACAAAACGTTTCCAGATATCCAATGTAGGCAGTGGGAGATGCCCGATCTGCGTAATTAACTGATCAATCTGCTGCCAGTCTGGGTGGGTAAAGTCTCTTGCCATTGCGACAAGAACAATATCGATGGCTTTGAAACGGTCTACGGCTGATGGAATAGCGAAAGCCTGGGCAAGTTCGCTGTCTGACGCAATCTCACCCAGTACCGGGAACAATGTGGGCCGGAAATGTAGCTTGCTGTCTGCGCCTGGATACACAAGCCAAGAACCAGATTCCAATTGCGCAGGTGAAAAGTCCCAACAACCGTTAGGCACGCCGTTGCTATTTAGGGGCTGAAGGTGGAGCGCTTCCTCGCCCAGTGCTTCCAATCGCAGTGCCATAATCGGAATTTCAGCGAGCTCGTTCGGATGCATCTTGGTCAGCGCCTGCTGGTCAAGTTGCACTCTCGATTCCTCCAAATTTACCTGGACCGCATAGCGCGCCAGGTTAAGTATGAAAGGTGGTGCTCCGCTTACTCTGCAAGTGACCAGAACACGGGCATCGGTGTCTTCGTCGGTAGAAAATAACTGTTGGATGTCCTCCATGAAGTCCAGTAAGCGTATTTCCAACAGCATGGCGCCGGGGGATGCCTGCAACACATACTTGCGAACATTTCGGTGTTTTGTTTTGTTACTGGCTTCCAGCTCTAGCGCGCAGCGCAAATTTTCCTTCCCCAGCGCCACTCGTATGCGCACGCCCAGTAGCTGTTGCAATGCCAATAAACTACTACTGGCAAGTTCTTCACCCTGTGAATCAAATGCTCTTACTCCCTGCGTAGGGAATGCCGTAGAGAGACGAACCGGGTAGCTGGTATGTGGCCAGCGAACTTCCAGTTGCAACTGTTCTGGCAGGGGGCTACCTGCAGCAACCTGCACCACGAGCAGTAAGTCGTTCCCATCACGCTCACAATGTTGCGAGACTTCTGATGCCAGCACTCGCGCATCAGCTAGTTGCCAATTTTTGAAGCGCAACGCTCCAGTCCGATTGTCCCTGAATTCAGGAAGCAATTGAGCCCCCTCGGGTAGCACAACCAGTCTACTCCTGTAGCGGACATCCCCTTGCGCTGGATACCGCACTTGCAAGGGGCCGTATCTGAACCCCTTGCTGGCTGTTCCCGGCACTACCCACTCCCCCTCTACTCTGCCCAATCGGTTGCCTTCTTGAGTGCAGCGGTAAAGCTGAGGCTGGCCAAGGAAAGCCTGTGTGGGACTTGAAAATGCCAGCCAGCTTCTGTTGCCAGCCAATGTCAGCAAATCTTCTTGGGCATCTGCGCGCCCTAATCTCAGATTGAAGCCCAGACCATCAAAGTTTTCAGCCTGCAGATCGCCAGTTGTATGCAAAATGGTACAGGGCGGATCATTCGATTCCCCCAGTACTTCAACATGCGCTTCTTGCTGTGAAAGTGACCAGCTGGCAGGCAAGCAGACTACTGCTTCATTGGCTGCAATATTGCCGCCACCTTGGCGCGCTAGACTGTAGTTGGAGCCTTGCTCGAGAAATATCCAGGGCAGTCCGTTGTCCAGCTCTCCGCCCCGAGTGGCAGGGGCAGACCAGGTTCTCCCATCGGGTGACGTCAGAGAGAGCACGTGCTCAAGCGCTACGTCTCTGCCAGATGCTCCCCACGAACTACGAACACAACGATAGGCTTCTCTGCCAGCCATCTGTCGCAGTGCGAGAGTTTGCCGCATAGCTCCAACAGACAGGCCTAGCTCAGCAGTCCTTGGTAAATGCTCCTTCTGGAGACCAAAGTGACTAGCAACAAGCGCAAAGGATAATTCATCGGGAATCGTTAATCGGGAACGAACGTGCCAGCCTTCATCGTCTTGCTCGAGATAGCGCTCGACCGGCAGGAAAACTTGCCTAGGAGCAGCTTTAACCGAAGATGCCTCGCGGATCAGTTGTTCGAGTAAGCCTTGGGCATGGGCATCGTCCATTGGCAGCGGATAGCGTAGACGCCAGCCGGGAATGCGTTGATTGAGTATTGCAATGGCTTCGTTGGCAGTGGTTAACCCCGCCTCTGTCTTCAAGCTCAAAGTTGTCCAGGCCATTTCTGCCAAGAGCGTGTAGATTTCTGGTCGTCGATAGGTCTTCGGCAGGTGTTGTTGCAAGCTCTCCACCCAACCTTCCAATGCATTTTGAGTAACATCGCTACCTCCGGCCAGATGAAGCACTCGCTTCAGCAATTGGCCGATTTTTCCGTGAGCATTGGCGAGAAGGTTAAGTGGCAATCCCCCCTGAACAGCGACTGCACCAAGGAAGCGCAAGCCGCCAGTTTGTTTCAGCTGTAGTCGCCAATCATGCAATCCTTTACGGACACATTCGCTGCGTTCCTGCTGGGACCATGCATGCAGATCGGCGCCGATGCTATTGAGAATTGGATCCCAGGAGAAGCCACTGCCATCGTAGCGGCGGCGCCACCACTCAGCGCCATAGAGGACAAAAAGAGGAGGGAAGCCAGTAATATCTGCCGTTAGTGAAATGCCAAAGCCGAGAGAAAGAGCATTCTTTAAAAAATTTTCCAAATTTCCGAATTCTTCGTCATTGATTCGATATTGATATAGAGGACGTCCGTCTGGTTCATCCAGACCCCGTGAACGAATCAATTGAGCGTTCCATTCAATAAATTTTCGATATCCACTCGTTTCAGTCATGGAATTCAAGTCCAAATCAGAATTCAGGAAATTGGCCAAAGTTCACTAGGGAACCTCTGAATTAGTCACACAATCTGGCATAATGCAGCTACTGAATCCAGAGGAACTTTTCATGAGCCAGATTACTTTCGCGGAAGCCGAAGACGCCATCAAGAAGAAGACTACCCGTCGTGAGATTT
>Ga0209702_10005253_pt1 | contig 17853 bp, 17 predicted proteins | sample FRY01_FD_187210 | JGI IMG/M metagenome (GOLD analysis project Ga0209702, IMG submission 187210) | Freshwater microbial communities from Lake Fryxell liftoff mats and glacier meltwater in Antarctica - FRY-01 (SPAdes) (version 2) | ecosystem: Environmental > Aquatic > Freshwater > Ice > Glacier...
GAAGCCCCGAATCGCGTCATGGTCTCGTTGGCCACTGCGAGGAGCGGAGCGACGACCGCCATGCCACCCCTCAGGTTTGTCAATGCGAGACCGCTCCGAGCGGGCGTGGCAATCCATCAGGACTCGCGGGAGTAAACAACAGGTGATCGTGGGCGTAAGCGACCGGTGAGCGTGGATTGCCGCAGTCGGCTGCGCCTCCTTCGCAATGACAAGAGGTGAAACAACCAGGCCCATCGCCGTCTCCGCTCAAGCCTGCACGGCTTAGCCACCCTCTCGCCATGGCACTCCTCAATGCTTGTCATTGCGAGGAGCAACGCGACGCGGCAATCCACGAATGAGAGAGCGCTACCCATGAAGAATCGTGGATTGCCGCGTCGGCCTCACGGCCTCTTCGCAATGACAGATGGGGTGAGGACGGCCCAAGCTCATCGCCGACTCCACCCAAGTCTCCACGGCTCGATTACCCACTCCCCATGCCACCCCTCAGGATTGTCATTGCGAGACCGCTCCGAGCGGGCGTGGCAATCCATCACGACTCGCGGATGTAGTGTTCATTCAAACCATCCAGCACTGAGATCGTTCCATTCCGGGTTTTCGTTCTCGATCAGGGCGATCTTCTTTTTTCGTGAACCCGCTTTGATCTGTTTCTCCCTTGCGATCGCATGATCTACACCACGAAATTCCTCGAAGTAGACGAGCTGACTGACCTCATATCTCGCCGTAAAACTGCCTGGAGCTTGCTGCCGGTGCTGCCAAAGGCGGCGTTGCAGACTGTTGGTGATGCCCGTGTAGAGCGTGCCGTTCTTACGATTCGCAAGGATGTAAACCCAATAGCAATGGTGCCCCATGACAGAGAACATGTTCGTCCACTTTCCCTGTCATTGCGAGGAGTGAAACGACGCGGCAATGAGACCCCTCAGGATTGTCATTGCGAGACCGCGCTGAGCGGGCGTGGCAATCCATCAGGACTCGCAGGCGTAAACGACTGGTGAGCGTGGATTGCCGCAGTCGTTCCGCTGAAGCGGAACTCCTTCGCAATGACAGATGGGGGGGGATGACCGGTGATCGTGGGGGTAAGCGACCGGTGATCGTGGATTGCCGCAGTCGGCTGCGCCTCCTTCGCAATGACAAGAGGTGAAACAACCAGGCTCATCGCCTTCTCCGCTCAAGCCTGCACGGCTTAGCCACCCGCTCGCCATGACACCCCTCAGGATTGTCATTGCGAGACCGCTCCGAGCGGGCGTGGCAATCCACGAATGAGAGAGCGTTCCCGATGAAAAATCGTGGATTGCCGCAGTCGTTTCGCTGAAGCGGAACTCCCTCGCAATGACAGATGGTGGGGGAACGACCAATGCTCATCGTCTTCGTGGATTGCCGCGTCGGCCTCACGACCCCTTCGCCATGACCACGACTCCCGCAGAAACACCTCAAAACACACAAAGCGCTTGCCGCTCCGCGTGAATCATCAAGAACCATGGAATCGCCGTTGCTTCGGCGCAGAGTCAACCCCGCGTGTTTATGCCAAGACCAGTTACCCTCTTCACCGGCCAATGGGCCGACCTGCCACTCGAAAAACTCGCCCCGCTCGTCAAGGACATGGGCTACGACGGCGTCGAACTCGCCTGCTGGGGCGATCACTTCGATGTCGATGCCGCCGCTAAATCGAAGAAATACGTCAACGAAAAGTGGGCCCTCCTCGCCGACCACGGGCTCACCTGCTACGCGATTTCGAGCCACCTCGTCGGCCAAGCCATCTGCGACAACATCGACGAGCGTCACCAGGCCATCTTGCCTCCCGACGTCTGGGGCAAGGGCGACCCCGAGGGCGTGCGCAAGCGCGCCGCCAAGAAGATGATCACCGCAGGCAAGGCCGCGCGGAAATTTTTCGACGCCAAACCCGGCCGCCAAGGTCGCGACGATTTTCCCGCCGTCGTCAACGGTTTCACCGGCTCTTCGATCTGGCATTCGATCTATGCCTTCCCACCCACTTCCCAAGCGTATTGGGACAAGGGTTTCGCTGATTTCGGCCAACGCTTTGGCCCGATCCTCGAGGCCTTTGATCAGGTCAACGTGAACTTCGGTCTTGAAGTGCATCCCACCGAGATCGCCTTCGACCTCGCCACTTCCCATCGCGCGATTGCCGCCGTGAAGGGACACCAGCGTTTCGGTTTCAACTACGACCCTTCCCACCTCGGTTACCAAGGCGTCGACTACGTGAAGTTTATCCGCGAGTTCGCCGACCGTCTTTTCCACGTTCACATGAAGGATGTTTGGTGGGGTCACGGTGATGGCTCGGTCGGCGTCTTCGGCGGTCACGCCGATTTCGGCGATGCGCGACGCTACTGGGATTTCCGCTCTCTCGGCCACGGTGATATTGATTTCGAGGAGATCATCGTCGCCCTCAACGACGTCGGCTACCGCGGCCCGTTGTCGGTTGAATGGGAAGACATCCGTATGGACCGCGTGCACGGCGCCACCGAAGCCGCCGACTTCGTGCGCCAAGTCGACTTCCCTTCCAGTTCGCTGGCCTTCGACGCCGCCTTCGACAAAAAGAATCAGTAACCCAAACCTTCCACGGATCACGCGGATACTCACGGATTGTTTTTATTCGCGTTTATCAGCGCACTCCGCGGCAAAAAAATTCCCATGAACAGAAAACTACGTTTTGGCATGATCGGCGGCGGACGCGGCGCCTTCATCGGCGCGGTGCATCGCATCGCTGCCCACATGGACGGGAAAGCGGAACTCGTCGCCGGCGCGTTCTCTTCCGACCCCGCCCGCTCCAAAGCCTCGGCCGCCGACCTGTGCGTGCCCGCGGATCGAGCCTACGGATCCTATCAGGAAATGGCGAAGGCCGAGGCCGCTATCCCCGCCGATCAACGACTCGACTTTGTCGTGATTGTGACGCCCAACCACCAGCATTTCCCCCCAGCGAAACTGTTTTTGGAAAGCGGCTTCAACGTCGTGCTCGATAAGCCCGCCACCTTCGATCTCGCCGAGTCCAAGAAGCTCCGCACCATCGTTAAGAAGTCGAAGAAGGTCTTCGTCCTCACCCACAACTACACCGGCAACGTGATGGTCAAGCAGGCCCGCGAGATGGTGAGCAAGGGGAAGCTCGGCGACCTCCGCAAAGTCGTGGTCGAGTATCCCCAGGGCTGGCTTTCCACCTTCCTCGAGGCCTCCGACCAAAAACAGGCCGCTTGGCGCACCGATCCGAAACGCAGCGGCGCCGCCGGTTGCATGGGTGACATCGGCACCCACGCGGAAAACCTCGCCCGCTACATCACCGGGCTGGAGATCGATTCCCTCTGCGCCGACCTCACGACCTTCGTCAAGGGCCGCAAACTCGACGACGATGGCAACGTGCTCGTGCGCTACCGCGGCGGCGCGAAAGGCATTCTCCACTCGTCGCAAATCTCCATCGGCGATGAAAACATGCTCAACATTCGCGTCTACGGCACCAAGGCCGGGATCGAGTGGCGGCAAGAATTCCCCAACGAGCTCGTCGTCAAGTATGCCGACAAGCCGCGGGAAATCTGGCGACGCGGCAATGGCTACCTGTCTCCCACCGTCGCCAAGTTCACCCGCATCCCCGCTGGACACCCCGAGGGGTATTTAGAGGCCTTCGCGAACATCTACCTCGAAGCCTTCCGCGCCATCGAAGCCGAAGTCACTGGCAAGAAACAACCCAAGGACCTCGACTTCCCTACCATCGACGACGGCGTCTACGGCATGGCCTTCATCGAGACGGTCGTAAAGTCATCCAAGCTCGGCGCCAAGTGGGTGAGATTCCCGAAGGCTTGAGAACCCCTCAGTGCCAAGATTAGAAAGCTCCGTTGCTCTGTAGGCGGCTAAATGCCTCCACAAGGGGCTTGCATTCAAGCTTGCGAGAACCTCCTAAGGTATATTTTCTATACCCGATGGTTTTTGAGTTTGACCCAAAAAAGAGCGCAACGAATCAGAAGAAACACAGGATTGACTTTATAGCTGCGCAACAACTTTGGGATGACCCCGACGCCATCGCTTTCCCTGCCAAATCGGAAGACGAAGAGCGCTTCGCCCTCCTGGCCAAGTTCCAGCGCAAGTTATGGGTCGCCTTCTACACTCTACGAACAAATCAAGTCCGACTCATTTCAGTCAGAAGAGCCCGACCTACAGAAGAGGAAATTTATGAAAGCTAAAGACTTAGATAAAATTTTTGACGACGGTGACGTCGACATCACCGACTACCTCGACCTGTCCGCAGCGTTTCGTCCTGGTCATGAACAGAAGCGGGTGAATGTGGATTTCCCCGTCTGGATGATCGACCGATTAGATCGAGAGTCGTCACGACTCGGTGTTCCGCGTCAGTCGTTGCTCAAAGTATGGATTGCTGAGCGATTGGGATCCCCCAAGGTGAAGTCTCGGAAAAGCAGAAAGGCCAAACTGCCTCCGACAACTCCCGCCAGCACTCCGCGCTGACCTCCGTGCATGAGCTGGATCGTTGTCCAGTAGCGTAGCCACCCTCAAGACAGACTCAGACCTGCCCAACTACGAAGGGGCCAATACGGGGGGGCCCGTCTGCCAGTGCAGGCCGAGTTGGCGGGCGATTTGGGCGATCGTCAGGTGCGCTTGGTCGCGCAGGTGGCGCAGTTGGCCATAGGTCGGGTAGTCGATCACCAGGCACCTCCTTGCGGTGCCGGCTGGGGGTGGCCGGACGGGCCGGGCGAGCGCGGCGGGTGGGCCGGGTCGAGCGAGAGCACTTGGTAAAGCGGCGCTTCGTGGGCGATCAGCGAGGCGGCGACGAGTTGCCCGCGCGCGGCGCAGACTTCGTCGGGACCCAGCGTGAGTAGGCGGCCCAGCGTGGCTTCCGAGTAGTAGCTCAGGCCGTGTTCGTCGCCCACGGTGACGAGCACCAGGTAGAGCGCCCACGCTTTCGCGTCGGCGTGGCGCAAATGATGGTCTCGCACCAGGCGGTGGTCGACCCAACTAAAATGCGGCGGCACTCGTCGCACGCGTTCAGGACACAGGAGATATTTTTCGATCATGGTAGTTTTTGATAGTGAGGGTTGGGCTCCAATAGGGCCCTTCCACGCGTTATCAGCCGTCGCATCATCGGCTCCATATCCTCTTGTAACACCATTCCGGTCATATGTGCGATAAGTCCCAGCAACAGAGGAGGTTGACCCTTCCATGTCTCTTGTAACCCCACCGCGCCGTCTGGTGGCATAGGTGCTTGGGCTGGTGCAGGTTGCGTATTCATCGTCTCTTGTAACACCTCTTGCTGGCGCCGAGGGCGCCTCGGGCGCGACGGGTTCGCCGCCCGCCACGCTTGCACGCGTTGCACGTTCTCGGGGCCTCGAAAGTAGTCGCGGTTTTCCGGTCGCAAGAGCCAGCGTCGCTGGCTCGCCGCCTTGCTCGCGCGGCGACACTGCGGTCCCGCGCAATGGCGCTGGCGTTCGCGCTGGCGCACATCAGGCACGAAGAACTGGTTGCAATGCGCACACTTGCGTTGCCCGGAAGGGTTCATACCCGCACCGTTCCCCTGCGCCTCCTCGCCGACAATCCTTCGTTACCCTCTCTTTAACTCGGTTCACCGGGGGAAGAAAATCCACCGGATTGAAGAAGAGCTTTTTTAATGGAAAGTTGAAGAAAACCCTCCGAAGAACAGGTGAGTTTCAAACCGCCCGAAGAAGAGGAGTTTCATCCCGCCCCTGTCAGACGGGGCGAGAACTGCGTATGCAGATCGTTGATGACCGCGAAGCGCACCGCTTCGGGCAAAGAAATTTTCTTTGCGGTCATGAGGCGCGTCAGCTCAGGCGCGATCGAAACTCCGGCCGGCCGCGCACGCCCGGCACTTGCAAGGTGAAGATCGCACCGTCGAGGGAAGACTTCCCATCGCCCCCTGCGGTCGAGAGATACATCGTGCCAAAGTCGGGTCCGCCGAAGGTGACCGAGCTGACTTTGGCGACGGGAAACGTGATCGACTGCACGACGCGTCCGCCGCTCGCCGCATGTTGCCGCACTTGGAATCCATCCCAACGCGCGCTCCAAATATTGTCGTCGAGATCGATTGTCAGACCGTCGGTGATGCCTTCTTCGTCGTCCGCCTGATACCAAACGCGACCATGCTCAATCTCTCCCGTGGTCTCATCGTAATCGTAAACCCAGATCTGCCGGCGGGTGGAGCAGGTCCAGAAAAAGCGGGTCCGATCCGCCGTGAACGCCATCCCGTTTGAGCAACCGGTCCCGACGATCACACGCCGGACGGAGCCATCCGGATCGAAGCGATACACCCCGCCGCTCGTCGCGGTGTCGCCGACCGTGCCGGCGAAGACGCGCCCGCGCGGATCGGCAATCACGTCGTTAAACCGAGTGTTGCCCGGCTCCGCGAATTTCGCGATTTCGCGCAGCGATCCATCGGCCTCTCGGCGCACGATGTCATTCGTGCGAAACAGCAGCAGCGCCCCATCGACCTCTTGGGTAAAGCCGCCGACATTCGGCCCCTCGTAGATCCGCTCCGAATTTCCGGTCTGGGAATCGTAAGACCACACCGCGCCTCCCGTGATATCGGTCCAATAGAACTTGCCGGTGTTCGCGTCCCATTGCGGATTTTCTGAGAGGGCGCACGAATGGTTGACGAGGATTTCTGGAGTAATCGACATTGAGAAAGTGCTAGGGGTTCAGTCGGGTGCGGCCAATCATAAATCCCGGAAAGCAACCCTCGAAGAATCGGTCACTCGAGCGTCCACCCGGCATCGACGACACAATTGTGCCCGGTGGAGGCGCGGCTCACTTCGCTAAGATAGAACAAAATGTGGTTGGCGATATCGCGCGCATCGATCTTCAGCGCGAGCGACTGCACCTGCTCGAGGTAGGCGAGATGCTTCGCTCGCGCGTCGCCGGAGAAATACTCGGCCACCTGTCCCTCCGTGAAAACCCAACCGGGCGAGACGGCGTTGATGCGGATGCCGTCGCGGCCCAATTCGCGGGCGAGCCCCGTGGTGAGGCCGAGGATCGCCGCCTTCGTGGTCGCGTAGATCGAACGCCGCGGCACGCCGAGTCGATAATTGATCGACGACACATTGACGACCGCCTTGCCCCGACCAAGGCGGAGCCAGGGTGCGGCCTTGTGGAGGATTAGGTAGAACGCGCGCAGGTTGATATCGACGATCGTGTTCCATTGCGCCGCCCCGCCCTCGTCGAGCGAGTGCTTGGTATCCACGCCCGCCACGTTCGCCACATAATCGAGATGCCCCGCCATTTCGCCGATCGTCTGCACGGTGCGCTTAATCGCCTCCGGATCGGCAAGGTCGCACGGGTGAGCGTGAAATTTCTCATGCGACCACGTCGCGGCCGCGCGATCCGCGCCATGCACGATCGCGCCGTTGGCGAGGAGTGCTTGAGCCGTGGCCCGCCCGATCCCAGAGCTGGTGCCGGTGACCAACGCGATCCGTCCGTGGAGATCGGCGAGGCGAATTTCGACCGGGGGTATTTCCGCTGATTCAGGGATGGGGTTCATTATACTTCAGTTTGCAGCGATGCACGAAACCGAGGCGATTCTTCAATAGCTCAACTCGATCATTTGGTGAGCGGTGAACTCCGGCACGGTGAATGCGACGACTCCAGCTTGGGTCGAGAACGGCAGTTCGCCGCCCGCTGGCACGAGCTTTACGGCTTTGACTTTTCGGGTCAGCCGCAGGGCGACTTGCGTGTCCCGGAGCGGCAACAGGTCTTCAATGATCTCCACCGGTTGTCCGCCAAACTCGCCGCGCACACTCAACGGAGCGTAAAGTAAGTGCGCCACGTAGCGCCGCTCCTGGCGCTGCTCGAGCACGTTAATGCGCCCGGTCGTCGGGAGGTTGGTTTCCACCGGCTGTTTCCCGCCGAGCAAGGCCCGCAGGGCGGCCGCGAAGAAATCGCGATACAGCGGCTGACCGTGAGTGCGGTAAGCCGAGAACAGATTGTGCGCAAAGTAAGCGACTTGGGAATTAATCACCGCTGCCGGCGACGCCACCGCCGGCGCATCGGGCGCGTGTTGATGCGAACAATAATGCTCCCAGGTGCGGTTGAAATAGGACTCCCGGCGCTCCACGAGCACCTTGGCCGTGGTCGGCCTGATCTGGTAAGCACCCCCTTTGATCACGATGGCGGACTTCACGGGCACCTCCGGCGTGCGGTCGGTCGCGACCAAGTAGTCCGGATCATTCTGCGAACGGCCGAGCAGTTCCGCGCCCGCATTGATGGCGAAGGAGGTCTGCGTCTCGTTGAGGAAAGCCGACCCGGCACCGATGATGCGACCGCCCTGCGCGAGGAGCGCGTTGGCTTTGACCGCGTTGGCGGGCGTCATCACGAAGCCATCCGGGAGCACCACGAGGTCAAAGCCCTGCCAACTCCCCTGTTCGTCGAGCACCACAAAAGGTTGGTGCAACTCGAGCAGCATGCGGCCGGCTCCTTCGTCGCCGTAGACTCTTTGCAGGTGTCCGGCGCGCCACCGAGCTTGGTTCTGCTCGCAGCTCACCACGGCAATCGAGACCACTGGTTTCACGTCGTCGCACCACGGCTCCTTGCGCTCCACTTCGGCGTAGGCCTCGCCGATGATGCGGTAGGTGTCCGCATTCATCTCACCGTTGGGGTGAAGCTGGTCGCCGACGCTGCACTTGGCTCCATAGGCCAACATCGCGGCACATTCGTAGCGCAACGCCTCCGGCCGTTTGAAGCCGCCAAACTCGCCCCAAGTGGTGTGGAACTTTCCAGTCATCCCGAGGAAATCGTATTTTTGAGTGGTCGCGTAGCGCGCCGACATCGGGAAATGGTCGTAGCCCCAGCCACCCGTGGGCAGTGACTCAAGCTCCAAGTGAGAGTTGTGGGCGAGGGCCTTGCGCGCGCCGATCGGGATGTGACCAGAATTGTGAAACACCGGGGCGTCCTTGCGGACGGACCGAACAACGCGATTCACGGCCTTCATGTAACGCAGCATCACCGACTCCGCGTAGGCGTCGACCGAAGCGTCATCCTCCGGATTGTAGCCGAGCTTGATCATCTCCAGCAGCGCTTCGTGGCTGTAATCACGATGCGTGCCGATGATATCAAAGAAGATGCCGTCGTTGTCCGGCCAACGTTGCACGACCTCCTCGGTCTGCGCGCAAAGATAGTCCAGATAGGGCGAATTGAAACGGAGGATGCGCTTAAACCACTCCACTTCGAGCGGCAAGTAGGTCGTGCCATCCTTTCGCTTCACCACCCAATTCGGATGGGCAAAGGCCGCGAGCTCATCCAACCCCGCGCTGAGGTAGATCGGGCACCGCACGTCGATCTCGCGACAGGCGTCGATTTGCCGGGCCAACAAGTCGGTCTGCAAATGCGGGTGCATCTGGCCGACCTTGGTCGGGTGGTAGCTGTAACCGTGGTGGCACTTCGAAAAGAGCGTGATCGAGTTGATGTGCCCAACCTTGAGCGCCTCTTGAAACTGGCGCTTGTTGAACTTCTCACCGATGCCGGGAATGAGACCGCTCGTGTGAAAATCGAGGTGAACTTGCCGAAAGCGTAGATGATGCATGGGGATGGATGACGATGGATCGATTATTGGCGGCGAAGCAATCCTGCGGCGTGTCAACCACGCCCTCGCGGGAAGATTTATTGCTCCTCGGTAACGCTCCCGCGGATTATCCATCTCTCGGACCGGACCTCCAGCAACCGACGCGCCCCAAGTTATTAGCAACCAGTTTTTACGCCCTAGCTCTCTGAACTTCTTCTTCTGACTCAATCTCATGAGAAATTCCACTGGCCATCATCGGGCATCCTTCCCAGCCTCTCGCTCTCTTAGTAGGATCTGTTTCCTAAACCCTCTGTAACCCCTATGAATGTATCTGTAGCGTGGCCGTTGGCCACCATGTCTGATATCCCTTCACTATTCTGGCTGGCTCCGGTCGCTGGGATCATCGCTCTGCTGATGGCGCGCGTGTTTAGCGCTTCGGTCATGAAGCGATCGGAGGGCGATCCCGAGATGGTTCGAATCGCTCAAGCCGTGCGCGAAGGGGCGATCGCTTACCTCAAGCGCCAATACCGAGTCGTCGCGATGGTCTTCGTCGCCTTGGTCGCCTTCCTCGGCATCCTTGCCTGGCTCGGTCTCCAACCCAAATTGACAATGCTCGGGGTGCCCCTCGCTGGCCTCCTCTCCGGTCTGACCGGTTGGTTCGGCATGAAAATGGCGACCAACGCCTCCGCCCGCACGGCCCACGCCGCCAAAACTTCCCTCAACGAGGGCCTGATCGTCGCCTTCCGTTCCGGCGCCGTCATGGGTCTTAACGTCGTCGGCTTCGCGCTGCTCGATATTTCCTTCTGGTTCTACATGCTCAACAGCCACGGTGATTTCTTCGGACTCACCGGCGGCCCCGCTGAACGCCTCGCTGAGATGACGACCGTGATGCTGTCGTTCGGCATGGGTGCCTCCACTCAGGCGCTCTTCGCTCGCGTCGGTGGTGGCATTTACACCAAGGCCGCCGACGTCGGCGCCGACCTCGTCGGCAAAGTCGAAGCCGGCATTCCCGAGGACGACGCCCGCAACCCTGCCACCATTGCCGACAATGTTGGGGACAACGTCGGCGACGTCGCTGGCATGGGGGCGGATCTCTACGAATCCTACTACGGCTCCATTCTCGCCACCCTCGCTCTGGGTGTGGCGGCAGCAATCTCCGTGTTGGGGGTCACGAATGAAGCGGCCGGATTTGCCGCGAAGCTCGCGGCCGCGCCGATCGCCCTCGCCGGGCTCGGCATCCTTTGCTCGGTCGTCGGCATCTTCGCCGTCCGCACGAAAGAAGACGCCTCGTTTGCCGAACTCTTGAAGAGCCTCCACACGGGCGTCTACGTGGCCTCCGCCCTGATCGTGGCGGGTGCCTTCGGCGTGCTTTACATGCTCTTCGGTTCCGGCACCGGGGCCACTGATCTGGCGGAAGCCGGCACCACGTGGGCTCGCTTGGGCGGCTCCATCATCTTCGGCCTCGGCGCCGGTTTGGTCATCGCTTACGCGACGGAATATTACACCTCTTACGAAAAACCACCGACTCGGGCCATCGCCAATCAGGCGTTGACCGGACCGGCCACAGTGATCATCGCGGGCGTCGCAGAAGGCATGAAGTCCACTTGGGCCTCCCTCCTCACGATCACCGTCGCCATCATGGGAGCGTTCCTCTTCGCCGGTGGCAGTGAAAGCTTCCTCATGGGTCTTTACGGCGTCGGCATCGCCGCCGTCGGCATGCTCTCGACTCTCGGGATCACTCTCGCGACCGACGCCTACGGGCCGATCGCCGACAACGCCGGCGGCAACGCTGAAATGTCCGGTCAGGAGCCCAACGTGCGCAAGCGCACCGACATGCTCGACTCGTTGGGCAACACCACTGCGGCCACCGGCAAGGGCTTCGCGATCGGTTCCGCCGCGCTCACCGCCCTCGCCCTCTTCGCCGCCTATGTGCAGATCGTGCAGACGCAGATCACCACGCAGGCGATCGACTTCGGCAAGACCCATGCCAGCGAGCAGCTGACCGCAGTCGCCGTGCACCAAGGCTACGGCAAGTTCGCCGTCGCCTTCCCCGGTGCCAACCCCGACGGCAGCAACTACTACGACGGCGCGTTCTTCCTCCCCAACCACGAGATCCCGCGCAAGGCGATCAAGAACCTCCCCATCGGGGCTGAGCTTCCGGTCGTCGCCGTCGGCGATAACGCGGTCGGCGCGACTCGCTACGTCGTCACTTGGCTCGGTGAAGGCCGGACCTTTGACATCGTCTCCTCCCGCCAAGCCACGATCGACGAGATCATGCGCTACTTCGATGTGACGTTGACCAACCCCAAAGTCATCTCGGGTCTCTTTATCGGCGTGTTGCTGACCTTCCTGTTCTGTGCGTTGACCATGAACGCCGTGGGCCGCGCCGCTTATGAAATGATGCGCGAGTGCCGCCGCCAGTTTGGCAAGATGCGCGAAGCCTTCCGCGCCGCGGGCATGAGCGAAGCAGACATTGCCAATCCTGAATCGTGGCCGAAACGCGTCACGTATGAAGGCGTGGAATACCCCGACTACGCCAACTGCGTGTCCATCTCGACCCTCGGGGCGCAACGCGAAATGGTGCTGCCCTCGATCCTCGCGATCGTTTCCCCGATCGCCCTCGGGTTGATTCTCGGCGTCGCCGGCGTGCTCGGCATGCTCGCGGGTGGCTTGGTCTCCGGTTTCGCCGTCGCGGTCTTTATGGCCAACGCCGGTGGCGCGTGGGACAACGCCAAGAAACTCCTCGAGTCGTATGGCAAAATCACCGCGACCGACGTGACGACCAAGGCGGAGATCCGGGAAAAGATCCCCGTCGAAGTGCGCGACGCGATCGTGACTCGTGCCAACGACGCGATCGCCGCCGGTCGTCCCGACGCCATCGTCTACGGCAAGGGCTCGGACGACCACAAGGCCACCGTCGTCGGTGACACCGTGGGCGATCCGTTCAAAGACACCTCCGGCCCTTCGCTCAACATCCTGATCAAGTTGATCTCGATCGTTTCCGTCGTGTTCGCCGGTCTCATCGTGCGTTTCTCGCCATCGATCGGTCACTTCCTCGGGCTAAATTAAGAGTAGAGAGCGACGGGCCCCTCGGCACGCTCGATCCTCAGCGGCCGCGACTTCCCGTCGCGGCCGTTTTATTGGTCGACGCCCAGACCTTTCGCCAAAACCGCAACCCGCGATTGCACCCGCCAGTCGACAACCTAATCTGATTCCATGATTCGCCCGCTGCTTTCGTTAATCCTCACCCTCGCGATCTCCTCCTGGGCATCGGCCCGGTCCGTCGGCGAGGTCTACGCCAACTTCTGCGCTGGTTGCCATGGGCCCGAGCTCAACGGCGGCTCCGCTCCGAGTCTGATCGACGACGTCTGGACCCATGGCAGTGACGACGAGAGCCTCGCTCGCGCCATCGCTCAAGGCTGGCCCGACGAAGGCATGCCGCCGTTTGAAAAAGCGCTGAGCAGCCCTGAGATCCGCGCCTTAGTCGTCTACCTGCAAGAGGGTCACGCTAAGGCCGCCCGGCCGCCTGCGGTTGCCGACGACGCTCAAGACCGGCAGACCTTCACCTCGCGCGAGCATAACTTTCGACTCGAAATTGTGGCCGAGGGTCTCGACGAACCGTGGTCGATCGCTTGGTTGCCCGATGGGCGGATGTTGATCACCGAAAAATCAGGGCGCCTGCGCCTCTTCGCCGAGGGCCAACTCGATCCCACCCCAATCAAAGGCATCCCGGAGGTCTACGATCAGGGCCAAGGTGGGTTGCTCGAGGTGGCTCTTCATCCGCACTACGCCGACAACGGCTGGATCTACCTGGCCTACAGCGATCCCCTCACGCAGGTCATCGGACCGACGGAGAGCATGACCAAGATCGTGCGGGGGCGCCTCGTCGATCATGCTTGGGTTGATCAACAAACCATCTGGCAAGCGCCCCCTTCGTCCTACCGGAGCGGCGGACCTCACTACGGTTGCCGCATCGCCTTTGATGCGGGGGGCTACCTCTTCTTCTCGCACGGCGAGCGCGGACAGCAGGACAAGGCGCAAGATCTTTCCCTCCCTAACGGAAAAATTTACCGCGTCTACGACGACGGCCGCATCCCCGCCGACAATCCCTTCGTCAACACCCCCGGTGCCTTGCCTTCGATTTGGAGCTACGGCCACCGCAATCCGCAGGGCCTCGCGTTTGAACCCGCCACCGGCCTCCTTTGGGAAACCGAGCACGGTCCGCGCGGCGGCGACGAACTCAACACCATTCGACCCAAGGCGAATTACGGCTGGCCGGTCATCACCTTCGGCATGAATTACAACGGCACTCCCATCACCGCGCTCACCGCCAAGGCCGGCATGGAGCCCCCCGTCGTGCAGTGGACCCCGTCGCCTGCTGTGTGCGGCATCGATTTCTACATCGGCGATCAGTTCCCCCGCTGGTCGGGCAACCTCTTCGTCACCGCCCTCGCGGGCCAGCATCTGCGCCGCGTCGTCGTCCACGAGGGCCGGGTGACGGATCAAGAAATCCTGCTCCAAGGAATCGGCCGCGTGCGCGACGTCGCCAACGGACCCGACGGCTACCTCTACCTCGTCCTCAATCGCCCGGGCAAAATCGTCCGCCTCGTGCCCGTGGAGTGAGCCTTGTCGCCTCCGCCGTGCCCACCGACTTCCTCACTCTTGACGCCTACTTTGGCCGCATCGGCTAAGACGGGCCGCGCGAACCGACCGCGGCCGTGCTCCGGTCGATTCACCAGCACCACGTGCAGGCAATTCCCTTTGAAAATCTCGACGTCCTGCTCGGTCGACGGATCAACATCGAGCCCGACGCCATCGCCGACAAGCTCATCGGGCAACATCGAGGAGGCTACTGTTTCGAACAAAACACCCTCCTGCGAGAAATGCTCCGCGCGCTGGGATTCACGGTCACGCCGCTGCTGGCCCGCGTTCGCTGGCAAGTTCCCGCCGACGACACCACTGGGCTCACTCACATGGCACTGGCCGTCGAAGCGGAAGGTCGCCGTTGGCTGTGCGACGTCGGTTTCGGAGCTCTCGTGTCGCCGATCCCCCTTTCCTTCGAGACCGACGCCGAACAACTCACCACCCATGAACCTCGCCGTCTGATTGCCCGCCACGGGCGGGTAACTCATCAAACCAAACTCGGCGACACCTGGCACGATCTCTAACAGTTCGCACTCGAATCACCACCCTTGGTCGACTTCGAACTCGGCAACTGGTTCAGCTGCTCCCATCCAACCGCCATCTTCGTCAATCACCTCGTGGCGACGCTAGTCACCGCCGAAGGTCGGATCAGTATTCTCGATCGCGAGTTCACCCTGCGCACCCTCGACGGACACGCCTCCACAAATCCGATCCACTCACCCGAGGAGTTGCTCGAAATCCTCGCCGATCGTTTTGAGCTCTCGTTTCCACCGGACACCCGTTTCCCGATTCCCGCGGCGCCGACACCCGTTTGAGTTGCGAAGATTTTCCACCCGCGAGTTTGCCATCGCTCATCGGGCCGCTAAGAAAGGAGGCCCATGGATTATCGCAACTTCGGTCGCACCGGTGTCAAGATCAGCCCGCTCACGCTCGGCTGCATGATGTTCGGAGGAAAAACTAACCTCGAGGATACTTGTCGAATCGTCGACCACGCGATCGACGCCGGGATCAACTCGATCGACACCGCCAACATCTACTCCCGCGGCAAGAGCGAGGAATTCACCGGCGAAGCCCTCAAACGCAACGGCCGCCGCCATCAAGTTTTTCTCTGCACGAAGGTCCACGGCGCGATGGCCGAAGAGGACCCCAACATGCGCGGCAACACCCGCCGCCATCTCGTCGAGCAGTGCGAGGCCAGCCTACGCCGCCTGCAGACCGATCACATCGACCTTTACCAGATTCACCGTCCGCAATCCGACGTGCCGATCGACGAAACACTGCGCGCCCTCGATGACCTCGTGCGCGCCGGCAAGGTTCGCTACACCGGCACTTCGACCTTCGCGGCTTGGCAGGTAATCGAATCCCTCTGGTGCTCGAAAGAATTGCACCTGAACCGATTTGTTTCCGAACAGCCGCCCTACAACCTGCTCGATCGCCGCATTGAGCGCGAACTCCTCCCGATGTGTCGCACCTACGGGATCGCCACCTTGCCCTGGAGCCCCCTCGCGAGCGGATTGCTCACCGGCAAGTATCGCGCTGGGCAGACGGCGCCGTCCGGCTCGCGTTTTGCCGACACCGGCAAAAGCCCGTTTCTCGCCCAACGCTGGAACGACGGTTCGCTCGCCGTCGTCGAGAAGCTGCGGCCCCTCGCCGAAGCAAAGGGCGTGACGCTCTCCCAGTTCTCCCTCGCCTGGACGATGCAGCAACCGGGCGTGACGTCGCCCATCATCGGGCCCCGCACCTTGGAACAACTCGTCGATAACCTCCAGGCGATCGACGCCACTCTGACCGACGATGAGCTCAAGGCTGTCGATGCCATCGTCCCTCCGGGGACCCATGTCTCGGTCTACTACGACGCCGACTTCGGCCCCCACCTCCACCGCTGGTAACTCTCTTTTCATGCAATATCGTTCATTCGGAAAACAATCCTTCAACTGCTCGGAGATCGGCTTCGGCGCTTGGGCCATCGGCGGCGCTTGGGGCGACCAAGCGGACACCGATTCCCTCGCGGCCCTGCATCGCGCCTTGGACCTCGGTTGCAACTTCATCGACACCGCCGCTGGCTACGGCGCCGGACGCAGCGAGCGTCTCATCGGCCAAGTGCTGCGCGAACGAGCGGCCGCCGGGAAGCCACCCATCTTTGTCGCGACGAAGACCCCGCCGGATGCCGGCGAGTGGCCACCCTCGCCTTACGACGAGGCGACGGACCGGTATTCGGAAGCCTACCTCCGCCAGAACATCGAGGAACGCCTCGCCTGCCTCGGCACCGACAAGCTCGACCTGTTGCAACTGCACACGTGGACCCGCGCGTGGAACCGCAACCCGACTCCCTTCAAGTTACTTCGCCAGATTCAAAGCGAAGGAAAGATCGGCCTCATCGGAGTCTCCACTCCCGAGCATGATCAAAACTGCGTGATCGACCTCATGCGCGGCGGGTGGATCGACAGCGTGCAGGTGATCTATAACCTCTTTGAACAAGAGCCCGCGGCGGAGCTCCTCGATGTCGCCCAGGAGTGCGGCGTCGGCGTCATCGTGCGAGTCGCCTTCGACGAAGGCTCGCTAACAGGAAAATTCACCAAGGACACAAAGTTTCCGGCTGGTGATTTTCGCGCCAACTACTTTGCGGGCGACCGCCTCGCGCGCACCGTCGTTCGCGCCGACGCGATCAAGCCGACGCTCGAGGGCTCCGGCTACACCATGCCACAGGCCGCGCTGAAGTTTGTGCTGGCGCATCCGGCGGTCTCCACCGTGATCCCCGGCATCCGCAACCTCGCGCAGGCCGAGGCCAACTGCGGAGTGAGTGATCTGCCCGCGATGCCGCCCGAGCTCCTGCAGAAATTACACGCGCACCACTGGCGTCGCGCTTTCTGGTATGGCGGAAAGTAATCCTTCGGCCGGAACGGCCGTTCCGGCTTGGCGTCAGCCGCGGATCGAGTGAGCCTCCGGCTGTGCCGACTGCTCTCCTGTTCGTTCCGCTGTTTCTGATCTTCGAGCTCTGGCAGCTCGTGATCAGCGAGCGTTACGTCGGCATCAAGCAGATCGAGCGCAACGGCGACCCTCGCAACCTCGGGCCGAGCGAACCGATCGCGTTTCTCTGGAGCGCAGCCCTTTTCCTCTCTTGGGCATGGATGTTTGTGCTTCTCTTGAATCCCCAAGGCCGCGTGCACGGGCTCTGCCTGCTCGCCGTCTCCGCCATCGGCTACGGCCTCCGGCGCGGTTGCGGCCTCAAATGGATCCTCGTAGTGCTGACGTTTGAGGGGGCGGTGCGCATCGGCTTACTCTTTTCCCTCTGTGTCGACGTCTGGCGGCGACTCTGACGCTACGGAAACTACGTAGTTTCAATTCACGTAATACTACCGATGCGCGAGCGGCGGCGGGTTGGTGATCCTTTGGTCAACAAATCAGCGCCATGAACAACCAACTTATCGCCCTCAGCGCCATCGCCTCCGCCCTCGTGTTTTCCGGGTGCCAGCCGAGCACCGCCCGCCACAATCCCGAGGTCGGCTGGACCCGATGCCAACCACAACGACCGATTCGATTTCTCCGAGCTCCGCGCGAGTCTCGGCAAAGTATTCCGGCGAGCTGACGCCGATCAGAATAGTGAGCTCGCACCCACCGAAGCGAATCTCCTCTCCGCAGAACAATTTGCGATCGCCACCATTTATCGCGCCAGCGGGGAACGTCTCTGGCTC
>Ga0209702_10005254_pt1 | contig 17841 bp, 19 predicted proteins | sample FRY01_FD_187210 | JGI IMG/M metagenome (GOLD analysis project Ga0209702, IMG submission 187210) | Freshwater microbial communities from Lake Fryxell liftoff mats and glacier meltwater in Antarctica - FRY-01 (SPAdes) (version 2) | ecosystem: Environmental > Aquatic > Freshwater > Ice > Glacier...
GGTTCAATAGACTTTAAAACATTTTTTGGTTTAGAGTCAAATAGTTCAATTGGGGAATATATTTCAAGTGAAAATAAAATATATTTTGGTGGTGGAGGTGGGTCGGGGGAATGTTTAGATGGTACTATAACTCCATCACCTCATGGTATAGGTGGAAAAGGAGGAGGTTCAGATGGAAAAAATGTAAATCAAATAATTGAAAATCCTTTAGATAATTCTGGGGGTGGAGGAGGTGGTGGTGGAACACCCCAACGCCCCGGAGGTCAAAGTCATATAGGTTCGAGTGGAAGCTCAGGTATAGTAATACTAAGATATAGAACATCATTATCTAACGATGAATTAATTAAAAGAAGTAGCGAAGAAGATAGAAATGCCATAGATTATATGTCTCAAAGTTTAACATATTTTGCTATAGACAAAGATATTAGAGAAAATACTATATGGCACAAAACATCTTCTATCGCAAAGATACCAGCTTATAAATTAAAAACTATAGCAATAATGTCATACATGTTTTTAGAAAGAAGTGAAAAATATAAGTTTAATATTAGTTTAGGTATTAAAAGTACTTCAATTATATATATGAACTCTACTTTTTCACTTGGACATGAAGTTAAAATAAAGCATAGTGGTTTTAATATTTTTGAAATTGAAAAAGGTAATGAACATGGAGGTTTTTTTATGTTCTTATATAAATGTGATATTCTATTAAATACTGAAGAATTAATTAATTTCAAAATAATAGATGAAATATCTGGAACTAATATCTATGATTATTTATACGGAGGTTCACGATTGCACACAGAACATAAAAATATTATGTCTAATACATCAGGAAATAAATTTGCTAGAGTATTATTTAAAAATAATACAGAAAAATCTATGAAAATAATTTCAAATTATCTTGATGATACTCAAGACTTTTATAGAACAGATGAATATAATACTATAATAGAGGACAAAAATTCAGAAATTACTGCTCTCAATTCTTCAAGAACCGCAAGTTTAGATTTATTAGATGTAAGGTTTACCGATGTAATATATACACTTGATAATATTAATTATAGTGATCCAAAATTATTTAATTCTAAACCACCTACTTTAAAAATAAACCCGAAACCAAGTGATATATTCTCAAACTTCAGCGAAATTGATTATATAACATATGAAAAAATTGAAGATATAAACGATAGAACACCAACAATAATTGGAGATATAGGTTCAAATCCAACAACTAATTTTAAAACTCCTAATTATTCGAAGAGATCTATATATGTGTTGCGTGAATAAAGTGTTAATATTTAAATCCTAAAAATTATTAACAAAACATATATTTAAAAATAATAAAATATATGAAATTGAAAATTACCAAATCACAAACACATTATAAATTTTAATAAAAACAACATAGTATCGTATAATACTAAATACCCATTCAAAAATATTCTCACTAACTAATATTATATATTTTTAAAAAATCAATTCTATAACGTCATTATATTTATCTATGTCATATTCGGATTTTCAAAGCACATTTAAAAGATTGTTATAATAAGGACAATATAATAAGGACAATATAATAATTAGATTATTCACCCATTATAAGTTTATTTTTCACTTGTGTCATATGAGTTTATCAATATTTACACTTAGACTTTTTAAATGAATAACTATATTTTTAAAGTTGGGTATTTTATTACCCTTACCAATACTTAATAAATCAAACTTTTTATGAATATAATATATTTCAAAATTATAGTTTTCTATAAAATCATTAATATTACAAGCATATTATTATAAGTTTTATATTCTTCAAAATATCTTATATAGATAATTATCATCATATTGTGTAATTTTATATATGTGCATTTTGTAATAATTTACAAAAAGAAGTATATAATTTTGAAAACTTTGATTTCAATTAGAAAAAGAATACTGTAATTCGGTGTCAAACTATAATAATTTACGCAATTGGCAATAAAAAAGAAACTCTATTAATATCGTCAAACTATAAAATATTTTATATGGGTGAAAAATATGTTAATGGGATAGAGTGGATATATAGATGCGAAGTTGATTATTTTAAAAATGAAAATGTGGAATATATTTATTACAAAAAAAATCTAAATGAAGGAGAATATGTTTACAAGAACACATCAAAAATATGTGACATATACATATGCAAGTATTATCAATTACACTGAAGATAATAATGAAATTGAACTATTATCAGAATCTGATTATGTTATATATCGTATTGGTGAATATTTTGTATGTGGTAGGAAATGGATATATATATATATGTGTCAAATAAAATCTAATTATGAATTAATATATAAAAAATAAAAGAATATTACAAATATTTAAGCGAACTAGATATTTGTAATATCTATTGCACTTTAAAAAGTATTTAACATCTTTTTTATTAAGAATAAAACTGTAGATAAATACTTTTTAAAAAAACAAAAAAATAGGGTAATTTAATTTTTTATCATCAATAAAAAAGATGTTAAATGATATAAGTTATTATAATTATGTGTATATATTATTTAGTTTTAAACAATTTATTTATTTTTTTATTTTCTAACAATTTATTATTACAATATTCTTGTTGTTTTTTTTCTTTATTTATTATATTTAAAATATTATAACTGATATCTGCTTTAATAGCCTTTATTTTTAAATCATATTTTTTACACAATTTAATATATTTATAATCTAATAACATTCCATACATTGATATTGTCTGTAAAAATGTTAGATGTTTATTCTTATTTTTAATATATATTATAAAGTCTTTCTTCTCTTTATCGTTTTTTATAATCATGTATTCACACCCTTTTATTTTATTACATAAATATGATAACTTAAATTCTTCGTCTTTATTGCATTTATAGCACCCACATCTATTTTCTAAAAATATTTCAAAGTCTTTTTCTCTCTTTACTACAGATAACCTCAATTTGTATAACATTAAAAATATTGATGGTATTAAAGTAATACATAACACAATATATAATGCAATATATAATGCTTGAAAATATATCATTTATTTTATTTTTAGAATAAATAAATCATTTTTTCATATTATAATAATATACCTAAACACCCATTATTATTTTTAACATTTTATCATTTTTATTTGTATTATTAGAAGATACATCTATTATTTCATAAGCTATATCATTATCAAAAACTCCTGAAAAATTACAAATTGGGCATTTATAAAAAGATAAAAGCTCTCCTTCTTCATCGTATAAAATACCATCTATACATTTTTCACACATACATTTATGACCACATACAAATGTATATGTTGCTTTTTCATTATTACATATACTACAATCATCGTCTGCTATTGCCAAGTTTTCTGTTCTATTTCTTAATTTTGACAATACATTCGAATATATCAAATATTTTTCACGATTATTTTTTTTATTTTTGTTAATAAAATATTTATATTCATTTTCTTTAATTATATTATTATATATATTGTTACTTTTATTATTTATAAATAGTTGATATATATTTGGATAATTATATTGAAGTAAATTTTTAAATTCAATTATTGACGAAGGTATATTTTTTAAAATACTTTTTTTTTCATTTATTAACCTTTTTCGCAGAGATACTTTTTTAACAATATTTTCTTTATTATCAGTATATTTTATAGGTTGAATAAACGATTTAACATTTTCATCATCATTTTCCAATTCCATTTTAATTTTTACATAATTATATTCATAATTAGTATTTTTATCATCTGTGTCGTCAATTATAATTGTTGAAGAATCAAAAATTGGAATAGGTTTTATATTGACAACACTATTAACATTATCGCAAAAAGGACAATTCGTTGCTATTAATGAACATTCGTTACACATACATTTATGACAACAATCTTTAAATATATGTGTTGCTTTTTTATTCATACACATAAAGCAATCATTCATAACAATATTATATCTTATTAAGTTTTTTCTAATAATATTTATGTTATTTACAATTTTAAAATAATCACCTTTATTATCGACAAAATTACAATATTCTATATTAATATTGTTTAATTTATCTGATATAACAGTATGATGATTGCTTGATATATTGTCGTCATCGATAAAAGCATCATTTATAAATACTTCATATAGTAAAGGATAATTATTTTGAATTATTGCATGTATATTATTAATTATTTCATATACATCACTATTTTTTCCACTATGTGAATTATTTATTGTTTCATCAAGAACTCCTCCTTTTTTTTTATTAAATCTTATAGATTTATAATCCTTGACATTATATATTTTATTTTTATATCTAAAATATTCTATCGTACAGTTTTTTTTTCTATAAATATTTGTATTTTTTCCATATAATATTTTTCTATAATGATATTTATAATCTGTATTCATATATCAATGTTCGTTATTATATTTAAACATATTAAATAATAAAAACATTATACCCCAATAATTATTGAAGATGTTAAAAGTATATTTAAAAATTATATCTTATTATATTGTAAATATGAAAAAATACAATAATAGAGATTATCTTTCGAAACATCCTCGTACAAGATTAAATAATAAGTATCATACTCCAGTACAACCAATAAAACCAGTACAACCAATACAACCAGTACAACAACCACCTCCACCACAATACCCGCATACGCATTTAAACACACAAGTTCCTATACAACCGCCCGTAATAAAAGAAAGCATGATGAGCAATATTGCAGGATCTGTTATTCAAGGCATTGCTTTAGGTACTGGTTCTCAATTAGCATCTAGAGGTATAGATGCAATAATGGGTTCGCGAAAAATAGAAATAATAGACAAACCCGTTGATAACTGTATAAATGAAAATGATGTATTTATAAAATGTGTTAAAAATAATGATAATGATACAACACAATGTAGAAACTTATTTGATTTATTAGATAAATGTAAAAAAATTGATATTAAATAAATATAAAAAATTATTTAACATATAAATACAATATGAAACTTACAACTCTTCAAGTAGAATATAGACATCAAAAATTAGATTTATCATTATTGGAAAAACCATTGAAAAATAAAGGATTAAGAGGGCAAATGCTATAAAAAGCACTTTGTATAGAAAACAGTTCAAGACTAATAGATATGAAGGATGGTGAACTTAAATGTTTTACAAAAGGTCAAAGTATATGTATTACAAGTTTAAATCATTGTCTAAATGATATATTGGAATTTTGTCTAGATTTTGAAAAGTCTAAAGTTTTATCAAAAATAAAAAATGTTATATATGTAGCATATGGAAATGACGGTAAATTCTTAAAATGGAAAACTATTAATTTGATAGATAATTATGAACTTTATATAAAATTAGAAGATGATTATAATTATATTTCAGATGAAATAAAAAACGCATATACAAATATTGACAGACTTAAAACAATAACAGGACCAAATAAACTTTTACAAATTAGATCAAAAGCAAGTAAGCGTAAAGACGGTACTTACAAATTATTAAAATATAATGATATAACATTATATAAATCTGGTATGGCTTTTTATCTTTGTTGCAACTATGTTTCATAAAATATTATACATAATCATTAAATAACAATTTTTTACATTTTTTTAACTGTTTTATCTTGTGATTTTTTATCGTCAGTTTTATCTTGCGATTTTTTATCAGACTTATCTTCTAATTTTTTATCAGACTTATCTTCTGATTTTTTATCAGACTTTTTATCGTCAGTTTTATCTTGCGATTTTTTATCAGACTTTTTATTGTGAGACTTATTTTGCGATTTTTTATCAGACTTATCGTAAGATTTTTTATCAGACTTTACATCAGACTTATCTTCTAATTTTTTATCAGCTTTTTTATCATACTTTACGTCAGAATTACTAGATTTTTTACTACTTTTTTTTTCGTTATCAAGATGTTCTTTTCTAAAGAGTTTGAGAGAAACAAACATATTATTGTATTTAATATGTTCCAATCTTGAACCTGCTATTTTGTATATACATCTCATTACGCCAAAAACATCTTTTTTTATTTTTGTTTTTAAACTTGATACACTAATTAATCCTCCTTCTTTTTTCTGTATTTTTGAAACATGTTTAACAGTATGACGTCTCTTAAATTTTTCAATACTTTTCAATACATCATTTATAGTTTCTAAATAAAGAGTTTTATAATTATAAAAAATATATGGGCGAGGATTATCATTATGAGAATTAGAATAATAATTTTCAGGTTTAACTAAATTATTTCTTCCCTTTATAGAACTATTAGCATTATTATAATTATTAAGAACAATATGAATAATAGGTATTATATTTTCGTATTCAAAATATTCATATTTTTTCTTATATTCGTAAAATATGTAATTATATAATTTTGTTACATCGCGCGTTAAATAATAATTATAATTATCCGATGTTTCGTAAAAAGATATTTCTTCTTCGTCCATTTCTTCGCGCATTTTTTTAATTTTTATATTATTTATAACATTCGTTAATTTTGCTATTTCAGCAATAGCTTTTTTTCTATTTTCAGGTGTTGATCGTGCACCTAAATCAAATATAACATTTAAAAAAGAATTATCGGCATAAATAACTCCTTCGTCGTCCTTATCTACAATTTTATGATAATTATCAAAATTTGACAAAAATATCATCAAAAATAATAAATCATCTCTATTAGCTAAATCATTAAGTAAATTATTGTTAAACATATAATTTGTATTTTTTAAATTAATATTGAAAGGAGATTCTCTTAAACTTTGCATTAAAAAATAAATATAACTTGTATTTAGTGTAGATTCAAACCAATGTTCGTTAATATCAGATAAACCGTCATTATTTTGCAATAATAAATTAAATATCACTTTATTTTTTTTAGAAAACATTCTAAAGTCTGTAAAACCCCATTGATCGAACCATGCTTTTTTTTTGTTAAATTCGTTATCATCTAATTTTTGTTTCTCTTCTTTTTCAATAGGCGATAATTTATCATAAAAATCTTCTGCATCTTTTATTTCTTCAGGGGAAAATATAATATTTAGATTAGTTTTAACAAACCAATTCATAATTTTAATTTTTAAGAATGAATTATGCCACTGCGCTTTTGATTTAGAAGGTGCATGTTCTAAATCATGAACGGTGTTATACATATTATATCTTTCATGTGCGTTTTCTTGAACTAAAGATTGTGGTATTAATTCATCATTAACATTATCTTGCATTTGAGAAAGCGACCTTGATTCTTCGCGAACTCTTTTGCCAGTATTGTAATTTTCGGACATACTTTTATATTTAACACTCTATTTAATTAAAATATATAAATTATCTAAACACCTACTTTATTTGATATTACTGTTAATAAATTATCTAAAGTAATACTCATTTCATATCCTTTTCCGTGTATTTTACGAGAACTACCTCTATTCTCATAATAACGATTATCATTCATACCAATAACATATTTCCAATAAGAATCGCCATTTTCATTTTCGCTTGCATCCGTGTCAATAAATAAAATAGTATTGTAAGATATATCTAATATATTTCTAAATTTTTTCATGAAAATGCAAAAGTTTTTTAACAATATTAATGAATATCCTTTATTTTGATATTCATCTTCAATCTCGATTGATAATGTATAAATACAATCAATATTTTTTGTAAGTTTAAAATAACCTATTACGACACCTTCAATAATTATTTGAGATGATATTGTAGTTTCTGATAAACTATTTTTATTACTATATTCAACAATAGTTTGAATATTTCCAATATCGTTATTGTAAGTCTCTCTGATATAATTACCTTCTGGATATAAACTCATAATATTTCTTATTCTAATATATGAAATATAGTTTAAATAATAATAATATTTTCTAAATACTTAAAAAAAATGATATTATTAATATAATATATGACTGGGAAAATAATTGCAATATGTGGTGAAAAAAGATGTGGCAAAGATGTTCTTGCAAGATATATTGTAGAAAAATATGGATATACAAGATTAGCATTTGCTGATCCTCTTAAAAAATTTGTTAAATTAATATTTGATTTTAACGATATTCAAGTTGGTATTGATGATATAATTTGTGATGGTACTGAAAAAGATACTATTGACGAAAGATGGGGAATATCTCCTCGCAATGCGATGCAATTCTTTGGAACTGAAATATTTCAAAATAAAGTTCAAGAATTAATTCCAAATATTAATAAAGACTTTTTTGCAAATATTTTACTTAGAAAAATAAAAGATAATAAAACATATGTTATAAGCGATATTCGTTTTTTACATGAATATGAAAAAATAAAAAATCTTGATGTTACTATAATCCGTATAATAAGACCAACTAATAATTCAAATACCGATGAACATATATCAGAACAAGAGTTCAAAAAAATACCATTTGATATAGAAATAGTTAATGATTCTACTATTGAAAAATATATTGAAAAATATGAAGAATATAATTTATAATATTATTAATGTGATATGGTTCTTAAAAATTGATAAAAAATATATTAAATTTTATTATCAAATTCTATTTTATTAGAATTATAATGACGTGTATTCTATATGAAAAAGACATTATTTATTATGCAAAATCATTCATTCATATAAATCAATATAGTATATTATCGTGTGTATCTAAAGACTTTAATTATAAATTTGAAATAAACTCTATGATCCGTAAAAAAAATTATAAACTGATTAATGATATTTACGGTTGTGATAAAACTATCATAATAAGTATAATAGATAAGAATATACGCGATAAATATTCTTATATAAATAATAAAAACATATTTGAAATATTTGATAAAAATATTAAAAGTAAATACTTAAATACTGTAATAAATATCGGTAAATTGTATTTTATAGAATATTTTATAGAGATAATATATCATTCTGTAAATCGCAAATATTCAAGAATAGTATCTGCATTAGATAATATTTATAATTTACGTAAAAAAAGTAATGATGAAATTTATTATAAAGACTTTATATTTTGTATTGGAACGTTCATCAATTTAATAAACTATGATAATATATTCTATAAATATAAAGAAAATACTAAAATGATATGTAAGATTTCATCAATGCTCACTATATTTACACTATTAAAATATGAAAATATCAACTATTCAAATAATGCTACAGATAATAAAGATGTAAAGATTGAAGAAATATATAATTTACAAAATGAAAGATTGGTATGTATGGGTGAGTTTATAAAAAATGATAAATATATAATTTATCGCTACCCCAAGTATTTAATAAGATATATATTTGAAAAGATTGAATTATTAAAGATATGATAAACTTTATATATAATTTATATATAAAGAACAAATAATATGAATGATAAATGTTCTTTAGGTAGTATGAATAATAATTTAAAAATTATTGGACTAATATTTCTCACATGTATTCTTTTCATTGTAATATTATATTATTTCAAAAATACAATAGATGAACACAACAATTTGATAGAGAAGTTTAATAGTGTAAAAAACTATATATGTTAATAGTATTTATACAAATACATCATAAAAGAAATGAAGAAGTTCTTAACAACTATATATATATTTACTTATATCAACAATTAATAAATTGTCAAATATTTTGATAATATTATGAGTTAAAATCCTAGAGTTAAAAACTTTACAACTCCAAATTATTCAAGTAGTTTATTTACGCTTTCCTCCCAATATACCCAAACTTTCGTGTTTTTTTTCACTATTGTCATCAAAATTTTCATTTAATTTTAACATATTATTAAAAGATTCAATTAATACATCCCCTCCTTTTTTATTTTTTTTTTTACTAGTACCTCCTTTTTTATTTTCATTTACTTCATTATTATCATATAATTCTAATACATCAAGAATACTTCCACCACCCTTGCGAATAATAGGTTTTGTAATACCCAAAGGTTTGTTTGATATACCGTTCATTTTAGTTTGATTTTTACTAACTGCAGGTATTTTTGGTAATAAAACACTAATACCTTGTGTAGATTTTTTAGGATGAGATGTTGCTAATATTTTACCCTTTATTTTTTCTCCGTTCATTATTCTATATATACACAAATAATTTTAAAAAAATGATTAATACATATTATATTTTTTGTAAAATGTGCGAAAAAACACATTTAATTTCATATATAAACATAGATTATGAAAAAACACAAATATTGTACGATAATATTTGCTATATAGACGATATTAATAAAGATTATATATTAGCATATATTTTTAATAATAAATGTATAAAAAAACTTATATTTAAAAATTGGAGAAATATGTTCCGGTTTGAAATGTTAATAATAAAAAATGATAAGGGTAATTAAATAATTATATATCATCATAAAACATGACCACCAAAAACTTCGTAGTATCATTCGTAAACAGCGACGCAGGGTCTGAAGCAGTCCTTGTGGGATATAATCTCAAAATTATGGAAATTATGATGATTATCGACACATTTCCTGATTATAATTCTGCTCGTGAAAATAAACAGAATTATATATTCAATTACCTAACAAATAATCCTATGCTTATAGAGAATATTATTTATGCTTATGGCATTGAAGAAGCCTTGTCAAATTATAATATAAAATATGGTATTGACAATATAATTAACACTCATAGTAACATGACTATCAACCTCGCAACTTCTGTAATTGACAAAATAGTATGTATTTATGAAGTTGGTGATATCCGCGAACCCAGCGACATAACAGTAAAAAATGAAAATTAGTTTCAATATCATAATTCATAATTCATAATTCATAATTCATAATTTACACAATTATATATTTAATACTTTCTTTATATTTTTTATATCTTCTTTTAATGATATATTTTCTTCTTTAAGTTTTTTCATATCAGCATTCAATTCTTTTATAGCTTCTACAAAAACAGCCCCTAATCTATCATAACATATAGTTAAATAATTATTACCAGACTTTGATATTATTTTGCCATTTTCGTCTTTTATACTATCAAAAGGTGCTATTTTTACAATTTCAGGTAATACTTTTTGAACTTGTTGAGCACTTAATCCGATTTCATTTTCACATTTAAATCCATTTTCTATAGCTAATTCATTAGGAATATATCTATATCCTGATAAACTATCTATAATTTCCAATGAATTAGTAATATTAGATGTAAAAGTCTTTAATCTTTCATCTGAGTAATAACTTGTTATATTACCAGTAGCTATTATATTACCAACAACATGTAATCTTTCTATTGGTTTAATTTTTGTAATTACTCCTAATTGATCTATTATCGTATCATTGAAACTTCTTGATATATCTCTTCCTATACCTAAATAACCAATATCTGATAATATACATTCTACGTTTCCTGTTTTTTCAAATACGAAAATATCTCCACTACCTTGTTGATTACATTTTAAAGCAGCGGTAATAATGTTGGATACAATTTCTATAGCATTAAGAATTGTGTAAGCATTATTAGTTCCTGTTATATCCAAATCTCCATCAATTCTAATACCTTTTAGAAAAGTCACCTTGTCTTTAAATGTAAAACTTGAACTTTTTGGTTCAGAAGTAATAGTATAAGATGAATCTTGATCTATAAAAGTGAAGCACTTGCTCAATACACCCCCATTTATATGTTCTAATCCATTATTATCATAAAATGGTGGTATAATAGAATCTAGATTAAAATTATTTATTCTGTCTGATATAATATTAGAATTATTTTGTATAACATTGTTACCATTTATTTTAAAAACACCATTTGATGTATTTATATCTCCATATACATTTAATCTATAACTATTTGCAAGGTCTTCGATACCACCTATGGATACACTTTTATTAGTAGTTGAAGAAATAGATGGGAAAAATATAGAACCATTATTTCCAGGATCCAACCCCCATTTAGAAGAAGTTCCGCCATTTGTTAAAGAAATATTAGAAGAACTATCAATTGTAAAGTCGGTGCTTAGTCTTAAAACACCAAAACTATCACGGGTTGCTGTTTTATAACTACCAATATCGCTATATGCCAATTTATTATCACCTATTAAAATTTTAGATCCTATCTTAAGTTTTATATCTCCTCCTATATTTAAAATGTTACTATTAATATTATTATTAATATTAATATCCCATTTTAAAATATCAGATTGAGAAATTGTTTGTAAGTTATTTCCATCTATATTACCAATTAAAACACCCCCATTTATGATATATTTATCAAGTCCTGTTCCACCTTTAGTTGGATGAAGAACACCTCTTGTAATCTCTGATGCATTTATATTTGTTATAAGTACTCCATCTCCAGAAAAAGATGTAGCCCGCAATAGACCACTATTTTGATTATATAATAAATTATTATTTTGCGTGATAGTATTATTACTACTACCAAATAATATTTGAGATATTTTAACATCTCCGATTCCAGTCCCTCCTCTTTCCGGTTTTAAGATACCATTTGTAATATTTGAAGTATGAATATTGGTAATATTAGAACCATCGCCTATAAATGCTGTTCCTTTAATTGTACCAGAAACATCAATTTTATATTGCGGATTAGTATTTCCAATTCCTAAATTTCCTTTTAATAGTGTTTTGCCGTATATTTCAAAAATATTATTATTATAATTTTCAGTATTGTTAATTTTCAAATAATTTATACTTTCTGAAACAATTCCTAAAATATTAGATGTTAATATATTGCCATCTATGAAAGAATCGCCATTTATATGAAGTTTATTTAATGGCGATGAATTGTTAATTCCTATATTACCATCACTATTTATAGTGAAATAATCTATAGGTGTCCCAGTATTGTCGTTTTTTTGAATTTTATATTTTCCATCTATTGATGCTATATTCCATCTTCCTGACATTTCTATTAATATAGTTTTTTATTCTTATATTTAAATAAAAAAAAATATATATTAATAGAAATGTCTAATAAATGCGATAATGTAATATCTTTAAAACAATATGGACCAACATGTTGGTTTAATAGTCTTTTAATGAGTGTTCTTTATAGCGATGAAAGTCGTAAGTTATTACTTGAAAAGTCTAAGAAATGGGATAAAAATATACTTGTTTATCAAACAATTCATTATATTTTAAAAAATAAATATTTGAGAACAGATAATATACACAATGATTATTCGTACTTTGATAAAATAAGACCAGAAACCATTTTAAAACAATTATATAACCATAATAATAAAAAGTTTCCATTTGACCCTGAAAAATATAAAAACGACGGTTATAGGTCTGCTTTGTATATTAGGAAGGTTTATAAATTACTAGGTGTAAAAGTATTATATTTGGATAAAATAGGAAACGAATTATATTATTCAATTTACAATAATGTAACTTTATTATCATTAAATAATGGGGACGTCAAATATAGAAAAAACTTAAAAGAACTTTCTACAATTATAAAAAGTTTTCATGATCCTGATGTAATTATTGTTAACTCTAACAATTACGGAGATACATTTATATATCCTGAGCGTTACAATTTAAATAGCAAAATGTTTAAAAAAACTTTTATGAATGAAATTAAAAATATAAATCACGACGATTTTTTAACTCAAATTAACGATTTAAAAAGCAATATTAACTATAATAATGAAGAATATATTCAAGATTCTATATTATTAGCTAATTGGAATGATCAACATCCTGGAATTGGAGGGCATTCCATTACTGGAATAACTTGTAAAGGTGATAAATATGTATATAATGGTTGGACTAGAACAACAATTGATGCAAATATAGGTAAAAATAGCAAACTTGACGATAAAATACCGTGTGAATTAATGAGGTTTGATTGGGATTTGCATAAAAAAAATAATGACTTTTGTTTAAATTCCAAAAAATGTGTTTTAGATATTATGGATTTAAAAACAAGAGTTCAAAAACTATGTTTTTCTTTTAACAGTGGTGTTCGTGAAATAATATATGTTAAAAAAAATAAAAATAGTAATTTGAATATCAAAAAAAACGATGATTGTGCTATAGAAAATGTTATAAATCCTCTAACAAATAGATGTATCAAAATAAAGAGTATAAATAAACTTCCTATCAAACCATTAAGCAAACCTGAAAAAATATGCCCTGAAGGAACTATTTTAAATCCAAAGACAAATAGATGCAATAAAATAAAAAAAGATAAGATTGATAAATCTGAAAATAACAAGAATAAAGATAAAAAAGTACCTGAAAAAATATGTCCTGAAGGAACTATTTTAAATCCAAAGACAAATAGATGCAATAAAATAAAAAAAGATAAGATTGATAAATCTGAAAATAACAAGAATAAAGATAAAAAAGTACCTGAAAAAATATGTCCTGAAGGAACTATTTTAAATCCAAAGACAAATAGATGCAATAAAATAAAAAAAGATAAGAAATAAAAAATATTTATATGTATTTATAATAGAAATGACAACAAAATGCGAAAATGTGATATCATTAAAACAATATGGACCAACTTGTTGGTTTAATAGTATATTAATGAGTGTTTTATATAGCGATGAAAGTAGAAAGTTATTACTTGAAAAGTCTAAACAATGGAATAAAAAAATAGCTATTTATAAAACATTGGATTATATATTAAAAAATAAATATTTTAGAACAACATATCGTCATAATGATTATTTGTATTTTGATAAAATACGTCCAGAATATATTTTAAAACAATTATATAAATATAATAAAAAGAATTTTTCATATGACCCTGTTAAATATAAAAAAAATGGATTTAAATCTGCTTTATACATTAAGAGTGTTTATAAATTACTTGGAGTAAAAGTTTTATATCTTGACCTTAATCAAAAAACAAAAAAAATATATTATTCCATATATAATAATACCAAACTTATCAAAATGACAAAAAATGTTATAAACTTTGATTATATATTTAAATCAGCTTTAAAAGTTAAAGAGAAAATAGCGGATCATGATATTATAATTATAAATATATTAGATGATAAAAATATTAAAAAAGCTTCTTATTATCCTCCTCATTATTTAATAGAAAATAATGAGATTAATGAACTTCTCAATTTAAATGAAAATGTTAAAATAAAAAACGAAGAATATATACAAGATTCAGTTTTATTAACAAATTGGAATAATAATACATATAATATTGGTGGACATTCAATAGCGGGTATAAAATGTAAAGGAGAAAAATATGTTTATAATGGCTGGACGAGAACTACTATAGATCCAAATATTGTAAATGATGCTGTATCTGATGATAAAAAAATATCTATTCCTTGTCAATTAATGAAATATGAATGGAATTTGAAAAATAAAGATAGTTTTTGTTTAAATCGTAAAAAATGCATTTTAGATATAATGAACGCAAAAGACTTGTGTTTTTCTTTTTATGAAGGAGGTCGCATTGTTACATATGTTAAAAAAAATAAATCAAGCGAACTTGCAATAAATGGAAATGTAATATGTAATAATGACAATGTGGTCAATCCTTCAACAAATAGATGCATTTCGATAAAGTCTATTAATAAATTATCAAAAATAAAATTGAGTAATCCTGAAATACCTAAAAAAATATGCCCTTCAGGAACATTTCTAAATCCAATAACGAATAGATGTAATAAAATAAAAAAACAGAAACCTATAAAACTAGAAAATATAAAGGTCGCAAAAATATGCCCCGAAGGTTCTGTTTTAAATCCAAAAACGAATAGATGTAATAAAATAAAAAAACAGAAACCTATAAAACCAGAAAATATAAAGGTTGCAAAAATATGCCCCGAAGGTTCTGTTTTAAATCCAAAAACGAATAGATGTAATAAAATAAAAAAATAATAATAACTATTTTTTTTCAAATATATATGTTAAATAATATTTGCTATTATCAATTAGTATCAATTTGCGAGTATCTAACGAGTATTTATTATATTCACAAAATGAATATAAATTATCAAATAAATAAGAATCTTCTTTTAGGTTATTACTTGGATTTGCAAAAATATTAACTAAAATAAATCTCATATTTTCTATTTTTCTTAATTGACACATATATGTCAATATACCCGCGTCATTATATATACCAATTATAATGTTTTGATGAATAAATCTGTTTTTATTAATCCACAATGTATCATTTATAAGTTTTTTGTGACTATTCGCATTTTCTTTAGACCATTTATAAAGAGAACTATATACGTTATTATAGTTTAGAATACATATATCCGAACCTTTTGATTTTCCAATATTATTTAAACTCCCAGAACCTACACCGAGAGAATATGAATATATAGTATATACATATTGTAAAAATATGAATATTGATAATTTATACTTATTCATTTATACTATATATAAGTTTATAATTTTATATATTTATTAATAAAAATATATTAAATTAATAAAGTTATAACAAATATAATGACAGATAATTGTCTTGATAATGATTATTCAACAAGTAATTTTTTTCTAACAACTAAATACTTTTTAGAAACAGATGTGCAAAATAATAAAGATATTATTAGTTTGTTTGATGAAACATCAAAATTATTCAAATATTCATGTTTGGATAACGAAAAAAAAGATGATAAAAAAAATAATGTAAAGGACGAAATTAAAAAATTAGAAAAGACAATAAAAGTGAATGATAAAGCCAAAAAAATAAATGCACCTTTGATCCAAAATGCTTTCAAAAGTGAAGCACAAAACGTTGATAATGAAAATAATAATATAAAAAAAAATAAATTAGAATCTGACTTGCTAATTTTAAATAATAATTATGACTTAATGAAAAAACAACAAATCTATCAATTTGGTATTTTGCCAATAGATACAATGCCTTCATCGTATATTCCTTTAAATTATAAAAATTATTCTCGCAATTTAAATCGCATTGCGAGAAATGATATTTTTACACACGAAGATTATACAAAAATATTTGAAGATTTTGATAAATCTAGTATTAATTCATTTAAAAATAAAATTCAAACAACATTAGAAAATATTTTAAAAGACTTTAATCGTGAAGATTCATTATATAATAAGTTTAAATTAAATGTATTTAGCATACATTTAATTATTATTTGGTCTATCGTGATAATTACGTTAATGAGTATATTATTTTATTATTATCCGCAAATAAATTATATACTCGCATTTATTGTTATATCATACCTTATCGTAGCAATTATATGGAAGATGATATATACAATACAAAATTAATTATTTATTTTTTTCTATAATACGAATAAAGGAAGTATGGACAATAACATATTTAACAAAATGCGATATAACGATAATATTGATGAAGAAAAATTTAATATTAAATCAATTGGTGATTATATTTTTAACGATATTGATATAAGAAAAATATCACCAGAACGATATAAATATTATAAAGATTTGATAGATATTTATGAAAAAAATCCTAAAATATTATATAATATACTTAGAAAATATTATAGATACCAAGAATTAAAATTAAAAGAAGATAACTTATTGAAAAAGTTAAAATATTATAACAAACTCAAAGAAATGAATGATGGAGAAAAAGAAAATAATGACGACAACAAAGAAACACAAGATATATCAGATATTAATACTGCTATTAGTGATTTAAATGAAGAACAAAAAAAAACAACCGCCGCGCAACGCGAAGAAGCACGAAAAAAAAACGATGAACTAAAAGCGCAAGAAACAAAAACCGCCGCGCAACGCGAAGAAGCACGAAAAAAAAAAGAAGCACAACAAGAAGAAGCAGCAAAAGTAGCTGAAGAAGCAGAAAAAGCAGCAGCAAAAGTAGCTGAAGA
>Ga0209702_10005257_pt1 | contig 17839 bp, 14 predicted proteins | sample FRY01_FD_187210 | JGI IMG/M metagenome (GOLD analysis project Ga0209702, IMG submission 187210) | Freshwater microbial communities from Lake Fryxell liftoff mats and glacier meltwater in Antarctica - FRY-01 (SPAdes) (version 2) | ecosystem: Environmental > Aquatic > Freshwater > Ice > Glacier...
TTGGAAACGGTTGGGCTTACCGATAAGTCAAAGGCGCGCCCCGCGCACCTCTCGGGTGGACAACGGCAACGCGTAGCTTTGGCGCGAGCAATTGTCAAACGACCTCGACTCCTGCTACTTGACGAACCACTCTCGGCATTGGATCGCAGGGTGCGTGCGGAAATGCAGTTAGAACTGAAACGACTGCAGCATGAAGTAGGGATAACTTTCGTCGTGGTTACTCATGACCAAGAAGAGGCAATGAGCATGGCCGACCGAATCGCCGTCATGGACAACGGAGAGGTACAGCAAATCGCCGACCCGGTCACGCTGTACACCCGACCAAACAACATTTTTGTTGCCGACTTCATCGGTAGCGGTACCTTGATCCCAGGAGTCGCCTCTCCTGCGGGGTTCACGACTCACGTGGGTGCTTCGGGTACTGGTAGCCATCTACTTCCAGCAAATAATCCCAGCAACGTGACTGGCGCAGCGGTCATCATGCTTCGACCTGAAACTGTCCACCTCGGGCGCGAGCAACTCAACTGTTCGCTACCCGGTCTCGTTGTCGAAACTCACTTCTACGGTGGGTCATCGGTGTCCACCATCACCGTGCCGGGACTCAACCATCCGGTCATTACCCGCCGACCGGGACCTCCAGAACACGCCGTCGGCGAGCAGGTTCACCTCAACTGGCCGGCGGAAGATGCAATCGTGTTAGCCGCACCCATCGAACAAAGACAGGTTAATTAACTCTAATGACAACCAAAATGAACAATGTGTTGCACGCACTTGCGGACACCAACCATTCCTTCTTTTGGACCGACCAGCCGGGAGCACCAACCCCGCAGCCTTCATTAACTGCAGACACGAACGCCGATCTGGTTGTGATCGGTGGTGGATTCACCGGACTGTGGACGGCTATTTGCGCCAAGGAAAGAAGTCCACAAACTGATGTCGTCCTCATTGAGTCACATGAGATTGCCTTTGGTGCCAGCGGTCGAAATGGTGGCTTTATTTCCGGGTCATTAAGCCACGGTCTTGCCCACGGAGAAGCCATTTGGTCTGCAGACATGACCAGTTTGGTGAAGCAGGGGCGCGAAAACCTGCGAGCGATCGAAGATTTTGTCAGTCACCACAATATTGACGCCAAACTCACCATGGTGGGCAAGACGGCAATCGCATTGACTGACCACGCACTTACCACTCTGCCGGCAATGCTAAATCTCCACCAGAAGTGGGATGAAGATGTCGAGCTCCTTGATCGAGATGCGGTGCAAGCCGATGTTCATTCGCGGTCATACCTTGGGGGTCTACGCGTACGTTCTGGAAGTGGTCTTATGGACCCGGCTAGATTGTCGTGGGGTCTGAAAGAAGTGGCGCTCGAAATGGGTGTTCGCATCTTTGAGAATACGAAAGCGACGGATATAAAACGCGCCCATCATGCGGGTGTAACAATTGCGACAAGCCATGACACAACTACCGCGGTAATTCGCACGAAGCAGGCTGTCATAGCTACCAACGGATACGCGCCGTTGTTACGGCGTTTGCGTTACCGCATGCTCCCGATTTTTGACCACGTTTTGGTGACGGAAGTATTAACTCAGAACCAACTCGCAGATATTGGCTGGAAAGAAAACCAAGGATTAACCGATATTGGTAACCAGTTCCACTACTACCGCCGAACACCCGACAACCGGATCCTTTGGGGTGGCTACGACGCAATTTATTATCGCGGCAGCAAAACGCAGTCGAGCCTAGAACACCGGGATACGAGTCACCAACTGATTGCTGGCCAGTTCTTCGACACATTCCCTCAACTCGAAGGTTTACGTTTTAGCCACAAGTGGGCCGGGATTATTGATTCTACATCACGCTTCACCCCGGCGATTGGGACCGCATTGGGAGGTCGCCTGGCCTACGCCGTTGGTTACACGGGCCTTGGCACAGCCTCCTCTCGTTTCGGGGCTCTCACCATGTTGGATTTACTCGCCCAGCAAAAAACCGAACGAACCGAGCTGGCGATTGTTAAACGCAAGCCATTTCCATTCCCCCCTGAACCACTTCGCTATCCCCTTGTTCAATTCACCCGCACCCAATTAGCTAAAGAGGACCGAACGGGAAAACGAGGCTTCTGGCTTCGTACCTTGGACTTTTTTGGCCTTGGTTTCAACAGTTAGGCACCGATCATGTCTGGAACTTCTCACCCCGGAATCCATATTGCTGGAGTCGCTCGAGCTGGTCGCGGCCCTGTCATCGAAATTGTTAATCCGGCGACCGGTGAGGTAATTGACGCGATCACGAGCGCTAGCCTTCAGGATGTTGCTGAAGCAACCGCTGGCGCGCAACAAGCGCAGGGTGAATGGGCCACGAAAACCCCCGGCGAACGCAGCAAAATTCTGCTGGATCTGGCGTGCTTGATCGAGGAAGACGCCGAGCATCTCACTCGCCTTGAAGTTGGTGAGACGGGAAAGCCCCGAGCGGTATTCCAGGATGGGGAGCTTCCCTTTGCCGCGGACAATTTACGTTTTTTCGCTGGTGCGGGTCGCTCCCTTGATGGAACTGCGGCCGCCGAACTCAGCCACGGCTTCACCTCACTGCTGATGCGGCAACCCGTTGGTGTGATCGGGTCCATCACCCCGTGGAACTTTCCGTTCATCATGGCGATCTGGAAGATTGGGCCGGCCTTAGCAACGGGTAACGCTGTGGTCCTTAAACCGGCACCGAATACTCCACGCAGCAGTCTGCGTCTGGCCGAACTCGCTATCCAAGCCGGTCTTCCCCCCGGTCTACTCAACGTCGTGACCGGTGGCAATGATGTGGGCGAAGCATTGGTGATCGATCCGCACACCGCGATGATCTCGATAACGGGTTCAACCCGCGCCGGCCAAGCCGTGATGGCGGCGGCCAGTCCGTTCGTTAAAAGATTGCACCTCGAACTCGGTGGTAAAGCACCGGCGATTGTTTTTCCTGACGCCGATATTGAGTCCATGGCCCGAGCCCTCACTCTTGGAGCGACCTACAACACCGGCCAAGACTGCACTGCTGCTACCCGCGTTTACGCTCAGAAGGATATGTACCAGGACGTGGTGGACTCCTTAGCCGCCACAATGGCAAAGGTGAAAGTTGGTGACCCATGGGCCGATGACACGGATATTGGTCCAGTTGTCAGCGCCGAACATTTGGATCGAGTACATGGTTTTGTTACTCGAGCAGAACAAGCCGGCGCCACCATCGCCGCCGGGGGTGAGCGTCTGGACACTCGAGGTAATTACTATCCACCAACTCTGATCATTGACGCAAAGCAAGGTAGCGAAATCGTTCAGGGCGAAGTATTTGGACCGGTTCTTGTTGTGGTCCCGTTTGAAGATGAAACGCACGCCCTGCACCTAGCCAACGACTCTCAATTTGGTTTAGCGAGTTCGGTCTGGACCAATGACGTAAGCCGAGCCCTGCGGGTAAGTCAGCGGATCGAGGCCGGAGTGACATGGGTCAATGACCATTTACCCATTGCCTCTGAGGCTCCCCACGGCGGAGTTAAGCGAAGCGGATTCGGCAAAGACATGTCCCATGAATCCCTACTCGAGTACACGGTTACCCATCACATCATGATCAAACATGCCGAGCCGGTTATTCATGATTCTTTCCGACCCGCTTAGTTGCATGGTGACAGAAACGATCGTGCTGCAGGTTCGTTAAACGAGTGCCGCAATTCTGCGTATCAGGTACGGTGAAAAATACCCGGCGTATTTCACTTGCAGTTCGGGCTTGCGCCAGTCCATTCCGGTGACGACACCACGGCAGTTTGGAACCCCGCACAAACAGGGGAACTCGTCGTAATCTGATGCGTCACACATGGCGTAATCGAAGGTGAGCTCTTCACCCGGCTCAATATCGCGCATCGCAACCAGCACCTGGGATCCGACCATTCCGCAATTTGGCTCACACGCATGGTTAAGCATGTCACCGGGCTCAGGCGTCTCGCCAGAAACCAAATACAGATCGTGATCGATTTGGATTGAGCGCCCTTGACGGTCCTCACTCATGGTCTCGAGGGTTTCCCGCTCGATCACCCAGCCACCAAAAGCTGCAACTGTCTCACCCTCGTTGATTCGCTCATCCACGAATGAACCCCAGCCCTTTTCACCGGCTGGGCGCGCCTGCGCTTTCGGTGTCAACCAGTTGTAGTCCATGAAGGCTCCCTCAAGTCAAACGCCCCCATGTGGAGCAACGAAATAGTGCCACATGTTCGCAAACAGCGTTCATGCACCCGGACCCTAGGTTCCCTGAACCAATCCATCTGTTCTTGGCGTCGAGCAGGAATTAGTTCATAAAAAGTTCTTTAATGGAGTCTTCAAGGTGTTGCCAACCGTGAACCAACGGACGAACACTTTCAAGTTGTGAAGCGACTGCAATGAGCAGGTCTTCGCGACCATAGTCAGCGACCAACTGGACGCCAATAGGAAGACCATCCGCATTCCAATACCCAGGCACTGAAATTGCGGGCTGGCCAGTTACCTTGAATGGCCCACCAAATTCTCCGAACTCGGCGGTCTTCGAAGGTGTGGGCTTGGCTGGCATCCTGCCGAGCAGTTGTGGTGGTTGCGGGGCTCAACATGCTCGTCAAGGAGTGCACAACCCGATGTCGAGTACACGCAAGCACTTGCCGCACCGATATTGAAATCAATTTCGGGACCGCCATCAAGGACGACCTCGTGTCCAGGCCCCTCGAGAGCACGAGCCCCGTTCAGGTAGGGATTCACCGGACTCAATTCAGTGTGCTTGATCAATTCCATCCGAGAGGTGAGTGGTCAGACCGTCAGGCGATCAAGGCAGACGCATCCCTATTAGATTTGTGTGCCTGTCAAAGACTACTATCAAAAATTTGTTTAACCCTTGAGTCCACTTGATGCGACGTTGGCGACGAAGTAGCGTTGCGCGATCAGGAAAACCACGATTGGTGCAATCATTGCCGTAACCACACCGGCCAGAACAAGGTTGGGAGTATCGGCCGCACGACCGCCAAGGACGGAGAGGGTCAGGGCAAGAACACTACCGTCGGTGTTACCGGAGTCGATAATGATCAGCGGCCAGACAAATGAGTTCCATGCGTACAGGAACGAGAACGTCGAGAGTGTTGCTACCGCCGGAATGGAAAGGGGGAAGAACACCTTCCACAAAATTGTCCATCGCGATGCACCATCGATGACCGCTGCTTCCTCGAGTTCTTTCGGTATCGAGACAAAGAACTGCCGCATGAGGAAGGTCCCGTACGCCGTGAAAACAAAGGGAATAATCAATGAAGTCAGGGTGTTGCCCCACCCGATCGCGATCATCAGGCGATACAACGGGATTAAGAGCACCACGAACGGGATCATGATGGATCCCAAGTAGAGCAGAAAGATTTTGTCTCGACCCTTGAAGCGCAACCGAGCGAATGCGTAACCACCTAAAATGCTGGTGAAAACTTGACCCAACACAACTAATACCGTCACGAAAACAGTATTGGTGAGTGACCGACCAAACCCTTCGAGTTCCAAGACTTTCGAGTAGTTCTCACCTTGGAAGCCCACTCTTTCAACAGCGGTCACCACTGAGGCAACGGCGTAAACGGGTGGCGCGTTCGGGTTAGCCGGGTCAATATAGGTGCCACCGATTCGAGACTTATTGTCAAAAACCCGGATATCGCCTGACTCGGTGGTCAGAAGGAAAACTTCCTTGTCCTCACCATCAATTACGACGACTTCGGAGGTGGGGGTTGCAGATTCTGCAATCCCAACGACGAGAAACTCTGGATCATCGACGCCAATAAATTCGCGCAAACTCGTTCCGTTTTCCAGGCGAGCCAGCTTGGCAGTTCCCCCGTCGGCGGTGGGCACCAGGAACAGCGGTAACTGCTGATCGTCGAATGTGGTCGTGACCGCTTCGTGGGGAATAAGTCTGGGTGGGTACACGAATATGTCTTCGGCGGTTTTGAAGGAGCCGAAGAAGGCCAAGACAAATGGCACCAAGACAACGACAGCTGCGATCAGCAGGGTGAAATACGTGGTGATGCGAGCGGCACGACCTTTGGCCGTTATCTTCATTTTGCCCGGTCGCAACGTGCTCACGGCCTGTGCGTTTTTATCGTTTCCGCGATCAGACATTAGTTTTCCTCCGCATACTTACGCTGACGCCGAAACTGCAGAAGAGTCAGGCTGAAAATGAAGATGAAGAGGATCCACGCAACTGCACTGGCCTGACCGAATGCACTTTGTTGGAATCCAAGCTGATAGAGGTACACCACCGGCGTCAACGTCGCATTGTCGGGGAAGCCAACCGGGTTGGGTTGATTCAATGCATAGACAATGTCGAAAAGCTGCAAGGCAAGAATCACGGTGCTGGCAATAACAAAGAACGTTGTTGCTCGCAGAGTCGGCAAGGTAATGCTGAAAAATCTTTTCCAGGATCCGGCGCCGTCAAGTTCGGCTGCTTCATGGAGCTCTTTGGGAACCCCCTGCATGCCGGCAGTGAACAGGACTGTGTTGAATCCGAACTGGGACCACGCAAACACCAGCATGACCGCCCAAAGCGCCACCGAAGGGTCTGAAAGCCAACCAATTTCCACCGGATCCGGGAGGGGATTTCCGGGAAGAATCGCGTTGACGAATCCATTGAAGGTCGCAATGAGCCAGTTAACGAAACCAACAGTCGAGTTGAGCATTTGTTTCCAGATAAGTGTCACGCCAATTACTCCGGCAACAGCCGGGACGAAGAAAATCGTGCGGAAAGTTTTGGTACCGCGGTAGCCGTTGTTGATCAATGTTGCCAGGATCAAAGCCGGTACAACGGACAGCGGCACGGCCACGACCAGGAACAGTGAGATATTAAAAATTGCCCGCCAAAACAGTGGGTCACTTGCGGCAATGTTGACGAGTGGAGTATTGACAATCCACTGGGAACCAGCGACCGGATCACCGGAACCCGTTGAGAAGCTGAGGCCCAGGGTTTCAATGTAATTACCAAAACCAACAAAGGTAGCTTCGGTGATGCCGTTCCATTCATAAAAGGAAATAACAAGGGAGAAAATTAGTGGGCCTGCGAAGAACAGGAGAAATCCAATGAGGTTTGGTGAAAGAAATAGCCAGCCGGCTTGGGCTTCTAGGCTGTCGGATCGGGTATTGAACTTCTGGGCAATAACACCGGACCACATGATCCGCGTTGCCCAGAGCAAGACTGCCAACGCCACGATCAAAGTGGTGTTGTAGAGACCGTTTTCTGAGAACAGCTCGGTGAAGATTGACCAGAGCAAAGGTATATCGAGTTGCCAAATCCACACCGCACCTAAAACTGCGATGCCGGCAATTCCAATCCACCAGGTGATTCGGATAAATGCAGATGCAACTGAATCATGCGGTTGCTGTGCAGCATTCTCAACCGAAACTTTGAGCCTGCGAACCAAAACCAGCCAGGTCCCGGCGATCGCCATACCGATAAAGGGAATAAAGGCTCGGTTAAACGCACCGGCGAATGTATCGAGGTAGGTTGCGAGATTCAAAGACTGGAAAAGAGCCACGATGATCAAAATGGCCGAAAGATAATTGAGCCCCATGGACAAGGAACGACCAAATGACTTTCGCCTAATGATCATGGCGGCGGCAAGAATATTCGCAGCCAGTATTACTCCGGCACCAACGCCAATGACGGTGCGGGGGATTGATTCCAGTTCCCACGTCGAACTCGCGACATTCCACAGAGCCCAGAGGCAGAGCGCAGCGTAGAGAAGATGTATGGCAAAAACGATGAAGATTCGACGAGCGGGTGAAAAAGTGAATGGAGCCGATATCGGAGAGCGAGTTCCTCTAGTCAGTGTGCTCGTTGACACTGCGCCTCCCTCACTTCGAGAACGTACATTGTCTAAACGTGGCCTTAACAAAGATGGGTTGTGGGGTGACTAAATGCTAGCCACCCCACAACCCGGTGACTCACTAATTCATAAACGCGTCTGCGGTTGAAGTGCAGACCGTGTTTTTGAATTCGTCAATCGTGATACTTCCGGTCATCAATGCGGTGACCTGGTCGCCGGCAGCTTTATCAAATGCTGGCCAGTTGCCATTCCACAGCGGGCCTTCAGCAACGGGATTATTTGAGATTCCGTCTACGAATGCCTGGTTGTTTGCCGGTGGGGTGAAGGTGAGGAAGGAATCAATCGCTTCTTGGGAAACCCGTGAAGGAATATTTGCACCCAGGGATGCAATCTGATTCTGTACCTCAACGCTGGTGAGTTCTTCAACAAGCTTCCAAGCCGCTTCAGGGTTTTCTGTCGCAGCGTTCACGACATAGGCACCCCAGAATTGCCAGTTGCGACCTGCGGAAGGACCAGTGGGCATTGGAGCAACATCCCAGTTGAAGGCCGTGATTTCACGAGCACCGGGTGTTGCCCAGCGACCGTTCACGAACATTCCAACTTGGCCTGCCTTGTAGGGAGGCTCAGCATCTTCACCGAAGGGCACGCCTGCACCGGAGTTGTACATGCCTTGGTAGAAGTCAAGACCCGCAATGGACTCAGGCGAGTCAAGGTTGCATGCGGTGCGGTCATCGTTGAAGAAGCCACCGCCGGCAGAGTTCACGAAGTAACCCCAGTTTGCCCACCATGAGTTGGCGCCGAAGCCCTTGGCTCCGTCAACATTCTTGGTGATCAGTTGAGCAACTTCGTCGAACTTCTCCCATGTCCACTCGCCCTTTGCAGCGAGTTCGCGGGGATCTTCAGCGCCAGCCTCGTCAATTAGATCCAAGTTGAGGTAGAGCGCGAAGGTCGAAACATCGCGTGGGACTCCCCAAATAAATCCGTCAGCAGGCTGCCCTGTTGCTGGATCAACGGAGAGTGAATTCATTGGGCCTTCGTAGAAGTCCGCCTTGTTGAATCCACTCGCAGCCGCTGCTTCGTTGTTATTCAGAATCAAACCAGCTTTAGCGAAGTCAGCGATGTCGGTTCCTGGGATCCAGAAGACATCAGGTGCGGTGCCAGCGGAAAGCTCTGTTTTTAGCTTGTCCTGGTAGGGCGAACCCTCAGAGTTACCCGATTCATATGTGAGATCCAGACCAATCCCGGAAGCTGTGATGCCATCTGAGATACCCTTGTAGAGGTCCGCCTCTGCTTGATTATCGGGGCGGGTACGCCAACGCAAGGAAACATTCTCCATGCTTTCTTCAGCCGTGGCCACCGATTCGTCGGTGGCACTTGGGCTTTCTTCGGTGTTATCGGTTGTCGTACTTGAACAGGCACTAAGGAGCAGTCCTGCGCTGAGAACGGCAGCGATGGTAGCGCGTTTCTTCATCTGTTTTCCTTTCCAACTGATAGGGCATTTCTTATTTAATGCGGTAAAACCGTCGTTCCAGAATGTCCCGGAATGACACTTGTTTCAGGCACGATGAACAACAACTCCTGCCTGTTCGAGAGGGGAAATAAGTCCGATCGGGGTAGACATGTTCGTCACTACTGCGTCGATATCCGTGATCTGGCAAATCTGGGCTGCTTCGACAGTGCCGATTTTGCTGCCATCAGCGAGCACGATCACTTCTCGTGCTGCGTTGATCATGGAGCGCTTCACTTCAGCTTCAGCAAAATTCAGGTTTGTCACACCACGCTCAACATCTACGCCATTACAACCGATGAATGCAATGTGTGCCGAGGTTCGTTCTAAAATCAGGCCGGCAAAAGGATTGACGAGTGAATGCTGCCGCGAACGGAGCATGCCTCCGGTCACAAGGACACTTATGCGATCCGAGGCAGACTCAAGTGCGATCGCAACATTGAGGCCGCTGGTCACCACGGTGACATCGTGAAGATCGGGGCGCAAAGTGAGTTCGTGAGCCATGGCAGTTGTCGTGGATCCGACATCGAGGATCACAACCTGACCGGGTTGTACCAACGAGGCCGCATAGCGAGCAATCGCTGCCTTTTCATTTTGATTCTCTTGAACTGCTTGTTCCAGGGTTGGTTCATGCCGTGGGTTTGAAAGTGGAACGGCTCCTCCGCGCACCCGTCGAACCCGGCCCTCTGCTTCAAGTGAACCGAGGTCCGCGCGGACGGTAACTTCCGAAACCCCAAAACGTTCAGCCAGATTGGTGACGCGAGCAAAGCCAACGGCTTCAACTTCTTCGACCATGCGGTCCTGGCGCAACTCAGCGGGCACCCCTGGCAGCTTGGAAACTGACACCTCTGACTCACTCATGCACGTAGCAAAGCACCTTTCGGACTTTTTCGATATAGTTCCAAACGTTTCGTTACATAGACGTTATCGAAATGTTAACAAAGCGATTTTTCTCCATATGCAGCACGAATCAGCAATTATGCGTAAATCTGGCATTCGAAAGGCCTAGATATTCTTCGCTTTCTTTCGATACGCTACGGTCGCGAATCAGTTATCCCCCGTGGGAACTGATCATCCATTGACTTGAGAGGCGGCGACCCGATGAATATCCCCTTGGTCCGGCCCTGCCCACGGGTCCCAACGAACGGGGGAAAGATCCGCCGGGATCATCAGGTCTCGAGTTCGCGCGATGTGGGACGCGTCAAGCTCACCCAAGGGATCACTACTCACCGCCAAGCCTCGCAGCGTTCCAACATAATCGTTCCACGCCTTGGGCCGCTCAACTTCTGGTCGCACCAGTACGCAATCGGGATCATTAACCCACAGTCGTCCGTGCATCCAGGCTCGGGCTTTGCCAATCGCGAGCGCGCTGCGCATTCCAGGTTGGCTGATGTCTCCGAGTTCCGGTTCCCAATTCGGCATCACATCAGGGCTAATTCGCATTGCGTCAACCAACCCGATACTGGGCAGCAACGGAGCACCACAGCCCAAGAGAGTGGCGCCTTCACCCAAACCTTCACGGATGAGACCAAGTCCCAATCGGTACGCGGCGATGGGATCAATATCTTGGTGTCGCTCACCAAGCATCGCTCCGGCATAAATGAAATCAATTTTGTGAAAGTCAAAACCTTGGGAACGCAGTGTTCGGAAAACGTTGATCAGATGTTCTGCCGCACCCGGATGAGTCACGTCGAGAACTCGAATCTCTTGACCCCAATGGTGTTCACACGCCACCGCTCCACCGACGAGCCATTCAGGGTGCTCATTAGCGACTTGAGAATTCGTTCCAACCAAAAATGGAGCAGTCCACAAACCCGGCGTGCGCCCACTGTCGCGAATCTGATTGACAACCCGATCCAAAGATCCAAACTCAGGTCGAAGACTCAACCAGTCACCGATTTCCGCTTGGTAACCATCGTCAATTTGAACAACATCGATGTCAAGGTCGTACTGATTAATCGCCGCCAAGTTTTCCAAGACATTAGATTCGGTGACCTTGTTCCAGTAGATGTACCAGGAACACCAACCTGCGGGCAGCTGTTGAATTTCTGGCCCAACCAACTCCCTTTGGTAGATCTCAGCAACCGCACCGAGACCCGCATTCAAGGACTCGGCCCGCAAGTGAGCAACCTCTCCATTGGCCGAAACTACGACATGACCGGCTTCATTTCGCGCCCTGATACTGGCAACTTCAATGTCGGGCTTGGGCGAATAGAAAAGATCCGCACTTTTATCGGGCCCAATCACGGCGAGCAGTCCTTCGCCTTGAAAACCTTTTATTGGTGCCGGAATTTCCGGGCGAAAGGCCATGGTCTGCCACTTAGCCAACGCCGGTCTCGGCGAGTGCTCGATACTGGCCGGGTACACGCCAGCAGGACTCCAGGATTGCCACCCGTGCTCATAGATCCACGACGACTCAACCGAGTCGGTCGCGACATGACAGTCAATGAATTCTGGGCTCATAACTTCCGCAGGCTAGTGCACATGAGCATGAACATAACCACCTATGCGAATCGAGGAAAGTCATGAGCGCGTCACATTCACCATTTGTCATTCCCCGACTACAAAAAATTGGATTCGGTGGTGACTGGAATCCTGAGCAATGGCCCCAAGAAATCTGGGACCAAGACATTGAATTGATGGAGCAGGCAAACGTGAACTTGGTAACCCTCGGTGTTTTTTCTTGGGCTCACCTTGAGCCAACTCCCGGTGTTTTCACTTTTGATTGGCTCGACCGCGTTCTCGACAAATGTGCGGCCGCCGAGATCAACGTGGACCTTGCAACCGCCACAGCCTCACCACCGCCTTGGATGGGTCACCTGTGGCCAGAAACACTTCCGGTCACCGACACCGGTGTGAGACTTTCCTACGGAGCTCGTCAGCAGTATTGCCCATCCTCAAAAATCTACCAAGAACATGCGGTTGCGTTGACCGAAAAAATCGCAAGCCGCTACGCCAATCATGATGCTGTTGTCATGTGGCATGTCAATAACGAATACGGCGCCCACACGCCAATGTGCTGGTGTGAGAACTCGGCCGAGGCATTCCGTTCCTGGCTGCAGAAGCGCCACCCAGATCTGGAGTCACTGAATGACTCCTGGTCAACGGCCTTTTGGTCCCAACGCTTTTCTGACTGGGATGAAATTATTCCACCAAGGAAAACTCCTTACTTCCCGAATCCCACACAGCAGCTCGACTTCAAACGTTTTTCCTCCGACGCCATGCTGGGTCTTTTTACCGCCGAACGTGATGTTATTCGCGCAGTCTCACCCTCCGACAAACCGATCACCACAAACTTTATGCGGTTTTTTCCCCACAACGATTATTGGGAGTGGGCTAAAACTGAAGATCTGGTCAGCGATGATTGGTACCCCGATCTGACCGACCCCAAAAGCCACATTGAAGGGGCTGCTGGCGCTGACCTCATGCGTTCCCTTAAAGACGGTCAACCGTGGTTACTCATGGAACAGGCCGTGTCTGCAATCAATTGGCGCGGGATCAATCCACCCAAACCCATTGGCGCGTATCGGCGTTGGTCGTTACAACAGGTTGCCCGCGGAGCCGATGCAATCCTGCACTTCCAGTGGCGCGCATCAATCGGTGGCGCTGAAAAATGGCATTCGGGAATGCTCCCTCACGCGGGACCGCGCACCCGAACCTGGGATGAAGTAGTTTCATTGGGCGCCGAACTTGACTCTCTTTCACCCGTGACCGGAGCGCGGACGCATTCAAAGATCGCAATTGTTTTTGACTGGTCGTCCTGGTGGGCCCTTGAATTAGATTCACGGCCTTCCACCCACCTGTCTCAGATGAAAATCGTGCTGAGTTGGTATGAACAGGTGTGGAAAGACGGTCACAGTATTGATTTTGTTCACCCGGAAGGGAATCTCAATGACTACAAAGTCTTGCTCGTTCCGCAACTGTATTCGGTAACCGATGAGGGGGCGCAAAAAATTATCGATGCATCCGATAGTGGCGCATCCGTGGTGATCGGATTCTTCTCGGGTGCAACCGATCAAAATGATCGAGTCCGACCAGGTGGCTACCCAGCTCCGTGGCAAGAACTATTAGGCATCTGGGTTGAGGAGTACTGTCCTTTGCTTTCAGATCACACGCTTAACCTTCGGGGGCTAAATCTCGATGGACACATCGGGTCGGCCACCGGATCACAGTGGAGTGAGCACATTCACCTAACGGATGCCCAGCCCGTGTTCACCTACGCTAACGGGGATCTTGAAGGCAAGCCTGCTGTGACCAAGCACGAGGCAAATAATGCTTGGTATATCTCAACTCAGCTTGATGAACAAACACTTCAATTCATCCTGCGTGATGCAATAGTCGCAGCAGGTGTGGATCCGATTCTTGGCAGTTTTCCCCCGGTGGGAATTGAAGTTACTGAAAGACGTACAGAGCGCGAAAGCTTTATTTTCCTGTTAAATCATTCTGATGACTCATCGACAGTGTTACTCCCTCCAGGTGATTGGCATCAACTCACCGGTGATTCGGGAGAACTTAAAAGCGTCGAGGTGCCGTCGCGAGATGTTGTCGTTGTCCACACCAAATCTGGAAGGAAATAGTTGTTTCCATGAATACCAGGAGGAACGAACGAGTTTCGCCCCACACCACACGCAAGGTGCGCAAACTTGCCGACGGTCGCGAGATCATGTATTACGACTCCGATCTCGATTCCAGCATTGATTCAGACGACCGCAATGCGAGCGACAGGCGGGTCTTAGTCGACGCGCCAGCTCACACTGAACTGAGACGCGACCCACTCCTTGACGAATGGGTGGTCGTTGCGGGTCATCGGCAGGCGCGCACATTTCATCCACCCACCAATGAGTGTCCGTTGTGCCCTTCGACCGCAGAACAACTCACTGAAATCCCTGAAAGCGGCTATGAAGTAGTTGTTTTTGAGAACCGGTTCCCCTCGCTCACCATGCACGAAATTAAGGATTTGGATGTCCCCGATATTTTTCCGGGGTTTGGGCGCTGTGAGGTTGTGTGCTTCACTTCAGATCACAATTCTTCACTCGCAAACGTGTCACCGGCCCGAATGCGCACGATTCTTAGTGCCTGGATGGATCGAGATCGATCCCTCTCAGAAATCGAGGGCGTTGAGTACGTATTCATTTTTGAAAACCGCGGAGTCGAAGTAGGAGTGACGCTCTCTCACCCGCACGGCCAAATCTATGCCTACCCGTTTATCCCACCGCGTGATAAACAAATGCGGGCCGTGGCTACGGATTACACCCATGAAACGGGTCGTTCGTTGTACCAGGACGTGATTGATAATGAAATCGATTCCCAAGAACGGATCGTTTTTGATGGCGAACATTGGGTCGGTTTTGTACCACAAGCGGCTCGGTGGCCTTTTGAAATCCAACTTTTTACCCGCCGGCATATTTCTCATGTCAGTGATCTCAATGAAGCAGAGCAGGAAGAATTCGCGCACGCATATCCCCTGCTTCTTAAGTCACTTGACGCTGTCTTAGATGTCGAGATGCCATATATCGCTGCGTGGCACCAGGCACCTGTGGGTTGCTCCGATCAAGAGAGCCGCCTCTTCCTTGAGATCTTTACTCTGCGAAGAGCCCAGGGCAAGCTCAAATACCTTGCAGGTAGTGAGTCGGCCGCCTGGGTCTGGGTCAACGACATTGCTCCCGAACATGCAGCGAATGAAATCCGGGCAGCTGCAAAGCGCATCAGTTCGTGAATATCCAAGAAATTTTTAGTTCCGCTTTCGGATACCCGTCGCAGGGAGTGTGGTCTGCTCCTGGCCGAGCAAATCTCATTGGTGAACACACCGACTACACCGGTGGGTTTGTTATGCCATTTGCCTTGAACTTTCGCGCACGTATCGCTGCCAAGCCCAGAAACGATCAGCTCGTCAGAGCAGTAACTCCCAAGGGCACCGTCCGAGAGATTCAGCTAGACCACGTTCGTCTTGGTGAACCCACCGGATTTCTCGGTTACCTGGCAGGGGCAGCTTGGGTATTGCGCAATGACCACGGACTCGATCACGGATGGGACTTGGCGTTGCAGTCTGACATTCCCATTGGGGCGGGCTTGTCATCTTCTGCCGCCATTACCTGCGCAACGATTCTAGCTATGTCGGATTTAGTAAATCTTGGTCTTTCCCACGAACAAATGGCCCTAGCCGCCCAACAGGTTGAACATCAGGTCATCGGCACTCCCTGCGGAATCATGGATCAACTTGCCAGCATGCTGGGTGAGAAAGATCGGATCCTTTTCATAGATACCCGAGATCTCTCGCACGAACAGGTGATGTGGAATGCCAACTCTCATAATTTGACAATCTTGATCACCAACACAAACTCTCCCCACGTGCTCGCAGACGGGCAATACGCAGCGAAACGTGCCCGCTGTGAAGAGGCGACGGAGATCATGGAAGTTAAGCAATTGCGCGATGCAAGCCTCGCCGACCTCGACCAGTACCAAGAACGCCTTTTACCGGATCAGCAATCATGTGCCCGGCACGTAATCACCGAAAATGCCAGAGTTCTCCGAACAAAAGAGCTTTTACTCAACAATAAGCTGCCACACATTGGAGCATTACTCACCTCTTCACACGAGTCTTTGCGCGATGATTTCAACGTGACGGTTGCCCAAGTTGATCTGGCCGTTGACACCGCGCTAAGCAACGGGGCGTTGGGAGCTCGCATGATCGGCGGTGGTTTTGGCGGTTGCACTCTCGCACTTGTGAGGAAGACTGATGTGCTCATGATCACGGAGAGAATCGCAACGGCATTTAGCGAACACAACTACACGGCCCCCGAAAGTTTCGTTGCCGCACCCGCGGCGGGTGCGCAACGGGATTTCTAGTGTGAGCTGAAAAGCCAAGTGGTCACCAGTTCGAGTCCGCCGCCCGGCGCAATCACTACCCAGTTCTGTAATCCTGCTCGGCCAAAAGCATTGGTCGGGGCTGATTGTGGCTCAATACATGTTGCGTGCTCGGGTTGATCATAAAGAACAAACCATGGGGAACTATTCGCAACAGTTAATCCCAATCGATCACCCCACAAAAGCTCAATTGTTTGTCCCGGCACATGTAAAGTCGAGTCAAAGGGTCCCGTGGTCGGATCAAATTCATAATGTTCGTCCGTGTCCACATCGCCCTCACGGACATACCTTTGCCCATGTGCAACGTGATATTGCAATTCACCCAGCGCGGGAATCTCCTTGCGAAACCACGGGTGCCATCCCACACTTGCCGGAAAACCCGCTCCAGAATTGCAGCGAAGCTTAACCGAAGTTTCTAATCGGTCAGAAAAAACTTGCCAACGAGTTTGCATTACCAAGTCTTCAACCCAACCGTCCAGATTCATAGTGGTCACGACTAGCTGGCTGTCAATTAAATTTTCGGACTCAATGTCAGTAATCTCTGCCCGATAAGCACTGCCGTGAACAGCCCACCCACCTGAATTGGCCGGGAACACGTGATCAAGGCCTTTCCAGCGAACAGAGTTCTCAGCGTTACGGCCAACCCACGGAGCCATTACGTACATTCCGTAATCGAGTGGCTGAGAACTACTACCTACCAGTAATTCATTTCCGGCAAAGCACCAACTCACTGCTCTTCCTCCGGCTCCGAGATCCAATACAATTTTGTGCTCACCGTAAGAGAGTTCGTGCAAACTCATGAATCCTCTGACGCTTCAACGACTTCTCGGCCATTAATCACTGCAAAGTCTGCTGCGCTACGCGTGTAAGGAGGTAAATCGTTTGCAAGAGGCGTTGCCGTAATAAGCCCATCGAGTGCTTGGGCGCTCAATCCAAGGCCGGAAAACGGCCGAAACTCAACAACACGTTTACCGCTCCAACCACCGTAATTACGCAATTCCCGCACGGATACCGTTCCCATTTCGGCACCGTACCACCGGTAATACACGAGATCAGCCTGCGGACAACGAAGTCTTCAAGTCGACAACTAGGTCTAACGTGGGTCTATTCCCACCGACAGGCCTGCGATTAAGACAGGCCTTCAAGAAGAGACAATTCTTTGGCTGGCTGACCTCTTGGCAAGCTCGCGCACAGACGCTCTTTGCTATCCAAAAGACATCGATACTTCGCCCATATTGCGCGCCCGGCACATGCAATTGAGAAAGTTCGCATCTTGGCCCCTGCCAACCCAGAAAACGCACTCACCAAGGGGAATGTAAGGCGAGAGCGTCATAGATTAAACCAAATCAGTGAAAAGTAGACTATGACCGTGATCGATCCCAATATCTTGCGCACAAATCCCGAGCTGGTTCGAGAATCCCAGGAAAAACGCGGTGAGGACGCGAGCCTGGTCGACCAATGGATCGCAGCCGACATAGCAGCACGAGAAGCTCAGCAGGCCTTTGATTCCCTGAGAAATGAGCAAAAAATTCTCGGTAAAGAAATGGGTCCATTACAGGGTCAACTCAAGAAAAACCCGACGCCGGAGTTGACAGCGCAGGTTGATGCCTTGATGGTGAAGGCAACCGATCTTGCAGGACGAG
>Ga0209702_10005261_pt1 | contig 17825 bp, 14 predicted proteins | sample FRY01_FD_187210 | JGI IMG/M metagenome (GOLD analysis project Ga0209702, IMG submission 187210) | Freshwater microbial communities from Lake Fryxell liftoff mats and glacier meltwater in Antarctica - FRY-01 (SPAdes) (version 2) | ecosystem: Environmental > Aquatic > Freshwater > Ice > Glacier...
CTCACCATGGCCTGGAGCGACCTTGATGCGTTGGTGTCCTTCAAGAGTTTCGAAGTTTCCCCGGTCGACCTGACCACCTTCCAGACCACCAGCGAAGCCGTCTGCAAGAGCATGGAAATGTCCTTCGACTACAAAAAGCTCGATGCCACCAAGTATGAAAAGCGGACCCTCCAACCCTACCACCTGGCCTGTGTGTTGGACCAATGGTATGTCATCGGCCTCTGCCTCAAACGGAAAGCCCTTCGCACCTTCGTCCTCGCCCGGATGAAGAACGCAAAGCTCGGTTCTGCGGTCTTTGAGCGCCCGGCCGATTTCTCCATCGAAAAACATCTCAAAAACAGCTTCGGCGTCTTTACCGCCAAAGGCAGCCATACTGTCCGCCTGAAATTTGACGCCTTCGCCGGCCAGTTGGTCCGTGAGCGCATTTGGCACCCCAGCCAGAAGATCCAAGAAACCGCCAATGGTGGCCTGGAACTCACTCTACAGCTTTCCAGCCTTCACGAGATCGAGCCTTGGGTGCTTTCCTGGGGCGAGCATGTCCGGGTGACCGGACCTGCGGAGTTGCGGAAACGTGTTCTGAGACGTTTAAAGGCTGCGGTTAGGGACTTCCGGCCATGAATACAATGAGGGAGAAAACGACCGTGACCAAACCCGGTGAAACCGATCTCGACCGCGTCCCTCAATCGGTGGCCATTTTTGCCAGCGGTCGAGGCGAAGCCCTCAAACGGTTTCTCGTGGACGACGGCGTTGGGCAGGGAGCCGGATTCTGGAAGCTGGCCCAAGCCCTCAGTGTCCATTACTCCCTGGAACCAATGAGAAACGCAGGGTGGATGGAGCGTTGGCTCGTAAGAAGGGATTAAGTTTATGAAAGAGGAAGTGAAACAACCACGCCGGAAGGGCAGCACCACAAAAAAGAGAGGAACGGCAAAGTCCACTCGAAAAACCAAGGCCGCAAATATTTCATTCTCTGAATCATTTGAGAAGATTATGCAGCGTTTGATCCAGTCGATGGAAAAACCGGGCTCTGGTGTCGAAAAAGACGACTTGGATCAATTTGTGCAAAAGGTTCAAGGCATGTGGAATTACCGACCCACGGTCTGCATTTTTGGGCAGGCCGGAGCGGGGAAATCCAGTCTTTGCAATGTGCTTTTCGGAGAGAATAAATTTGAGATTTCTGCTGTGGAGGCGTGCACACAAGGCCGGCAAGAGGACGAAGTTTCCTTCGGCGGAAACCGTCTCCGGATTATTGACATGCCAGGGGTGGGGGAATCGCACAATACAGACGACAAGTATCAAGCGCTATACTTGGAAGCTCTTCGCGATGCGGATCTCATTATTTGGGCACTCAAAGCAGACAGCCGGGCTTTCGCCTCCGATTTGAAAGTATGGAGCTCGATTCGCGAAAAAGTCGAGGAACTCTCATTGCCTTCATTTTTTGTACTGACCCAAGCAGACAAGATCGATCCCGCCATGAATTGGAACCGAGCGAAAAATCTTCCGGATAACGAGCAAATGGCGAATCTCTTAAGGAAGCGTGATGTCATTTGCAAAGATTTTAAAGTCGAAAAATTCGCAGTTTTGATGGTTTCGGCCCATACGGGATATGGACTAGAGTATCTGATTCTGTCTTTCATGGGAGCTCTCCCCAATGAAAAAAAAAGCGCCCTTCTGAGGTATACGAACCCCGAATATCAAAGTGAAGACTCGAAGCGGAAAGCAGAAGAGGGATTTTGGAGCGCCACATGGGATTGGTGCCAGGAATCTGCAAAATCTGTTGGGAATTTCCTGTGGGAACACAGAAAAGAGGTTGTCGAAGTGGCGGCTTTTATAGCGGGCCTCCTTGCCAAGCAGCGAGGCCCAAGCCGCCGCAAATAGCCTATAAAACTTTCCCTGATTGACATGAGTGCCTCTACGATTTCTCTCAAGCCCATTGCTGCACTCCTCAACGGAGCTGACGGAAAGCCCGCCACCTACAGGATATGACACCCTTCAAGTTGAAATACACGGAGGATCTTGAAGCATTTCTGACAGCGGCGTCCATTCCTCAAGAAGCCGGTTTTGTGCAAGGGGACCCCCTCCCCCCAACGCGGGAAAAACTGCTCACCGGGTTAGGCACCGTAAAAGACAGTTTTGATTTGAGGTTAGTCTCGCTGTATCTGGGGCAAAGGCCAACTATACGCCCGTCAGCCCGACGGCGATTGGCGAATGGTCGTGGGCTTCCGACCCGCGAATATGGACCTGCAAAAATATGAACCAATTCGCTAACCAGATTGCATCAGCGATCCAGAAAATGGAGGAAGAGCTGATCCCAAGAGCAAAGACGCTCTCCGGCGGGCCAAAAGACGTCGCGTTTTTGATGGATCGGCTCCAACGCTTTCAAAGTCTTTATTCGGAAGCGCGAGCAACGCCCTGTTTTTCGGTTGCCTTCCTCGGTAACGCACAAAACGGCAAGAGCACCCTCATTAACGCACTTTTTGGCAGAAAGGTCCTGCCGGAGGGACACACGGGTGCATGTTCATCGGCCATTGTTCGGTGCCGATTTCGCCAAGAGGGACCAATCACAGCGACGTTCACCTACATGGGGAAAGATGATTTCGCCCGGGAACTGGCTGAACGTATCGCTGATGCAAGAATGGCCTTCGAACAGGAGGACGACACCCCTGCACACCGTCGAGAGCAAGTCTGCCGCCAACTCGGGAGGTTTCTGAAGTTATTTGAAATCGATCCACAAAGCATCGAAGACCCAAGCAAGATTATTCAGGCGTGCGAGGACCATGGATCCGCGTTCCCCGAGGCAGAGTTGCTTGGCACGACCGAGGTATTGGAAGTCAATGTGGAGAACGAAAGACGGATTGAGCAGAACCTCTCTGCTCGTGGCCGGACAGCGTTCGTCGTGGATAAATGCCTGATCGAAGGACCCTTTCCTGAATGGCACCCGAATCTGGAACTGGTGGATATGCCCGGGGTGAACGCCAACGCTTTTGATAACCAGGTGACCTCCCGTGTCCAATCCGAGATCAACGCGCTGGCGATGGTGACGAACGAGACTTTGCTGACAGAGTCAGTTTTTGCGTGGTTCAAAGAAACCCCGATCCTCACGGAAATAGCTGGAAGCTCCGACCGGAACCGGGTGCGGGTATTTTTGATCAAGACACTAGTGGATCGCTTGGAGATTGCCGCCCCCCAAGACGAGTCGGTCAGCCTATGGGCTCTAACCCACGCTCATTGCGGCAGCATCGACACGCACTTCCGCAGTCAGGTTCGAGACCTGATCGGGCAGCGGTTTTCTGCGGCCAACGAACTGGGTGTCCTCAATGGCTTTGTGGACAAACTGCCTATTCACTTCGTCTCGGCCAAAACCTACCGGAATCTTGCGGACCCGGTAACACGTGCTCGGGTGGAAAATAATCCGATTCACCCACACAATCTCGAGCTTTTCACGGCCTTCCAACGATTTGATTCTGATCCTGAAAACACTGGAATTCCGGCGCTGAGAAGAAGCTTCTGGGAGAATGCTGAGGAATATGTTCAGAACCACCATTGGAAGCGGCTTACATTGGAGTTTAGGAAGGAGGTGGGCCGTGTGGCCGACTTTTTTCGCACCCGACGAGTGGGCTTTGAACGAAAACTGGCCGATGAAAGTGAAGTGGTGCTTGAACTTGACCACTTCATTCGCGAAGGCGTCGGCCAAGCGGTTGCAAAGCACCGCGACAACACGGAGGCGTCCCTCGAAGCGTTGAAGAAGCGCTTCAACGAGGAAGTGACAGGGATTCTGGATCAGGTTTCGGCCTCGTTTGCTCAGGCAGCACAACAAAAGCTCAATGACTGGATGCAACTTCATTGGGCTTCTTTGCGTGCCGCCGGACGTAAAAACGGGCAGCATATGACCTCTCGGGGTTATGAGATCGACTTCAACGGCGAACTGGCAGACTTCTGCGTCGGGGCGCTCAATTCGCGCTGGATCGGATATCGCTCAAAGTTGCGAGAGATGGTCTTCGATGCGCTTCGCGACAGGTTTATCCCGGAAGTCGAACAGGTGATCGCTCAGGCCAAGGGGACTGATGATGAGGATCGCATTCAACTAGTCGAAGAAAACTACCAGGAGGTCGGGGAGAACGCCCGTAACGATCTGGAACTTCAGATTGAGCGGTATAATCAGGAATCCCAGGCATTTGACGCCCTGAGACCGCCGCTGATGCAGTCCATCAGGAAGTTCTTGGCCCCGACCTATGAAAAAATTACTGACGAAATCGGGAGGGGGTCGAGTGCGCGGATGCGGAATCATCTCAATGATGGGGTTTCCGCCTCCATACCGGCAATCGGACCGATGGTTCGAGATGTGGTGAAAGAGACTTGGCGAGGGCTGACCGCTGCCATCGAGCGCAGCGCCCTGGATTTCCTTGCCGGGGTCGAGAAATCTTTGAATGAGCACCACGAGCATCTCGAATCCGTTCTTAAAGATGACACGGCCGACGTAACGGAGGCGGCAACGGGATTCGGTGAACTGGAGAAGATGACTGCGGGGTTGATACCTGACCAAATTGAACAGGAGGAAGCAGCATGAGCCTTAAGCCCGGAGATCTCGTCCGCCTCAAAGAATCAGATCCGCTGGATTCGCCATTTGCCATCGTCGAGCGGGTCGGCGTGAGGCAGACCCGCGTAAAGTTCTTCCGCCTGCCGTGGACCTCACCGGAAAAGGCGATCCCGGAAATGACGGACTATCCACACGAGCAATTGGAAAAGTGTCGCGACCCCTGGGTGGATTCGGCGGCAGGTAAATGGTCGAGCATCGAAGAATGGCGGCTCCGGGACCGGGCGGTAGAACTGTGGATGGCAAACGCAAATGGTCAGCTTGGCAACGCGCGCACGGACCTGCTTCCGCACCAGATCTCCCTCGTGCATGAAGTTGTCAGTCGCGAGCGGCGACGGTTGCTCATCGCCGAGGAAGTGGGCATGGGCAAGACCATCGAGACGGGCATGATCGTGCACGCACTTCAACAGCGTCGGGAAATCAGCCGGTGTCTGGTCATCTGCCCGGCGGGTCAGATCCGCCAGTGGCAGGAGGAACTGGAAAGCAAGCTGCGGGTGCGGTTTGAAGTCTATCGCCACGATATCGATGGCCGACGAGCATTTCACTTCCCGTATGTGATCGCTTCCCTGGACACAGCCAAACTGGACGACCCCTCTACTCGGCTCGGCGGCGAGAGCCACAAAAGCCTCCTCTTGCAGGCCCCTGATTGGGATCTCATCGTATTCGACGAGGCACACCGGCTATCCGCCAAGACGTACTCAAGCGGGACGGAGAAGACGCTCAATTATCAGTTGGCTGAGGTCCTTTGCGGGAAGACCCGAGATTTTTTGTTCCTTACCGGAACACCACACGACGGCAAAGACGACAAGTTCCGCAATCTGCTCCGTGCTCTCGAACCCCAGATCGTCTTCGAACGCTCGGGTGAAGGGGTCTTTTTCGGCGACATCATTTTGAAGAATCGTAAATCCGAGGCGCGTGGGGCCGATGGAGAGAAGCTATTCAAGTCGGTGTCAGTGATACCCGTGCGTTTGGCTGCGCGACCCGATGGCGAGGAAGGGTTCCATAAACAATTGGCCCAATATCTGCGCGAAGGATATGGCGTGGCCCGACAAGATCCTCAGAACCCGAGGAACCGTGCGCTGGGGTTTGTCATGACGACATTTCAGAAGTTGGCATCGAGCAGCACGGCGGCTGTGAAGTCTGCGCTCACAAAACGACTGGCTGTTTTGCAGAACGAAACCGAACGAACCGCTGATGTCTCCGCCAACGAGGAAGATGCCGAGGAACATGCCGGTGAGGCGGAGGAGGCATCCTCTCATGATGCGCAAGTGCGACACCTGCAGGAACAGTTTATGGCCATGGAGATCGAGATGCTCCAAGCTCTGGTGGACTTCCCAGTCCCCGGAGACGCCAAGTGGGACGAGTTGTTGCGATTCGTGAATGAGATTTCGAAGGAATCTCCTCAGGGCAAGGTCCTTGTCTTCACGGAGTATCGGAAAACCGTGGCGTTCTTAAAACAGAAGTTGGAGGCGGAGTTCGGCGATGGTTGTTGCCTCGAAATCATGGGCGGTATGGGGGCTGATGCAAAAATGGAAGCGATCAGGGAGTTTCGAACTGAGCCGCAGAAAAGGTTCCTAATTTCCACAGAAGCGGGCGGAGAGGGCATCAATCTTCAGTTTTGCCACTTGGCGGTAAATTACGACATTCCTTGGAACCCGTTCCGCTTGGTCCAAAGAACCGGAAGAATCCACCGGATCGGGCAGGCAATGAACATGCAGGTATTCAACTATCGCCTCAGCAACCAACTAGATGAACGGCTGACTGACTGCCATGAGACCCGTGTTGATTCCGCGATGGACAGGCTTTCCCAAGTCACCGGACTGGACATCGTCGATATCAGAGACCAGTTACTCGGACTTTCCCAGGAGTTCATCGACTACAACCAGATCTACCGCGAGTCGGTGGAAAAATCGTCTACCCGTTCAACGGAAAAACAGATCGACGAAGGAGTGAAGATGGCGGAAGCGGCATTCCTCAAAGCATACGAGACTGTATTCAAACACTCGGTAAAGCCATTTAACCCGGATCGCTTCGAAAAGCAGTTTGGGAAGACCCTTGGACTGGAAGATTTGCAACAATGGGTGGCGGATTATCTGAAAAGTCAGCGGCGAATGCTCATGCACCGGAAGGAACAGGATCTCTACGAGTTCATGATGCCGGATGCTCTGCGCTCCCTGCTGCCGACTGACCAGCGCTCGGCTCTTGGCAGTTTTGACCGGCTGCGGTGCATGAAGGATTCCTCGATTCAGCTACTGGCAATTGGACATCCCTGTATCGACCTTCTCCTGCGGCTTGCGGTTTCGCCAAACTCGCCGGGACTGGCTTGTGCGGTAAAATCCGAGTCGGCTGGAGACGAAGGAACAATCGTGACCGTCCTCGTGCGAAAATCCGATCACATCGGCAGTTCCGCCTATGACCACCTGTGTCTTTTCTGCTCCAAGGATGGGAGAATTTGCACGGAGATCGAGCCTCTCGCTCTTCAAACCGCAGACTGGAAAGATGGAGAGCCGGGGGGCATTGGAGAAGCCCTCAGAGAAAAAAGCCTCACATTTCTTTCGCAGAGATATCCGGATCTCGATTTTCTCGAGGACCGAATCATATGGGTTTCTCTAGCCACAAAATCGTGAACCAGGGTGCTGCAGAACATGTTCCGAATTCGACTGACGTCGAATTATCTCTCCGGTATCAATGGCTGCGGTCATCCGCTGTCTGGCAACAACGGCGGCAGCAATCCTCAAGGACAGAATCTAGCAAAATAATTTTTCGTTGATGCCCCTATGAAAACTCTCATCCGAGAAATGATTGGATTGGCAATGTCTTGCGGTGACGGGACCCAAATGATCGCCGTTTTGCCGCAGATTGAAGCAATCAAAGATCTGGATCCCGAGACCAACCGTCGAATCGGAAGCTTTTCGATTCCAGATGGTCTCTTTCCCTCTGACTTTCAGATTTGCCGAGTCCCGGGTGACGAAACGATCCTTCAGTCACTAGAAGAACAACTGCCCAACGATCACCCCATCAGAGTTTTCGTTTTTGCTCCACTGATACACCGAAGATACCTTTCGGATACCCTTCGGGCACAATTTCCGTCTATGGATCTGGCGGGGATCGTGCTTTCCTCGGTGGCGAAGGTCGTAGCTCCTGGATCTCTTATCGGAGTTCTGCAGCATGCAAACTTACTTTTTACCGAATCATCACGCGCAATAAGAGAATACCTTAGGGAATTTGCCGTTCCTCGAGTTCTAGTCGAGCACGATCATTCGACGGACGTGTTTGGGTTTGAAGTTCACTCCCAATTTCGCATGGTGATGGCTTTTCTGAAAAAAGGCGGTCGCGCAGATGAGCCCGTTCGATTTTTCAAATGCCCTTCTGTGGACAATGACACCGAACGCCAGGAAGTCCTGGATGACTTTCGTCGACTGATACAGCAGGAAGGAGGGAAGACACGGCATGGTTTCGTTCTGCGTGGCGGCTTGCCTCCTGACGCGATGTGGCTCTTTGATTTTCACCATCCTGACATGGCAAAACGGAAGGCCGACTTGGCTCATTTGGGAGGATTGAAAACGTTGGGTGACCTCGTCGAAGTAAAAAGGGGCATACATCCGCAAATGGATCGGAATTTATTGATAGACCCTAGTGCACCGCAAGGAGTCGCGGTCATTGAAGGGAGAGACATTAAGGCCGATGGAGCGATTGAATGCGAAGATCCTCGCTACCGCGCGTTGATTCCGGAGACGCAACAGGTTCAGCCTGGGGATATTTGTGTCCGGGCAATCCAAGGCAATCAAAGCCGGCTGGTGTGCGCTGTGGTGGCTGAAGAAATGGAAGCTGCAACAGCGAGTCATTCGGTGATAGTGCTGCGCCCTCGCACGGGTCTCACTGGTCTCGATCGGGAGTTCTTGTTGGCGTATCTTCAGTCCTCGTCTTGTGTGGACTTTCTGAAAGCCCGCGGTCTTGGAATCAATATTGTGCCGCGCAAACTGCTCGAATTGCCTGTGCCTGTTGCCGACGACGCGTTGCACCTGGCGGTTGAGAGCCTCGGCCATGCAGCGCGTCAATTCAGAGCTTGGGCTGAAGAGCTGGAGGCCGTTCGAGGCTCACTTTTCGACTCGAAATCTGCCCGGAACGCTAGAGTGAACGCGCTTTCAGCGGGACGGCTTGCCAGGCAGCGCTACGAGGCTGCCACCTTGGTCGGTGATTTCAAACAACGTGTCCGCACACGATTCCCGTTTCCTGTGGCGTTTCGCTGGAGAGCCGTCGAATCGCAACTTCCAACGCTGGAGGGCTACATACAAGTTCTTGAGTGTGCTGAGGTTGCGGTCACCTATTTGGCGATTATGGCGCTGCTGTTGTCGCGGTCGGTGCAAAAGCCAATCCGACGGCTGGGTGAAATGGCCAAGCGGATAACAAGCACGGGGCACGGCACAAACATGGGGGACTGGATTTCCATCCTACAGGAAGCGGGCGGGGCCGACTTCGCAGAGGGCATTCCTGATACGGCACCTTTCGTCGAGGTATCACGATTCCAAAATGATCCGGCGGTAACAGCGAGCCTGAAACTTCTCGCTGCTTGGCGAAATGACCAGGCACACGGTCGTGGGCCAAAGGGGGGAGAGGTGACGGTCGCGTTTGAAAACGCAAAGAGGGAACTTGCCACACTTCTACAGCACGTCGAGTTTATCACTGATTACCCGCTTCGGCACATCGAGGCGACACGCCGAGACACACTGCAAAGAATAACACGTTATGAATATCGCGAGTTGATGGGCGATCATGCTCTTGTTCCTCTCTCGAAAGGTGAAACGCCGGATCCGGAGACTGAGGCCAATAGCCTCTATTTTTGCGACCGAGCAGGCCATCTGCACCTTCTCCGTCCCTTCTTGACTGGGCGGGAATGCCCAGTATGCCATAGTTGGGGAACCTTCTTTTTGGACTCGTACAGGCAGGGGTGCGCAACGGTGACCTTAAAAAGCATGGAGCACGGGCACACCTGGGAAGACAGCAGTTTAGTGCCGGCATTTCACCAAACTGGGATGATCGAATGATTACCCCACACGCTGATTTCTATGGTCGAAGCCTCGAAGACGCCCCCAATGGATCTCGCAGAGGTCGGTGTAGCGCTCGAAGACCGACCAGGCGAAGAAGGTCCGGGTCTGGCAGGTGCCCCCAGGGGTGCTTCGTGACAGGATTTTCGGCAAAAATGCGCGGGCTATTTCTTCCGGCGTTCCTTCTGATCTTCCTCTTTGACGATGTCGCTCATGGGGGCGGCGTAGGCAATCTCTTCATCGCTGTCCATGACGCGGCCAGAGGCTTTGGCACGGAGAGCGGAGGCCTTTCGGGAGGCGGCTTTGTGCGACGAGCGAGTGCCAACGGAATCGGACGCGAAAGTCGCGGCGTTGGCAGCAGCGATGTTCAGATTCGCAGCAGTGGCAATGGCGTCTTGGTTGGCCCCGAGAAAGAGGAAGTCCCAGTGGTAGTTCTGTGTCTGGTGGTGGATCTTGGCGGCGATCTCTTTCCAGGTGAATTTTTTGGAGGCGTTTTCGTGGCCGTCAGTAAGGATGGCTACGATGACCTTCCCGGGACGGTCTGGCTCGGGGGTTTGTTCCAACCGTTGGCCCAGACGCTCGATGGTTTGGCCGATGGCATCGAGAAGAGCTGTGGTGCTACGGGGGAGGTAGGTGTCGGAATTCAAAGAGACCACTTCCTGCACGGGAATGTTGTCCACGGGGACGAGGTATTCGTCGTCAAAAAGTACAAGAGTGAGGCGGGCCTGACCTGGGGCAGTCTGTTGGTCACGGAGGAATTCGTTGAAGCCCGAGATAGCGGCGGGGGCAACGCTGGACATAGAGCCCGAGCGGTCGAGGATGAAGGCGATTTCAGTGAGATTTTTATTCATGCGCCTACAATAGCATACTGGCAGAGACATTTGTGGGGCTACTTCTTCGGTTTTTCTGAAGAGCCGTGGCTCTCCGGCAGCGCCAGATACCGCGTAACAGCGACCCTGATCACCCAGGCGATGCTGACACGCTTCTCGAAGGCGATGCGCTCAAGCGCGGCCTTGTCCTCCCCGGCCAGACTGAGCGAGATCCGTTCGACCTTTTCGGTGGGAATCGGTTGTCGCGACCGGAGGGAACGCTTTTTCATGTGATTCACTACGCACCCAAATTGCCTGCGGGACAAACAAATTCGGGCAAGAAGGCACGATTTCCGCGTCTTATTGTGCAAATGGTCGGAGGTGGTGGGAGCCGTCGACCGGAATTACCATGGATCCGGGGACTTCGATCTCTTTGAATTTTTTTGAACCTTGATTCGCCTGCTTTGATGAAGCTATCGTGAACCAATGCGCTTTCTCCTAGAAATCGGGAATCATATTGAGGGGCCTTTCACCCGTGACGAGATCGAGGATTTGCATGGTGCTGGGATTATCGACCGCAAAACAAAATGTAGAGCGGAGAACCAATCGGAATGGAGCAACGTCTACAATCTTGTCCCGACTGCCATTTGGATCACCAGTTGGCAAAACACTCCGCCGAATTTGAAACAGGATTCAGTCAGCCTCGGAGCTTCCTCTACTCGAAGCGGCTCGAGGATTCGAGAATCCAAGGGATTTCTGAACGACACCGGCGGGACTCTTGAGATGTTGGTGATCGCAGGATGGGTTTGTGCCGGTATTGCTCTGGCCACTTTTTGGATGTGGTCAGACGCAATCAAATTCATCTTTCCTGCGCTTGCGGTGGGCTGCGGCCTGGCGGTGATAATTTTGAAAAAACCATCACAGGGTGTGAGCATCGTCATTGCCGCTGCGTTGGCGATGATTGGAAACGAAATGTATGTTCGGTATCAGGTCAAACAAGCCGTGCATCAGATCGAGGCATCAACAAAAGCGGCCGTGAAAGAGTTCGAAAATCAGATGCGTTCAATGCTTCCGAAGACACCGTAATCTGGTGAATTCCGCCCAGAGTCTTGTCAGAACGGCTTGTCCGACATCTGAAATAAATAAATCTGCCGGGCTCTGTCTCCTTGAACCAAACAGCCATCTTTGGTATCCTCTTACCCGTGACCAATGTTCCCCTTGAAGAAGGAGAGGAAAGAGGGCGGCGCAAGCCTCGAAGGAAAAATCCACCACGAGTATCCCAAGCCTCGTTTGTGAAGGCATGGTGCCGTTGGGCACCGCATGGGTCATGCCTGTCACCCAGTCTTCACTCACTCGTGATCGTCAGAGACACCCTTCTCTCACCCCAACGGCGACGAGCCGTCACTGTGGACAGGCTGCTCGGGCCTCCAGGCGCTCGAAGGCGGCCTCCATGGCCTGTCTCGCGGTTCCGTATCTGCCGGGGATGTCCTTGCCGCCGATTTCAATCCAGAAAGCCGGTCCTGTCCGCCCGATATAGACGCGCTGCTTCTTGTAATTTCGCCAACGGGTGTGGCCAGGGTAGAGGAACCACGCGGAGGCCCGGAGGAAAGCACTTCTCCGGGCACTGATTTTTTGTTTATTTGTTGTCATATTGTCGCCGGAATCAGAGGTAGACCGGGCAAGGGGTAGGATTTGGTATGGGAGTGGAACCGTGGTAGCGCCAGGATGCCCAAGGCGGGCTCGGTAGAGTTGCGATGGAGAAACGGTCCACAATTGTTGACGGGGTGCCCTTGGTGAGGTCGCTTGGAGGGTGCGCAATGCCCCTTCATCGGGACAGCCACGCCGGAAGGGGCAGGGCGGCGGTTGCGGCAGTTAGGAGTCGCGAGCGGGCCGGGTAGGGTTTCTGGTGTGGCCTAGCGACTCCCCGCCACCCATGCTTCCGCGCAATGTGCACCAGTGTGCCCACTCCGACCCTCTGCAAACGGGAAGCGTACTTGGCTGCGTATTCTCCAGGGATACGTTCAGCCGACCAGCTGATCAGGATCGGAAGGGCCTGTTCTGGAGGTAGCGCGGAAAAGACTGCCGAGGTGATGACCAACCACTGACCGTAATCGTCGGCGGGCGGGATTACCCTGAGCATTTCTGTAATCTCTGATGCGCTCAAGTCATTCATGTTAGGGGTAAGTTTTTTGATTTTTGATTTTTCACGTTGCTGCCCTCGGTAGGGGAGAGGGGCAAGGGCAATATATATATTGCCCCTTGCCCCTACCCCTAAACACACATGGGGCAATGGAGGCAATTGCCCCATGTTTTGCCCCTTTTGCCTCTAACCACATATTTGCCATTTTCCCACCTCGTTTTTACTGATGACATTTTTATCTTTCATATCCCTGAACCGGTTTCTTGCTGTCCCGTATGAACACTGTTGATCTTCCTCAATAGCCGATAGTAGGTCACCGTAGTTTCTCGGCTCAACAAGCACCCTCCCGGCGAGCTCATGCAACCTTGCCAGCATCTCTCGCTTCTTATTCGTCTTGCGCTCTTCTATGGGGTCCTTGCACTCAACGTGCATTCCGGCGTTAACGTCGTAACCAAAGTGAATTGCTTCCGACTTCGGCCAGCAACCATCACGCAGGTAGTGGCCATGGACTGAGGTAATATCATCCTTACCTTTTTCAACGGCGATGGCCGCTTGGCACTTCCTGTGCAACTGAGAGCCATAGTGCCCTCGTATCTTTCCCGTTTCGGTGCCGGGGTTTTCGTGAATGACGATAACAACCAGACACCGCCACCGCCGTGCAAACTTGACTTGTCTGTCAACCATCTCATTCGCTGAAATCTCATCATTCAGAGACGCAAGAAAATCCGCCCCTCCGTCGAAGATCACGCATTGGATGGGGCCAACGCGAGAGATTGTTTCCGTGGTGTGCTCAACCAGCGCCCACCGGTCAGCGAGGTCAACGTCCAATAAACTAAACGAGTGCAGGTTGGGAGGATCACTTTCACTCCGGCACCGCTTGCGAATAATGGTTTCCATGAGCCTATGATGGTTCAGTTCTCCTTGTTCGCAGTCGAAATGCAGAATTGCACCCTCATGAGGCGTGGCGGTGATTCCCAAGGTGTCCGCATCTTTGGGGGCCCCCACAAGGGCAGCTATAGCGGCAGAGATGAAGCCTGTTTTACCGGCTTTGGCCATTCCTTGAAGGCAGAGAAGGTTCCCTGCCTCGCCAAGAATGTCCCCTCGCACATTCGAAAGTACCGGGGAAGGTACTGGTAACGGAGCTCCGATTCCTTTGAAACGGCACGCGTCCATCATCTCGTGCAATCGACGAGCGGCTTCCTCTTCCTCTGTCAAGGGCCGCCACTTCGCAACGTCAAGCTCGTCGGCCTGCCAATTGACGAAAGGGGCGTCGTGAGAAACAAAGCAAAGCCGGGAAACGTCCTTTCCCGATGGGTCAAGTGTCAGGCTGTAGGTATCATGGAAATACCGCTCACAAGCTAACCAAGCAGCGGTGTGGTCGTCTTCATCCTCGCAAACTGGCACGCGGCAACCTCCCTTGAGGCCATGGCCTGATGGTGATCGAAACACAAAGAGAACGTGACGGTCAGCAACCAATTTTTGCCAGGCGTCGGCCATGTCCGCTTCGCTCAGATCATCGAAATCCAACGTAACAATGCCGGAGTGCTCTGCCAGTTGGTCGGCTCGTCGGCTGGTAAATGTCCCTGATAGAGTGACGGCAGGAAGAGTTAGCTTAATTTTGTCAGCGGCCTTCTTTTTGCCTTTTTGTACCAGATCCCGAATTTGTGCTATTTTACCGATTATTGACGCATCGGGGCAGTCAATGCCTCGCACAAAGTCAGCAATGGTGATCGCCGTTCCCGTCGTTTCGCGGCACGAGGAAAACCGGGTTACACTTCTAGTGTTGACTTCGTTTGAAGCTCCGCCTACATTCTGATTTTCACTGTTAGCTTGTGTGGCCTCCCCTTCGCCGGGGGGGCTTTTTTCTTTAGGCGGATCTGGATCCGGTGGCTCTTGGGCCTCGTCGCGGATGATATCGGCCACGTCTATTGTGTCCTGATCCAAATAGAAGTCCCGGCAGGTGTTCATGAAACCTCCCGGACGCTGAGTTTTTGAACGGCTGCGGTGACGGCGGCTGGATCGAATCTGACCGATTTGCCCAACTTAATGTACGGAATTAACCGTCTTTTTCGCAGGATCACAGCGCTCATAGTGCGGCTCCCGGTTGCTTGGCTTGGGCAAACTCACCCGCCACTGCGCGGCGCTCAAACTCCCCGATTACCTCTCGGGAGATATAGAGCCGACCGAATATATTTGTGGTTTCAAGCCAAGGGTGGGTCTTTCGCCAACGCCAACCAGTGGCGCGGGTTTTACCGAGGCTTTCTAGCCAGTCGTCGAAGGAGACGAAACTACTGATAGGGTGGGCATCATTGCCCGTTAAATTTACTGTCATGTTACAAAACGAGATTTGCAACGCACCTAAAGATGGCCGTTACCGTGGTCAGGTGTTTTCTCGTCCTGCCGTGGCCAGGATTAGAACCTTGCCTCGCGTGGCGAATTTATCGAGGGTCGTTGCGCCAATTCTCGTAATGGCCGGCGACCCGGAGAGAAGCACATTTAAAGAAACCTGTCTCCGAACCGACTTTTATCCGGCTCCTATCTTCCCCGACTATTTGCCGGGCTCGCTGGGATCTCACTCCCAGTGCTGAACCAGCAATATCACGTAGCGACTAATGCTGTCAAGCGTGACGCTCTGAAACGTCGTTAAAGTGTCAGCTTCGCGGCCGCGGTGCGTTGGTGCTCGTCGTTGAGATGGCCGTAAACCCTCCCAATCAGAATCCCGCCGTCCTTGTGCCCTAGCCATTTCGCGATAGTCATGAAGTCGAGTCCCGCCATCACGCACATGCTTGCGAAATAGTGGCGGAAGTCATGGAACCCCACCCAGCCACGCCCCGCTGCTTCACGAGTCGCGTAGAATGATTCGCGGAGAGATTTCGCGTGAATGTCTTTCCGTCCTCTTTGCGGCGACGGAAACAGCCAGCTGGTGTCTGACGGCAGCGCGGACAGCAACTCTTCCATGACGACGCGAAGAGACGAATTGAATTGAATGTCCCGACCTTCCCCGTTTTTGGTGTCTCCGTCCGCTCCGATGCGAACCACACCTCGCGCCATGTCCACATCTGTCCTGCGGATTTTCAGTGCCTCCTGCTCGCGGGCTCCAGTCGCGACAAGGAACCGGATATAAAAGCGCAACAATTCCGCGTTTTTGGTCGTGGTTGCGGCCTGGTCCAAAATCGCTTGAATGTCCCCGGAGGAAAGAAGCGGGCGGCGTGGTGATTTTGGCTCCTTTAGGTTTTTGACCTTCGGAACAATTTTGAGCCATCCTGCATCCTCGGCGTATTTCATGGTATTGTTGAACGCGGTCACATCGAGGTTGACAGTCCGATTCGCCGCGCCTGCAATCGTCCGCCCATCACGATAAGCCGCGATCATAGATGCCTCTATCCAATCAATCCGGGTTCCTCCCAAATGGGAAACCCAGCGATTGAGGGCCTGAGTCTCATTTTGCCGCGTGCCCTCCTTTTTGGTCATGAATACGGCGGAGGTTTTGTAGGCCGCGGCCAATGCGGAAAACTTGGGGCGATGGCCGGGAAGGTGTAGGTCACCATCCCGCTTTTCCGTCCGCCGCTTTTCGGCTTCCGCGATTGCTTCATCCAGTCTTGATGCGTCCAATGGAATTCTGACCGCTTTGGTTTTCCCTCCCACCAAGGCAAGGCGCATCTGCGCGTAGAACCTTCCATTCCGTTGCACCATACCCCGAATTTTGCGCTTGCGTGAATCGGTAACTGGGAGGAACCTCCCGCCGTGATCCGGCAACTTACCAACATTTTTGGCAGCTTTCGTCTCATTACGTTTCATGACGTAAAAGTCGCACATAATGTCGCACGAGAGCAAGTCGAATCAGCTATCAATCCCATAAGTACTTTATAATCAGCAAGCCCGGTTGGCGAAATTGGCAGACGCGCCAGATTTAGGATCTGGTTCCGCAAGGAGTGTGGGTTCAAGTCCCTCATCGGGCATTTTATTTTTCCGCCAACGAAGCCGCCTCACACTGCGACCGTTATATTCCCAAAATCGTTGGCAGACATCCCCGCACACTCGGCGAGTGGATGCGCAGGGCGGGATTTTCGCCAATCCATCCCGGTTTCCCCTCCCCATCGACAAAGGCAACCCCCATGGGGATTTCCGGATGATCATCCGCCAGTCGTGTCATCTCCGCATCGGCGTAGTCGGACATTTCGATCCAGGCTTCCTTCAGTTTCACAGGATCGAGCTTGCGCGCCTGGATTTCCTCGAGCTTCGCGGGATCGATCCGCGCGAACCGCCGCATCATCTTCAAGAGCGAAAGCGGATTAAACCCCGGATCTTTGCCGCAGGCGCCCCAAATAATGGCCGGCAAGGGATAAATGCGGTGCAACTCGACAATATCAACATAGTCGCGAGTCTCCATGCGTGCGGAGAGAGCGAGAGCTTTGTTCGTCGCCATATCAAAGAGATGCAAGCGCCAGCCGAGTTGGGGGTCTTGTTCCACAGGGAAAAACCGAAAAGCGGAGTCCGCCGCCCAGTCAACCTCCACCCGATCAATGCCGCGTGAGACAATCGCTTTGCGAAAGAGCGCGTCTTTGTCCCACTCGCCATATTTCGAAAGCGCTTCGACATTATAACCAGCCTCACGGAGGCTCGCCACATCTCGGGCACTCGCTCGGGTCACCTCCTCGGCGACTTCATGGAAAATATCGAAATCATGAGAGAACCGCGCCGATCCCTCCGCCGCATGGAGGATGAGGCCGCCAGCGAAGTGACTTTCTTCGCTCCGGTTCGCCACCAGGACGGCTAAGACCTGTTTTTGGAATTCCGTGAGAGGCATCGATTTAATTCCTGTGCCGCCTGCCAGGCCTTCCAGTCCCCATATTCCCGCAGATGTTCCACCACGAGGCGAACATCGCCGAGGTGGCGGATCCGCGCCTCCGGATGCCGAAACCAAAAGCACTCCCGGTATTGCTTCACCAGCGCGGAAGCCCGTTCGATCAGTTCGGCGTCGGCGGGGACCGGGCCGCCAATATCAAGCTGCGCAACGTTCATAATTAATGACCTTACCCGCAACTTCGCGCTTGGGCAATCCGCAAGAACATCCAATGGTCTCCACCGAACAACCAACCTTCTTCTCGGACCAACCACAGCCTGCGAAAAGAAACATTCCTTGAGATTTCAATACGCTCAGCCTGCTCCCCTTGACAAGAGAGTCGAGCGACGTACCCTTTTGACCTGACAACCCCAAACCCGGGGCGAAACTCATTCTG
>Ga0209702_10005262_pt1 | contig 17824 bp, 22 predicted proteins | sample FRY01_FD_187210 | JGI IMG/M metagenome (GOLD analysis project Ga0209702, IMG submission 187210) | Freshwater microbial communities from Lake Fryxell liftoff mats and glacier meltwater in Antarctica - FRY-01 (SPAdes) (version 2) | ecosystem: Environmental > Aquatic > Freshwater > Ice > Glacier...
ACGAGGGGATTGATGAGATACAATTCTCCCATGAATGCTGTCAAAATACCCGTGGATGAAAAATGGATGGCTGCTGTGGGCGTATCCCCAAAAGAACTTGTGGAAGATGACGGTTAGGCGCGAGGGTTGGATGTCGAGGGTCGAGAGTGGGGATCACAGATGAAGGATGAGAGGTCGAGAGTCGGGGGACAGGCGACGAGCGGGCGCAGAGCGTTTCGTTTTGAGAAGCTCGATACGTGGCAGCTTGCACGAACGTACAATCGAGCCATCTATGCGGCGAGCCGTAAGTTTCCCAAGGAGGAGCTTTTCGCGCTGACATCGCAGATCCGAAGAGCCTCTGTGTCCATATCTTCAAATATCGCTGAAGGCAGCGGACGCAATTCGGACGCCGACTTCGCTCACTTTCTGGAGATTGCATACGGCTCGCTCTTGGAGACGGTTTCGCAAATGTTCCTTGCTCTGGACGAAGGATACTTGTCCGAGGAGATGTTCCGAGAGGTGGCCGACCAAGCGGATACGCTTGCCGGTAAAATCGTCGGGCTCACAAAATCCCTCGGGCGTTCCTCGCGGATCTCCATGCGCTCGCCCCTCGACTCCCGACCCCCGTCTTCCCCATGACCTTCTCCATCATCACCCCGAGCTTCAAACCACATCCGGCCTCGCGCATCAGGTCTCCTCGGAGCTTCCTTTGCCCGCCCCGCTCCCTCATCTCCCTATTTTGCTTCCCATTATGCCTCCCATAAGTGGTTCCTTTTCTTCCTCCATCATTTGAGACGTGCCGATTTGGATTTTTCAGTGCATTTGCAGCAAATTTCGCTCAAGTTCGGCGGATGAACTCGAACCCAAAGATTTTCAATGAATAGAGTATCCGTTTTTGGACTTGGAAAGCTGGGCGCAAGCATGGCGGCCGGGATGGCCAGCCGCGGCCTAGACGTTGTTGGAGTCGATATTTCTCAATCGGCCGTAGATGCAGTCAATTCCGGTCGGGCGCCGGTTCAGGAGTCCGGACTGGAGGAGATGATCGCGGCAAACCGAGACCGTCTCCGCGCCACGACCGATCCATTTGATGCCCTCGACAATTCCGATATCAGTTTCGTCATTGTCCCAACGCCCAGCGATCATCGGGGGGCTTTTGAGTTGCAATACGCGAAGTTTGCTTTCAAGGGGATCGGCCAGGCCCTGGCGAAAAAGGAGGGCTATCATGTGGTAGTGCTGACCAGCACCGTTCTTCCGGGAGCCACCCGTCTCGGCCTGCTGCCGATTCTGGAGAAGGAATCCGGAAAGAAGTGCGGACCGGATTTTGGACTTTGTTATAGCCCGGAATTTATCGCGTTGGGAACCGTTATCAGGGATTTTTTAAACCCCGATTTCTACCTCATCGGAGAGTTCGACCAGCGATCTGGAGATGCCCTTGAAGAGGTCGATCGAGTCATCTGCATGAAGGAATTAGTCGTCCGACGAATGAGCATCGAAAACGCTGAGATTGCAAAAATCGCTCTCAATAGCTACGTCACTTTAAAGATTTCCTTTGCCAACATGCTATCCGATATTTGTGAACGCATCCCCACCGGGGATGTGGATGTGGTCAGCGACGCTCTGGGAAGTGATTCGCGCATCGGTCGGAAATATCTAACCGGTGGGATGGGATTTGCCGGTCCTTGCTTTCCGCGAGACAACGTCGCCCTGAGCTTTCTCTGCAAGGAAATCGGCGCAGCACCCGACCTTTTGGAGACCAATCATAACTTCAATCGTTCTTTGGCCTCTCGCTTCGTCGAGAAGCTCACCCCATATTTTACTAAAGGGGATACGATCGCCGTGCTGGGACTGGCCTACAAACCGCTCTCCCACGTTACGGAAGAATCACAGGGAATTTTTCTGGCGATGGCTTTCGCGGACGCGGGAATGCGGGTGATCGGGTATGATCCCCTGGCCAAACAGGGTGCCCAACACGCCGTTAAGGACCACGCGTTGATCGTAGACTCCCTCGCAGTCGCCGTGCGAGATGCGGATCTCGTTGTCGTGACGACACCGGATGACGAATTCAAAGCACTTTCTCCCGAATCGCTTTTGGCCGGGCGGGATTTCGTCACGGTGGTTGATTTCTGGCGATGCTTGGGAGAGTCCGTCAAGAGCCATCCCGGAATCCGCTACCTGCCCATGGGACGCTTCCGGGAGGAAACCAGCAGTGAGAGCCACTTGAAAAAACTTTGGGGAGCCCGAATCGCTTAATGTCAAAAGATTACGGTTTTTTCCGGATGGCCGTTTGTTCTCCGGAAATGCGTGTCGCCGATGTCGCATTTAATGTTGCGGAAATCGGTCGCCAGATCTCCGTCGCCCACGACGCCCAGGCGCAGATCGTCCTCTTTCCCGAGATGGGCGTCACAGGCTACACGTGTGCGGATCTTTTCCACCAAAGCGTCCTTTTGGACGCCGCCGAAGGTGCCCTTCCTGAAATTTGTAAGATTTGTGCCGAGAAAAGCATGGTGGCCATCGTCGGTCTGCCGCTTCGTCGTGAGGACCGACTCTATAATTGCGCGGTCGTCATTGACTCCGAAGGACGGATTCGCGGAGTCGTGCCGAAGACATTTCTTCCCAATACAGGCGAATTTTATGAACAGCGGTGGTTCGCGAGCGGGGAATCAACCTCTGGGTTTATCGATCTTTTGGGTCATCAGATCCCTTTTGGAACTGATCTCCTCTTTGCCAATAGCACCGACTTTCGCTGTATCATCGGGATCGAGGTTTGCGAAGATCTTTGGGCTGTGTCACCCCCCAGCTCCAACCAAGCCTTGGCCGGTGCCAATATCATCCTCAATCCCTCGGCCAGCAATGAATTGCTTGGCAAATACGACTATCGCCGCTCACTGGTTCTCCAACAATCCGCCCGTTGCCTGGCCGCCTACGTCTACGCCAGTGCAGGGCCCGGAGAATCTTCTACCGACGTGGTTTATTCCGGTCATTGCCTGATCGCTGAAAATGGCGCACTTCTCAGCGAAACCCCAAGGTTCAAGTTTGAAAGTCAGATGACGGTTTCTGATGTTGACCTCCAACACTTGCAACACGACCGATTGAGAAACAGCAGCTTTTCTCACGCCAAAGCCGCCAACCCGTTCCGAACCCAGCCCCTGGCGGTGACAAGCCGGGATAATTTTGCCAACCTCAAGCGCAAGATCGATCCGGCTCCGTTTGTTCCCGCCGACCTTTCACGAAGAGCTGAGCATTGTCAGGAAATCTTTTCCATTCAGTCTTTGGGGCTGGCCAAGCGCATTCGGCACACCGGGCTCACCACCATCACAATCGGTCTTTCGGGCGGACTGGACTCAACGCTGGCCGTTCTTGTCGCTGCGGCGGCCTTTGACAAACTCAAGCTTGATCGATCCGGAATCATCGCGGTCACTATGCCAGGCTTCGGAACGACGAAGCGCACCAAGTCAAACGCGACGAAACTCGCCCAGATTCTGGGATTAACTCTCAGGACAATTTCAATTTCTGCAGCCGTCTCCCAGCACTTTGAAGATATTGGCCATCCCCACGACCAACATGATGTCACCTTTGAGAACGCGCAGGCACGGGAGCGAACGCAAGTCCTTATGGATATTGCCAACCAAACCGGTGGATTTGTCCTCGGGACGGGCGACCTCTCCGAGCTGGCCCTCGGATGGTGCACGTTCAATGGCGACCACATGTCCATGTATCATGTGAATTGCGGGGTGCCGAAAACACTCGTTCGTCATCTGGTCACTTGGTGCGCTGACGAAATTTTTAAGGGCGATGAAAGTGATGTCCTAAAAGATATTTGCGAGACACCGATTTCTCCGGAGCTTCTTCCTGCGGAGAAATCCGGTGAGGTTGGACAAAAGACCGAAGAGTTGGTTGGCCCCTATGAGCTTCACGATTTCTTTCTATTCCACATGATCCGACATGGGAGTTCGCCGGAGAAAATCACTTTTCTTGCCAAGACTGTTTTTGCCGACCGCTATCCGATTGATGACATCAAGAAATGGCTGGGTGTTTTTTGCCGGAGATTTATCGCCCAACAATTCAAACGTTCCGCCATGCCCGATGGTCCAAAAGTTGGATCCGTCGCTCTGTCCCCGCGGGGTGATTGGCGGATGCCAAGCGACGCGTCACCAGCCGTTTGGCTTTTGTCCGAATAGGCGCTCAGTCCGACATCTTGTCGAGACCGATGTTCGAGGAAAAATCACATTTATCGCGCATGACCTTCCGCAGATGAAACTTGCCGGAAATTAAGTCAATTTTGCCCCGCAGGAACAGCTTTTGAAGTTGGCGCTTTCCCTTGTAGAAGACCTCCTGGAATTTGCCGGCCAATCCATCACTTTTACCGTGCTCTTTTTTAAGAAGGGCGGCCTCTTTGGCCATATTTTTTTGAATTCTTCGATCCGCACTTTGTCCCTGAATATGGAATCGATAGTTCACCAACAAAAAATTGACATGCCCGATCTTCTGGGTCGATTTTCCCGCTCTCAGAATGAGATCATAGTCCGCACAATTTTTAAGTTCTTTGTACCGAAATCCTCCAATTTTCAGGTAGAGGTCTTTAGCTAAGAAGAATGTCGGGTGGATAACATACCCCAGCGCAAAGCGAAGAACATCGTAATCAAAGCAAGCCTCTTCCCTTCGGTATAATTCGTTCCCATCGTTATCGATAAATACCACGTCTCCAAAAACTCCATCGAGGGTGACGTCATCCTTCAATTTTCCAGCAATAGCCGCCAAGGCCCCTGGGCGAAAGTAATCGTCGGAATTCAGAATGCAAAAATAGCGCCCCGAGGATTCAAGGACCCCTTTGTGCATCGCGTGGTAGTGCCCTTCGTCCTTTTCCGAAAACCATCGGATGTGGGGATATTTCTTGAGAATTTCAATCGTTCCATCGGTGCTCCCTCCATCCATGACAATATGTTCCACAGTGACATCGCCTTGGTCCATAACGCTACGGATCGTTTCCTCCACAGTGGCCACGCTATTAAACGTCGGTGTCACAATACTCAGGAGGGGAGCCGATGATGACCGTAATTGTCCTCCCTCTATTTCCTGGTCGTTTTTCTGCTGGGTATCCGACTGTTGGTTCATCCTACAAATATCTCACCGTCTTTCATGATCTGAAAGTTCAATTTGGCCGACACACAAAAACCGCCTGGGACGGTTTCGACCGGGTAAACGCAGCAAAAACCCTGCCAAGGGCAAACCAAGCCCGCTGACCCAGAATCGTAGCCGGAATCCCAAGCCCCAGGCTGACGGCCTGGGCGAGTTTATGCTTCCACCCGCCATCGACCGCATACAAGGGCTGAAATCGGTAAATGAAGGGATCATTTTCCTCATACGACAGCATCCGGTATCCGGCGGCAGTGACCCAGCTTGAGATCATTTCACGATTCGGTGCATGGACGTGGTGCGGATTGGCGACAAGCTCATTGAGAGGCACCAAACCCACAAAAACCCCATCGGCCGTGATGCATGACCGCACCTTTGTGAGAAATTCCACCGGGTCGGGCAGGTGCTCCAGGACGTGGCTGCATAGAAAGACCTCGTAGCTTCGCTGAAGAAGCGGGTGCTCGCTCCAGTTTTCAATCTCAATCTTCTGAAGGTCGGCCTGAAGTCCTCGTTTCTCCAACATCCCCTTCACTTCCCGAATATTTTCTTCATCCATTTCGACCCCGAAAAGCCGGGCCTCCGGCGGACAGTAACGGAAAAATGTACCGGCCCCGAAGCCATAGTCAAAAAGCGACCGCCCACGAAGGGAGAGCCCTACGCCGGCTAGGGCCCGGAGTGCCAGCAACACTTTGCCCATCCGCATATAGGCCGTGTGGTGCAGCGCACCTTGCCGCCCACGGTAAACTTTTTCAAAAACCGATTGATCCATCGGAGGTCGTGATAGCGTTTGCGTCGGTCAGTTCAAGAAGCATTGCTTGCCGTCCCTCCGACTATTTGGTCATTTCAGCGCTATGAAACACGAACTTCTCCGCCGTTTGGCCTGTCCGGAAACCGGAGAAACCTTCTCACTTATCAAAGACGAAGATAAAGACGGCGAGGTTCTTTCCGGCCGCCTAACCAGCGCAAGCGGAATTTCCTTTGAGATTATCGATGGGATTCCCCGCTTTGTGCCTCCCTCCAATTACGCCAACTCATTTGGTTATCAGTGGAAAAAGTACGCAAAACTGCAACTTGACTCCCAGAATGGCACCACTTTTTCGAGGGACCGTTTTTACTCGATCACGGAGTGGTCGGAATCCGCCCTCCGCGGCAAACGGGTCCTTGATGTCGGGTGCGGAGCGGGACGTTTTGCCGAGATTGCCCTCGCCGCTGGAGCTGAAGTCGTTGCTGTCGATCTCAGTCAGGCAGTCGAGGCTTGCCGAGAAAACCTCAGTCCCAATGACCGCCTGGAAGTCGTGCAGGCATCCATCTACGAGTTGCCCTTCCCTCCCGGTTCATTTGACTACGTCTATTGCATCGGTGTGATCCAGCATACGCCGGACCCCAAGCGGTCGGTTCTAGAAATTGCAAAAATGGTTCGGCCTGGTGGTCGACTGGGGTATTGGATCTACGAACGAGATTGGAAGGCGTATTTCGGAACGATCGCCTTCAAGTATCTCTTGCGGCCTTGGACGAAAAATCTCTCTCGTGATGGGGTGGAAAAGTTTTCCAATACCCTGGAGTCGATTTGTTGGCCGATCAACCGCATCGCGAGAAAATGTGGTCTGCCGGGCAAGGTGGTCATGCGCATGCTTCCCGTGGCTTCGGCCTACCTCCAGGAGGTCCAGCTCAGCGACGCGGATTTTCGCGAATGGGTGCGACTCGATACTTTCGACATGTATTCCCCGGCCCACGACCACCCACAGAGGTTTGCAAAGGTCGCCGGGTGGCTGGCGGAGGCCGGGTTTCAGGTGGATCCGCGCCATCCCCACGGAGGGATTTCCATCACCGCGCGACGGCCGTCAGAGGCCTGAGCGCTTCATCCTAAAAATGGCAATAGAGATAGCCGCAAAAAAGCGCAAAGGGCACAAAGGAAACGAGTGAGGCCAGAAAAATCTCAGAAAGCGCAATCCCTCATTGGGGAACTTCGCAACCCGGAGATTCATGGATGCATGCCCGAATCCGCGCGTCGGGACTTTCGCCCTACTGTTGGTATGCGCTTGTGGGCGTACGGAGGGAAACGCTCCGTCGTTTCGCTGACGTGCGGATTTGGAACTCCACTTGACGTTCGATTGTGTACGTTTATTGTGTAGGTTGATGAAAGTGCGCACACAGGTTTTACTTGAACCGCAGCATGAAGAAGCACTTCGCCGGGAGGCCAAGGCTCGTAAATGTTCGGTTTCGGCGACGCTTAGACAACTTTTGGATACCGCACCCGGTCTCAATCCGCCTTCCGGTGAAGATCCTTTCGCAGATCTGGCCGGATGTGTTGAACTTGAGGAAACTCCTTCAGGGCGGGACGTTGCGGATTTCCTTTACGGGCGCAATTCGTGAAGCGGGCCTTTCTCGACACGGGTGCGATTTACGCGTTTGTGAACAAGAACGACCTGGATCACAAAAAGGTTGTCCAAGCCTATTTCGGCACAGAATACTTTCTCACCCATTCTGCGGTCATGATGGAAACCGTTTCCCTCCTTGTGAAACGAATCCGAAAGCGCGTTGCGCTCGATATCGTTTCTGCCCTGTTCCGATCTCCCAAGGTTGAGATTGTCCACGTCGATGCCACGCTTGCGCAACAGGCATGGCACCGTTGCGAAAAGTATGGCGACAAGGACTGGGACTGGATTGACTGCGTGAGTTTTGAACTGATGACACAGCGGGGAGTTCGCGACGCCCTTGCACTTGACAAACACTTTGTCCAAGCCGGGTTTCGAGTTCTTGTGTCCTAAAAAAATCGAAAAGCGTCCATCACCAGGGGCAGCCTTCGCTATCTGATCGCTCGATCCGTACTTCGAAGCTGGATTTGCTCACCGCCGGAATCTGGCCCGAGGATTTCATCGACCGTCAAATTCCTGATTTCTCCCGCCAAACCTCCCAGGCCACCAAAGCGTGGAGTTTGCGTCCGTAATTGCGACGGCCACTCAAATGCAGGGTGCGGATCTTCGTCACTGCTTTGGGGTCGAGCAGCCCTCCGGCACGAACCCGTTTCTCCGATGTATATTCCTCCAGAATTCCCCGAAGGCTGCCTCGGAACCATTCGTCAATTGGCAATCCAAATCCCTTTTTGGGTCCTGAGAAGAGATCCAAGGGAAGATGTTCGGCCAGGAGATCTTTTAGAATGGTTTTTCCTTGGCCGAGAGACGTGCTGCGGATTCCGGAGGCGATGCTGAAATCCAGAATGCGCTCGTCGAGGAGTGGGCTGCGGACCTCCAGGCTCGCCGCCATGCTGGCCCGATCCACTTTGGTCAGGATTGAACCTTCGAGGTAGGTCGCGAGATCGATTCTGGTAAACCTTTCCTGCAGGGACTGACTACGAAATTTTTCCCATTGCTCAACGAAAAAATCCCGGCCGACCGTGGCGGAAGCTGGATTCCGCAGAAGCGTGGCCAGTTCCCCGTCTTTCCACAGCGAAGACAACCAAAGTGCGCGTGCGCTCTCCTCAGGGATCCTGATTAGCTCCAGAGCCTTGGCCACTTGATCGGGCAGTCGGGATCGAAGCATCTCCGGGACCATTCGAGCCGGAAAGCTCCCCATGCGCCCGAACTGAATTTGGTGATATTTGGGATATCCCCCGAAGAGCTCATCTCCTCCATCCCCGGAAAGGGCCACCGTGACATGCTCCCGGGTGGCCCGACTGATGAAATAGGTCGGAATAAACGAATCGTCTCCCAATGGCTCGGGACACTTGGTCAGAGTCTCGAGGTATCCCGCTTCCAGATCTGAAGGCCGGATGTCGATCTGACAGTGGTCCGTATCCAGCTTCTTCGCGATTCGGGCCGCCCCGGTGCCCTCATCCCTCGCGGTCCCGGGAAAAGAAATGGTGAAGGTCTTCAAGCCCGGACCGTAGATCTCCCGGGCCACCGCCACTACGAGGCTGGAGTCGATCCCACCACTGAGAAAACACCCTAGCGGGACGTCGCTGACGAGCCGATCCGAGACGGCAGAACGCAGCGTCTTCCGCAAGGTGGAATGCATGACTTCGGGAGACCACGGGGGATGTCCAGGAAAATCCAACGCTCCGGTGCAGTACCGGCGATCCAGCTTTCCCCCCTTCCAGGTAAGAACCTCCCCCGGGCGGAGTCGCTCAATTCCCTGAAGGACACTGGCCTGACCGGGCACATAACCAAAGCGCAGGTAACTGGCGAAACCGTCTTCACTGATCACTGGTCGGTTGTCCAACCCAGACACCAAGGCATCCAACTCCGAGGCAAAAACGAACCGCGATCCATCGAAAGCGTAGAATAACGGTTTTCTTCCAAATCGATCGCGGGCCAGCAGAAGGGTTCGCGCTCCGGGATCCCAAACCGCAAAGGCAAACATTCCCCGGATTCGCTCCACCACACCGGCCCCCCATTCGCAGTACGCCCGCAGAAGTACTTCCGTATCACTGCCGCCTTCAAAGGCGTGGCCGCTTTTTTCGAGACTTTCGCGCAGGTCGCGGAAGTTGAAGATTTCCCCGTTGAACGCCACCACGATGCCCCGGGTTGGTTCACACATGGGCTGGGATCCCGCCGGAGACAGATCAATAATACTCAGGCGCCGGTGCCCAAGCACGCAATGTTCATCGCTCCAAATCCCGGAAGCATCCGGACCCCGATGCTCCATCTTCGCGATCATTTTTTCTACCGCATCGCGATTCACGCTATCGACCGAAACTTCGCCAGCAATGCCACACATGGCGCATGTCCTACCACATTTCTCCCGACCCGGAGCACAGAAAAGCGATGTTCCTTGGGTTGAGTTCTGCCTCACGCAAAGGTCGCTACGGACGCAAAGGTAAGACGGCGAGAATTTAAATGAGAGATGATGTATGAATTCTGACTTCGAAATCCAACCCGACACCTTCTTTCCCTCCTCCCTTTTCCGTCCTTCGCGACCTTTGCGTGAGACATTGCCTTTTCTTTCTTCAACTCGAACTGGCTATCAACGGTCAAGCCGATGCCATCATTTCAGGAGACAGAGATTTGCGGGACTTGCATTCTTTTCTCGGAATTCCCATCCTTTCACCCAGGGTTTTTCTGAGCAGCTAAGGAATCTCTCATCGCAAGAATTGAACCTGCGGCCAGATAAAGGTAGTGAAACCGGCCCGCGTTCGAGCGCGTAACGCATTTCTCCCCTCCCGCTACTTTGAAAGCCTGGCCGTTCAGGCTTTGCCACGAGCCGTTGCAGGTGGTCTATTCTCTCCGTTTCGGCAACTGCCGGATCCATTGCATCCGCCTTCGTCTTCAGCCATCTCCAATATCTCTTCCTTTGCGACCTTCGCGGCCTTTGCGTGAGGCCTGCCTTTTCTCCCACTCTCATGCGCATCCTCATCGTTCATAACAGTGCCGACATCTACGGAGCCAGTCGGTCCATTCTGCGGCTCTGTGGACAACTCGACCGGGCTCGCTTTGAACCCTTGGTCCTGCTGCCGGAGGGGGGAGCCTTGGGGGACCTGCTCCGGGAAAACGGGGTGCCGACCCTGATTTTTCCCCGTCTGCGGGTGATCACTCGTCCGGTCCTCAAATCATGGCTCCTGTTGCCTTGGTTGCTGGGCTTTTTTCCTTCCGCCTGGGCCCTGGCCGCGATTTTAAGGCAGGAGCGGATTGCCCTCGTCCATACCAATACCGGTGTCATTTGTTCAGCGGCGTTGGCCGCCCGCCTCGCTCGAGTCCCACATCTTTGGCATATCCGCGATTGGTTCCAGGAATTCGGGCCGCTTTGGAAACCCTATTCCCGCTATATTTTGGCCCTCTCCGGGAAGGTGCTCTGCGTCTCGAAACCGATCGCGGGTCAATTCCCGGCTTCACCGAAAATTAGTGTCCTCCACAATGGCTTTGATCTGGCGGAATTTCCTCCGATTTCAGAAGAAGAGCGGAGCGCGGCGCGCTCGCAGTGGCGGATGACCCCGGATACCGTCGTGATTGGGGTCGTGGGTCGGATCAAGTTTGTCCGCAAGGGTCAGGAGTTTCTCCTTCAGGCGGCCGCATTGCTCAAGTCCCAAGGCATCTCCTGCACCTGCCTGATTGTCGGCGGGACCGCCCCCGGCTCGGAAGAACATCTCGACCGGATGAAGGCCGTAGCCGACGGTCTCAATATCGATGCGATCTTCACCGGTGAACTCTCCAATCCGCGCCCGGCTTATGCGGCCATGGATATCTTCGTCCTCCCCTCGGCCCAGCCGGAGCCCTTCGGCGGAGTCGTCATGGAGGCCATGGCCCTCGGGCTGCCGGTGGTAGGCACGGCCATTGGCGGCACTCCCGAACAGATCGCAGCGGGCGAAACCGGACTGTTGGTTCCGCCCGCCGACCCCACAGCTTTGGCTGAGGCGCTGGCCGGACTGATTGCTTCGAAGGAGACCCGACGCGCCATGGGCGAAGCCGCCCGGGAGCGGATCCGGGAGAAGTTCTCCCTCCATGCCATGGTGGAACAAATCCAGGATATTTACTTGGATATGGTCGAGCAAAAACCGGTGCGGAACCGAGATTGAAAGGGTGCCTCACGCATCAGCGGTGGCTGCAACGGATCGGACGGAGCCCGAACGGCCAGGTTTTCAACGTGGGAAGGTAACAGGTAACCGTGATGGGTGAAGACGGGGCATCGCGGACGTAGAAGAGGGATTGCGCCACTGAAGTCCAGCGACTAGCTTCTCATCTATGACGCTCACTGCCGTTTTGACCCAGGATTCCGACGGAGGATACGTGGCCCACAACCCGGAAACCGGAACGACTACCCAAGGCGCTTCCGTCCCCGAGGCCTTGTCCAATCTGAGGGAGGCCACGGAACTCTACCTTGAAGAGTTTCCTTTGGAATCGACATCCCCGGCACTCATGACGACGTTTCAAGTGGCTAATGCCTAGGCTCCCGAGAATTGGCAGCAGAGACTGTCTCGCCGCCCTCCAGAAGATGGGATTCACTGTGACTCGCCAGAAGGGAAGTCATATTGTCCTCCGTCGAGGACCTTCGGGCTGCGTCGTTCCCAATCACAAGGAGATCAAAACCGGGACATTATCGGGAATCTTGAAGCAAGCCGGAGTTTCGGTCGAGGAGTTCATCAAGAATCTATAGTCCTCTAAAATGAAAATTTTTCTTACCGGCGGCAGCGGCTTCATCGGGACGCACCTCGTCAATGCATTCCGGAAACGCGGCGATACGGTCACAAATTTTGACCAGACCGCACCCCGCGACGCCGACCAGGCACCCTGGTGGGCGCAGGGTGACATTCTTGACCGGGACGCGCTGATCGCGGCCATGACGGCAGCCTCCCCAGATTGGGTTCTCCATGTCGCCGCCCGCACGGATTGCGACGAAAATACCACGGTGGAAAAGGACTACCGGGTCAATACCGAAGGCACGGCAAATTTCCTCGCTGCCGTCAAAGCCACTCCCTCGGTCAAACGGGCGATGATTGTCTCGTCACAATATGTGGCCGGACCGAGCCGTCTGCCCGAATCCGACACCGACTATTTTCCCCATACCGTCTATGGACAGAGCAAAGTCATTACGGAGACACTGACCCGCGAAGCCAATTTGTCCTGCTGCTGGACGCTGGTGCGGCCCACCAATGTCTGGGGACCCTGGCATGTGCGTTATCCCACTGAGTTCTGGCGCATCGCTGCCAAAGGGCTTTATTTTCATCCTGGGGGCGCGCCGGTTCGACGCTGCTACGGCTATGTCGGCAATGTCGTCTGGCAAATCTTGCGTGCCCTTGAGCTGCCGGAGAATCAAGTGAATGGTGAAACATTTTACGTCAGCGATGAAGTGGCCGATATTTACGCTTGGGCCTCTGGATTCTGCCAAGCTCTCTCCGGGCGCTCGGCTCCAAAAATTCCCCGCCCTCTGCTTCGCATGATCGCTTTGGTTGGCGATGCCATTTCTGTCGTGACGGGAAAACCATTTTACCTCACGTCCTCACGCTATCGAAGCATGACCAGCGACTACCCGGTGCCAATGGAGAAGACCTTCGAAGCCCTCGGTCGCGGTCCTTATTCTCTTGAGGAGGGGATCGCGGAGACGGTCCATTGGTTGCGCCGACACGGCGGTCCCGAGTTTCAATTGCGAAAGTAGAATCCATCACTCGCCATGGTTTGCAGGGAAAAGGGCGCGGAAGTTCTTCTTGAGGCCTGTCGGGGTGACTGCGGCGAAGGCGTACTGAAGACTGAGTTGAACCACCTGCAACGGACGCGGAGCGACGGCCAGGCTTTCATCTGGAAGGCACAATGGGAGGCACAATAGGGACAGACAGAGGGAGATTGGTGGGGGGACTCCGACGGAGTCGGTGGTCGGGAAAGCCGCGTGGAATGATCTCTCAAGCTGGCTTGGTGAGTCCTTCCACGCCGCTGTCCCAGACCGCGCAGCGGTCAGCCCGCATTTCTCCCTCCAACCCCAGCCGACTTCGTCGGCCAAATCAGCCGCCGCATATTGCAAGGCTATATTTTGCCTCCCATAAGTGGTTAAGTTCCCATCTTCCTGCCGAACAAAAAACACCGGCTCCAAAAATATTCCGTCATCAGCCTCATTCTCCCCCCTGTTGCTCTTGAAACGACGTTGCATGATGCAAAGACAAAAGCTACCTTATCTCTATGAATGCGGTCCAAATTCCCGTGGATGAAAAATGGATGGCTGCTGTAGGCGCCTCCCAAAAGGACCTTGAACGGGACTTTCGCGGTATTTTGGCTACCAGACTCTTCGAATTACGGCGGGTTACGCTTGCCCAAGCGGCCGCGATGGCGGACCTCAACGTTTGGGAGTTTCTGGAATACCTCTTGAACGTCATTTTAGAGACTGTAGATTGTCTCCATGAGAACTGCCGTACAAAAATGGGGAAACAGCCTGGCTCTCCGTATTCCCCATGCTTTTGCCAAAGAAACCCGCATTCACGACGGCACCTTTGTTGACCTCATTCTTCAGTCGGGAACCCTCGTTGTCAAACCGGTTGTAAAAATGACTCTTAGCCTTGATGCTCTTCTGAAGGACGTCACAGACGACAATCGACATGAAGCCACAGACACGGGTTTCGCGGTCGGTCAAGAAATCTGGTAATGGCCCTATACATTCCCGATCGGGGCGATGTGGTCTGGTTGGAGTTTTATCCTCAGGCCGGACACGAACAATCCGGCAGGCGTCCCGCTTTTGTCGTTTCCCCTCGGGCCTATAACAAGAAAGTCGGACTGTTTCTCGTGTGGCGATCCTTGTTGGCAACCTCGTCGTAGCGCTGCGTCCGGTGGGAGTTGTTCCTAAGGACTATAAATGATTGACGGCAAAAATGTCGTCAATTATCATTACGGTTATGGTTACTGTTTCTATTCAAGAGATGAGGTTCGACTTTGGGAAAATTAGGTCGGCCCTCGAGCGTGGCGAGGAACTCATGCTGACCTACCGGAATAAGCCGCTAGCTAAGCTTCTGCCGGTGACGGAAAGAGATTTCGTGGGTCCGGATCCTGCTCTGAGTTTTGGGACGGATGCCGAGAATCTCGAACCGCTGAACAACGAAGAAATTGACCGAGCGATTTATGCCTGAGCGCAGGATATTTTTAGATACGAGCGGGATTTTCTCCTGGATCAACGGCCGGGATCCGCATCACGAACTGATGCTCTCGTTTCCACGACAGCGAGGGGTGCGCCTCATCGTGACGGACTATATTATTGATGAGGCTTGTGCCTTGTTTATTGCCCGAAAGATCAGTCACCGAAGGGACGACTTGCTGGGACTTGTGAGACATTCGAAAATCGTCGAGATGGAGTGGATCGGGAAGGAAACCTTCTGGCAGGCATGGGATTGGCTGCAAAAATTCCGGGATCAGCCGTTTTCGTTCACAGATTGCACAAGCTTTGTCGTCATGGACCGACTTGGACTCACCGAGGCAGCCACGAATGACTCCCATTTCAAGACGGCGGGCTACCTTCCCCTGCTGGCGGGGCGATAGCTGCGAGGGCCCTCAAGGGATATCTCGTCTCCATCCGGCTGTGCTACGGAAAATAAAAAATCAACAATTGGGCAAAGGGGTCAGGCCTTGCGGTTTGACATTGGGGGTAATTGTCGCGGGGGTTGCGGCGCCCGGTTCCGAAAATCCTTCGTCCACTCCTTCCTCCTTCGCCTGATCGCCCTGGGGGGAGATGCCATTTTATCTCACGTCCGTGCGCTACCGGAGCATGACCAGCGACTACCCGGTGGCGATGGAGAAGACCTTCGAAGCCCTCGGTCGCGGTCCTTATTCTCTTGAGGAGGGGATCGCGGAGACGGTCCAGTGGTTGCGCCGACACGGCGGTCCCGAGTTTCAATTGCGAAAGTAGAATCCATCACTCGCCATGGTCTGGTGGTGGAAGCCATGATGGCCGGCCTTCCTGTAGTCGCCTCGGATTGGCGGGCGCTACCCGCAACGCCCCTTTCCGCTTTTACCCTTCCGGCTTCCTTGCCCGAAGGGCCCGTTGGAGTCATATTATCACCATGCATGACCATCCCTTGATTTCATCCGATCCGAAAATTATGACAGGAATGCCCTGTATTCGGGGAACCCGCGTGACAGTGGCAAATCTTCTTCGCCAGATTGCCGAAGGGCGAACCATAGAACAAATTTGCTCGGACTATCCGTACCTGACCCCTGAGGCCGTGCGCGCGGCACTCCGATTTGCTGCCGACATCGCCACGGCTGAAGAGCACGACCTGATCCTTTCGTGAGACTCGTTATCGATGAAAACCTCCCTCCGCATCCGTTGCCGCCTCCCGTTGCAGGTGGTGCAGAGAGAACCACCTGCAACGGATCGGACGGAGTCGGAACGGCCAGGCCTTCAAATTGAAGACTGACTGAAGACTGAGTTGAACCACTTATGGAAGGCACAATGGGAGGCACAATAGGGACAGGAGGAGATTGGCGGGAGCCTCCGACGGAGTCGGAGGTCGGGAAAGCCGCGTGGAATGATCTCTCAAGCTGGCTTGGAGAGTCCTTCCACGCCGCTGTCCCAGACCGCGCAGCGGTCAGCCCGCATTTCTCCCTCCAACCCCAGCCGACTTCGTCGGCCAAGTCAGCCGCCGCATATTGCAAGGCTATATTTTGCCTCCCATAAGTGGTTAAATCCCCCTCCCTCAATCCGAAATCACGGAGCGCAACTCCGCTAAATCGTCGCTATTTTGATTTTCTCTTTGCGGGCCAGTTCCATCTGTCGCGCGTCCGAAGTTCCGAGCGTCTTGATTCCCAGTTCAAGAACTGTGGCCACATGAAGAATATCGAGTGTCCGACAAAGCACGGAAATCGCATGTTTATCTGTCAATCGACAGGCCGTCAAAAAAATGGCCTTCCAGTCCAGATCAGGTGATACGAGGACGCCTGCGTCGCTGTCGTTTTGGATGTGCCTCAAAGCCTTGCGCAGTTCGGAGTGACTGATTTCATTGCGAGCACACTTCCGATGGAGGGCGTTTCGCAGTTCAGTGTGTTGGAACTCGGTCAGACAAATAGGTGTCCCATGGGCCTGAATGAGTCGGACCGCGTCAGGGGAATTTTCTTCACGGACATACAGTTTGAGGAGGATTCCCGTATCAAAATAGATCTTCAAAACCGCTCCTCCCGCAGCTCGTCCAAAATGGATTGAGAATCTGGTACCACCCGGCTTCCGTAGGTCGCGTCAAGACGGTCCAAATAGTCCGGCAACTCTGGTGATTTCTTTTCGATCGGCACAAGCTTGGCCACTGGCACGTTTCGCCTCTGAATCACAATCGGCTCACCGTCGGAGAGGGCTGCAAGAACCCGACTGAAATTATGCTGGACGTCATAGACAGAAGCGGTCTTCATAACGCATATATTCACGCATAGACGATCTTTTCGCAACTGATTTATTCCAGTCGACTTGAGCGGAAGGGGAGAGTTGAACCACCTGCAACGGACGCGGAGCGACGGCCAGGCTTTCATCTGGAAGGCATAATGGGAGGGAAGCCGTTCGCCGCGGCGCAGAATCGACCGCAACTTCAAGGTTGGGGATTTGTGACGCCGAGCCAACGGAGTAAACCGTTCTCGACACTCTGAAGCTGCGCTGGAGTGAGGACTCCAAGGCGGCGCATAAAAAATCTCGGTGGAATCGCCTGAATGCCCTGAACCAGAAAAGCGCCCTCGCCAAGAAATCGCGCGGATACAACGGCCTCGAACTTTGAGCCACGCGTAGCCGTCGTATGGGGAATGACCCCAATCAGCGCCCGGTCAGCATCAGCGTATGGAAGGCTGATGACAAGCGCCGGTCGAACCTTGGCCGTGATGCCGAAATCTACCTGCCAAACCTCTCCACGCTCAGGCACGCTGCGCCTCTTCCTCATCCAAAGCTCGGAAGGAAGTTGCCGCTAGGGCGGTAAAATCATCGTCGGTCAGGTCGTTGGACATCGGCGTGTGCTCGACGATGTGGCGACGTAATTCGATGCGCTCGGAATGGGTGAGATGCCCGACCTCGCCAATGATGTGAGCCACTGCGGTTGTCATGCGGAAAATGTATCGAAAAGCGGGCATGCGACAAGCACGGTTTCCGACGTACGCATAGCCATGGAGGGCAATGCTCCCGTCATTGCCCTTAAATCCATCCCCGATAGATATGGGCAATGACGGGAGCAACGGGAAGAGGGGTCAGGCATGGTTTATTGACTTTTTGATCTTCCTTTGCCACTCACGCCACTCCTTCTGACCTTTCATTCCCTCTCGTGTCCGGCGTATAATTC
>Ga0209702_10005266_pt1 | contig 17814 bp, 21 predicted proteins | sample FRY01_FD_187210 | JGI IMG/M metagenome (GOLD analysis project Ga0209702, IMG submission 187210) | Freshwater microbial communities from Lake Fryxell liftoff mats and glacier meltwater in Antarctica - FRY-01 (SPAdes) (version 2) | ecosystem: Environmental > Aquatic > Freshwater > Ice > Glacier...
GCTTTTTTTGAAGCCGCTTTTTGCGGTTTAGAATTTGGCAGCCGGCTTTTAGACCGTTTTTTCTTGCCAGTCTCTCATTCTTACCAGATAATGTATTTCAGTCAATCAAATATTCAACAAAGCAGAACTAATGCCGTGGCACCGATGAAACCGGTCACCGATGCTCCGGGACCCGCTGCGGAGAAATCGACTTTCACCGAGTCCGCCGCCCACACCCCGACGACTCCGAAGAGAACGATGCCGCCGATCTTGATGAAGCCGAGAGTCGTGGAGATCCCCTGAATCAATTTGTTTGCGGAGAGGTTGATGAGAAAAGCCGCCAGCAACAGTCCCACCCCCAGAACGGGAACCAGCAGGCTTCTGTCATCGATTTCAAATAATTGCAGGGTGTAGGATCCGAAAGTCCGCGCCAGAAAGCTCTGGGCGATAACCATGGAAAAATACATCAGCAGGGAAAAGAAAGCGGCGGGCAGGGTCCGGCCATACGCCTCTTTCAGATACATCGCGATACCGCCAGCGGAAGGGTAGGGATTGGACAGCTTGACGTAGGAGTAGGCGCTGAACGAGACGATCAATGCGGCGGAAAGGAACGCCAGGGGAAACAGGCTTCCCGTCATTTCCGCCATCTGTCCGGTCAGCGCGAAGATCCCGGCACCGATCATCACGCCGGTGCCCAAGGCGACGGCACCGATCAGCGAGAGGCTGTCCGCTTTGTATTTCGAAGTTCTATCAGGCAAATCTTTCATATTGTTGCGGCTTTATTTCCCCAATTTAAGGCTCAGATTATAAACGCCGGCGATCACGACCCCGGCGAACCAGCCCAGAACAAAGGTGGTGGCCAGACCCAGTAAAATTTGGGCTGGTGGCACGCTGGTTTTTAGGTCGGCCCCACGTCGAGGCCGTGCATCAGGCTGTTGAAGAAGGTCACCGCCGAATCCTGTGGGACGGTGGCCATTGTCAGCATGCAGCCGAGGTAGAAGACCAGGCCGGTCGCGCCGAAGGCGAGTCCTCGGCCTCGGGGATTCAAGGAAGCGGAACTTCCTCTTTTTCTAGTGTTTGTGCTCATGGTCGTTGTCTCCTTTCTCCTCATCATTGTGCATGCCGAAGTGCATGAGGTGGCAGAGCATCATCGCTCCCAAGGCTATCGCCAGCACCCAGCCGTTTCCCAAGCCGAAGGCCGGGAGCAGAAAGATCAGCAGCAGGGCAAGGCCGCAGCCGATTACCATCATTAGTAGGTGTTTCCTTGTTATGCTTTTTTGGTTAGACCTCGTGCTGGGGCGAAACCCTTGAACTATCGGCTGGCTGAACGCATGTTTTTTATTTCGCGAGTCCCTCGTAACCGGAGATCACGTCAAATGGTTCTTCGTCGGCGCAGGGGTGTTCAGTCTCACATAATTCCAATTTTGAAGTGGTCCTGGTCCCGTCGACGGGTGCTCCGGGAGGCAGGTGTTCCGGCAAGTCGAGGCGCGCCACGCCGATGCGGTTGTCGGCCATTCCGTAATAAACATCGAAGCGGTCTGGTGTGCCGAGATCGTCGCGCCGGTCAATGCCGGTGGGAAACACGACGTTGGCGATGGTTCCACGGAGTTCTTCCGCCGACTCCGGTGTCAGCACCGGTTCCGGCGAGCGGTAAAGAATAGTCTGCGGATGAGTTTCCGAGAGGATCATTACACCGGCGGAATAGCAGAGCTGTCGCCCATTTTTCTCGGGTTCCGCAGATTTGCTCACGCCATGATAAAGAACCAGCCAGCCATGCCGGCACAGGATAGGCGGAGCGCCGCCGCCAATTTTCAGCCGTTCCCAAGGTGAGACAGGGGTCGCGAGCCGGTGATGCGAGTTGAGTAATCCGTGATGCTGCGCGGCGAGGCTCTTCATCTCCATCGGACAATAGGAAATCCAGATGCTTTCATGCGCGAGATCCAGAATCCGCGACTCGGACTCGCAGACGGTTTCCTCGGGGAGTGTGCCGGGAAAGAGCGGACGGTGAAGGAGCGCCAACTGCATTTTCCCCGCATGATTGGGAATGGCGACGGGGAAGATGCTGGCGTCCTTGTTGTCCACATGGACGAAATCAATGCCGTGGTAGGCTTCAAACCTGGCCAGCCCGAGCCGCTCCCAGTGAAATAGATCTTTCGACATGGCCAGGGCAATCCGGGGTCCACTTGCCGAAAGTGCCGTGTAAGTCATGATGTAGTGCCCAAGCGGTTCGACAAAAGTAACGCGTGCATCTTCGCAGCCGCCGCCACCACCGGCCAGGCGCTCGTAGTCCGCTTCCGGCTCAAGCGCGATGCCTAGCCGCTCAACTCCTGTCGGATCGCCTGCTTCGTTAAAGTTCACGCGGGCGATGCCGATGCGGGAATAGTTACCCTTTGCGACGAGCCGTGGAAACAGGTAGAGCTCGCCATCCGGACCGCGGGCGGCGGCCGGATTCAGGACTCCTTCAACTTCGTTGAGGTTGCCCGGCTCCGGTTCCATTAGAAGTCCCAAGCGCTGTAATTGAAAACTGCTCATGATATTTTCTCCTTTTCCGGCTTTGCTGGCAGATCGCCACCGAGGCAAGCGGTGATGGCTTCGATCACCCGTTTCGATTCGGTGGGATCTTTGACCTGGATCGACGCCACACCGGCTTCTTTGGCGGGATAGTCGTTCCCGCCGGGGAACAGGGCATCGCCGACAAAGATCATCTCATCAATGGCAATACCGAGCGTGTCCCGGAGTTTTCTTATCCCGTAGGCTTTGTCGATTCCGGGCTTGGTGACATCGATGGACGTCGTTCCGCCGAGGCGCACGGAAAACTCAGGGATCAGTTTGTCGAGACTCGCTTTCATCGTCTTACGTTTGGCAAAATCCGGATCCCATTTCTTCTTTTCGTCGATGGGTGCCTGTTGCCCAAGCGCGGAGAAGGTGATCTGGCTCCCGCGGTCTTCGATGACAATGCCCCAGACCTTCGCTGCCTTGAAGCCCGAATCGTTGCTCACCTCTTTGAGCGAGCTGATGATTTTTTCCTTCTCCTGATCGGTGAAATCTTCGGCATAGAGCTGCTCCCACGTGGACTTGTATTGGTAGAACTTGGTTTCGCAGGTGGGGAGCAGGCTGAGGTTCCGCAGGTGTTTGTCGTGGGGAAGATTGGATAGAATCTGCTTCTCGAATTGCGGCCAGTTTCCGCCGGAAATGATCGCCACCTGTACGATAGCCAGGAGAGCCGATAGCAAGGTGGTCATCTCGGCATCGAGAGGCGATTTGCTTTCCGCGAGTGTGCCGTCGAGATCGAATACAATGAGTTTTTTCATGATGTTAGATCCGCTTCGGAATTCCATAGCGTGATCGCCGGTTGGTCGGGGCGGTCGTGCGCGTAGGAGAGAATGCTGATCGCAGCGGTGTTGAGCAGGAGACGCTCTGATCGCTGGACGGAAAGGCCGATCCATCGGCCGGCGAGGACGCGGCAAAGATGCCCGTGGGAAAACAGCGCCACATTTCCATCAAGGGTGCGGAGACGGGCAATCAGGCGATTGACTCGCTCGGACATCTGAAGGGGCGTCTCTCCATTGGGAGCACCGTCACGGAAAAGGTTCCACTCCGGCTGAGCCTCACGAATTTCTTCGGGCGTGCGGCCCTCGTAGTCGCCGTTATCCCATTCGGTTAGGTTGGGATCGATTTCTGGCGTGGGTTTCAACGCCGCGAGCGCACAGGTTTGGCGGGCGCGTTGCAGCGGACTCGTCAAGACATGCGCAAACGAAACGTTCTTGAGGCGCTCCCCAGCCTTTCGCGCCGCCGCTTCGCCATGCAAGGTCAGGGGGAGGTCGGTGCGCCCTGTGTATTGGCCGGAGAGCGACCATTCCGTCTCGCCATGACGAATGAGATAGAGGCGCAGGGAATTGCGTTTGCTGGTTGGCATGTTCATGAGGATTCCATTGCGGTGGTGTATTCTCCGCCCCGTGCGGCTTGGTTGCACCGGGCGCGATGACGCAGGGCTTTTTGCGCCGCAGGCACAATCGCTTCCTCGCCCTTCCAGAATTCTAAAGCCGGTTGCTGAATGGCCCGCGCAAATGAAAACGCCACCGCCCAAGGCAGACGCGACTTGAAGCGCACATTCATGGCGTTTTAACGGGCGGAGGTCAGTTCAGCGGATTGGCCGCCCGACAGGAAGGCGATCCCCGGAAGAGCGGCAGGGATGGTTCGCAAGAGACACTGCCCCGTGGCGTCGGCCACTTCGTCCACCGAGACCTGCTGCGGGCATGTCAGTTCCGGCAGCACCATGTATGGCAGTAGTTGGGTATTCATTTTGAATCGCTCCATTTCCAATTCCGGATCTCCGGCAGGTCCTCGCCGTGTTCGGCGATGTATTGTTTGTGTTCGAGGAGCTTGTCCCGGATAAACTGCTTGGCGTAGGCGGCCGATGATCCCAATTGCGGCAACCGGTCCAGCACGTCGCCAAACAGATGAAACCGGTCGAGGTCGTTCAGCACCACCATGTCGAACGGCGTGGTCGTCGTGCCTTCCTCCTTGAAGCCGCGCACGTGCAGATTTTTATGATTCGTGCGGCGATACGTGAGCCGATGGATCAGTGTCGGATAACCGTGAAATGCAAAAATGATCGGCTTGTCGGTCGTGAAAAGCGCGTCGAAATCCTTGTCGCCCAACCCGTGCGGGTGTTCGCTGGTCGGCTGGAGTTTCATCAAGTTCACCACGTTGATCACGCGAACTTTTAATTTTGGGAAATGCTCCCGCAGCAACTCGACGGCGGCCAGCGTTTCGATCGTCGGCACATCGCCGCAGCACGCCATAACGACATCCGGCTCACCGCCCCGGTCGTTGCTCGCCCATTCCCAGATGCCGAGACCGGCGGTGCAGTGCTTGACGGCGTCTTCCATGTTGAGCCATTGGGGCGACGGCTGTTTGCCTGCGATGATGACGTTGACATAGTTGCGGCTGCGCAGGCAATGATCGGTGACCGAGAGTAGGCAATTGGCATCGGGCGGCAGATAGACGCGCACAATCTCGGCTTTCTTGTTCACGACATGATCAATGAAGCCGGGATCTTGATGGCTAAAACCGTTGTGATCCTGCCGCCAGACGTGGGAGGTGAGCAGGTAGTTGAGCGAAGCGATGGGTCGCCGCCACGGAATATGATTGCAAACCTTCAACCACTTCGCGTGCTGGTTAAACATCGAGTCAATGATATGAATGAACGCCTCATAACAGGAGAAGAACCCGTGCCGGCCCGTGAGCAGATAGCCTTCGAGCCAACCTTGACACTGATGCTCGCTCAACATCTCCATGACCCGTCCGTCGGGCGCGAGGTCGTCGTCACTCGCGATCCGCTCCGCCATCCACGCGCGTTTGGTGACTTCGAGCACGTCCTGCCAGCGGTTCGAATTATTCTCGTCAGGGCTAAACAAACGAAAATTCCGGCTGGCGAGATTCTGCTGCATCACGTCACGGAGAAACCGGCCCATGACGCGCGTGGCCTCGGCGTTCACCGCGCCGGGCTGTTTAACGGCGACCGCGTGCTGGCGGAAATCCGGCAGACGCAAGTCGCGCAGGAGCACCCCGCCATTGGCGTGCGGATTAGCGCTCATGCGGCGCTCGCCCTTTGGCGCAAGCTCGGCGAACTCGGATTTCAAGCGGCCGGTCTTGTCGAAAAGTTCTTCCGGACGATAACTCATGAGCCACTCTTCCAAAATCTTCACATGCCCGGGATTGCTCATGTCGCCCATCGGCACTTGATGCGACCGCCACGAATCTTCGGTGCGTTTGCCATCGACGGTCTTTGGGCCAGTCCAGCCTTTCGGTGAACGCAGGATGATCATGGGCCAGCGCGGACGTTCGGTGACGCCGTCCTTTCGGGCGGCAGTTTGAATGCGTTGAATTTCGGCGGTGGCCTGATCGAGTGCGCCCGCCATGAGTTGATGCATTTTCATGGGGTCGTCGCCCTCGACAAAAATCGGCGTGTAACCGTAGCCGCGAAATAGATGATCGATTTCTTCGTGGCTGATGCGCGCGAGCACGCAGGGGCTGGCGATCTTGTAACCGTTCAGATGCAGAATCGGCAGCACCGCGCCATCGGTCACGGGATTGAGAAACTTGTTCGAATGCCAGCTCGTGGCGAGTGGGCCGGTCTCCGCTTCGCCATCACCGACGACGCACGCGACGAGCAAATCAGGATTGTCGAACGCCGCGCCAAACGCGTGCGACAACGCATAACCCAGTTCGCCGCCTTCATGAATTGAACCGGGCGTCTCCGGAGCGACGTGGCTGGGAATGCCGCCGGGAAACGAGAACTGCTTGAACAGCCGCTGCATCCCCTCCTCGTCTTGCGAGATGGTTGGATAAACTTCGCTGTAAGTGCCCTCCAGATACGTGTTGGCCACAATCCCCGGCCCGCCGTGTCCCGGCCCGGTGATGTAAATCGTGCTAAGGTCGTGCTCTTTAATGACACGGTTCAGGTGCGCGTAGATGAAATTCAATCCCGGCGTCGTGCCCCAGTGACCAAGCAAGCGTGGCTTGATATGCACGAGCTTGAGCGGCGTCTTCAGCAGCGGATTGTCGTAAAGGTAAATCTGGCCGACTGACAAGTAGTTCGCCGCACGCCAATAAGCGTCCATCTTTAGCAGCAGTTCCGGGGTAAGTGTATCGGTCTTCATCATTCAATCCTTTGTGTTCTTTGTTTCTGGTTTCAAAATGCGGCACAACGAGCGTGCAATCATCTGTTCTTCGTCTGTGGGGATTACGCGAACCATAACGCGGCCGGCGTCTGCGGAAATCACCGCCTCCGTTGCGGCGTTCCGCGTTTCATCAAGATCGATTCCGAGGAAGCCGAGTCCTTCGCAGATGCGGGCGCGAACGGGCGGCGCGTTTTCACCGATGCCGCCTGCGAAGACCAAGCTATCGAGCCCACCCAGCGCGGCGACGTAAGCGCCAATCCATTTCTTCGCCTGATAGCAAAACAGCGCCACTGCTTCCGCCGCGCGGACATCCTGCGTTTCGTGTTTGAGCAAGTCGCGCATGTCAGAGCTTGTTTCGGATACTCCTAACAGCCCGGACTCGTGATTCACCATGTTCTGAAATTGCGGCGCACTCATTTGTTCGGTTCGCGCCATGTAGGAGACCAGTCCCGGATCCAGGTCTCCCGAGCGGCTGCCCATCACCAATCCCGCCGTCGGCGTGAAGCCCATGCTGGTGTCGATGCTCTTGCCGTCGCGTACGGCGGCCATGCTCGCGCCGTTGCCGAGATGGGCGAGGATCACGCGCCCCTTCGTTGCCGCCGGATCGCCGAGGCGCGCAAGTTCCTCCATAAGAAACTCGTAAGACAAACCATGGAAGCCGTAGCGGCGAACGCCAGCCGGCTCGTAGCGTCGCGGAATCGGCAGCAAACTGGCGACCCTTGGCATGGTCCGGTGAAACGCGGTGTCAAAGCACGCCACCTGAGGCAATGCAGGATGGCGTTGGCGGAACGCCTCCATCAATTCGATCTCAAGCGGCAGATGCTCCGGGGCATACGGCGTGATGCGGCGTAATTCATCGAGCAACTCTGGTGTGACCCGCTCCGGTTCGGTATGCGTCATCCCATGCACCACCCGGTGTCCCACCGCTCTGACCGAGGCGAATACCTGCTGCGTTTCCAGCCAATCCAGTAGAAAATCGACCGCCGAAGGGCGATCATCCGCATTAATGGTGCGACGATCCGGTGATGTTCCGGTAGAGTCCTTGAAGGTCAAACTCATGCCGCTCTGACCGACGCGATCCAGCTTCCCATCCAGCCGCCGCCGTAACGGTTCAGCTTCCTCATAAAGCGCAAACCGGATGCTCGACGAGCCGCCGTTGATTGCCAGAAGAGAGCTTGCCTCCACCGGGCTTGCTGCACTTTTTAACTGATGATTGGTGGGCATGTCAGAATCCATTTTGCCGTCTTGTTGTTTCGATTTCGGCCGCCCGTGGGCTGGAAATTTTCAACCGGATGTTTCGTTCCGTGTGTTGGTCATGGCACCCCATTGCCCCCAGCGCGGAATAAACATCGGCACGCGTTTCCGGTATTCGCGGACGAGCAGATAGATGGTAAGCGGAAAACCATACATCTCCGCGTAGAGGGCGATGATGAATGCCTGGACCACACCCGCGCTGGCCCACTCCTTCCACGTTTTGGGTGCGAGGTAGCAGTAAAGTAGTCATGATGCTAACACGATGAAGATCAGGGCAAGGCCCCAAGCGCCGGAATGTGCGATGTGCTCTTTCATGGGTGGTTTTGTTTTTTTCCTGAATGCTTTGGTCGCCGTCTTCTGATCCCGGCTTTCACGGTGCTTTGGATTTTTCTAATATTTTTCTATTGTAGACCATGAACTTGTTGTTGTCGATGGGTCGTTCACCCCACATGATTCCACCTTGGCGGTGTCCTCGCCTCCTTGGACTGAGGGACGCCCCGATCCGGAAACGATGACGCGCCCAAGGCGAGGCCAAAGGCCGAACCGGCCGAAAAGCGAATCGCCGTCACGCTCCGGCTTCCGCAGTGGATTGGACACGCCCCGATTGACGAGTCCGCAACTCGCAGGAAGAAGCGGGAAAAGGCATGGAGCCAGCAGGACATCGTCGCGGAGGCGTTAGCCGCATTTCTGAGAAGCCACTAAAAAAGGCATTCAAGCCGTCCAAGAAACTGAGAGAGGTCAGCCAATCTTCGCAGGTGTGCCAGCACCGTTCATCTGCTTTTGCAGATCCATCCCATGATTCCGAAAATAACGTCGTGTCGCGAGCTTTCGGAATGGAATAAGAGCGAGGTTGTGACATCGACCCAATCGACGACCGCTGCCACAGGGGCAGGGCTTTTTGTTAGCGGCTCGCTTTTTTAGGCCAAGCAGATGGAGCATGCCAATGCAGCCTTCGGCGTCCTGGACTCCAAAGAGCTTCTGATAGTCCTCGATCAGTCCGGGCGTTCCGTGTTCCAACGCGCCGACGGGGAGGTGGTCATGCCGCTCGAAATAGCTCCGATTGTATAAGTAGGGCACCACGAGAGCTTCAACGAACCCCGAAAGAGTCGGATGTTCGGCAAGGATTAACCGTTGGCGGATCGGAGAACCCAAGCAGAGCGCACCGTTTTCGAGTTTGTGGTAATTGGAAGGTATCCGGCCACCGGTTTCAAAGACCAGCGGAAGCGATTTGGGGAATCCAGATGTCACGTCCCACCGCACCTCAAATCGGTCGTCTATCAAATCAAAGCCGGTTTTGACTGCTCTGAATGGAAGTGATCCTTCAACTCGAATTCCGCACTCTGGCAAATGGGTTAGAACCAATTCAGGGTAGGCGTCCCTGAATGCCTCAACTTCCCATGCTTGATGGATCTGGAAACACGGATCTTTCACCGATTTGATCCCCAAGATGGAGCTGCTCCCTTTCCAATGTTTGTAAGTGGTCGTTGTTGTCCTGTCACGATTGCTGGAGCCCCAATGGATGCGGTCACACATGCGGCCTTTACCTGATCGGGCAGACTCAGTGCGAAAGCCTTTTTCCTCCGAAGCTCAAGGCCATCCTCGGATATTGGATTCAAGAGCTGCGCGAAGTCCTCTCGTGCTTGGCGAAGCCAACGCCAGAAATTATCCTCAAGCGTCTTGTTCCATCGGTCTGCAAAATCTTCACCCGGATCCACCGGATTTTCTATGCGAGGTTTGGAGGAAAGAACGTAGGCATCCATTCGGTCAAGAATGCCGCACAAAGCTTCGGCTAGATCTTCTTCACCGCCATAGGCGCGGGCGGCAAGGGTGGTGATAATGATGGAGATTGGCTTTCCGCAAGGGTCATCGCGAAACATCTGGTCACGTTGTCTCTTCAGCAATTGAACTGATCGCTGAAGAGGCGTCTTTACACGGTAGGTCGGAACCTCATCAATTGAGGCGTATTTGACCATCGAGCGGTTGAAAACGGACTTCCTTGCGCGGCTTGCCGCGCCACTTAGGTCCATCCGCTGCTCGAACCACAGGGCGTAGCCCTTCGGGTTGCTCCGCTGCCAGTCAGGATGAACCATTGGATAGTTGGGTTTGGTCATGTCCGTAATCTCCAACGCCTCGCGCACAATACGGGCTTCGATCCCTTCATGGGCAAATTTCTCCATCACAGCCTGGCTTGCAGGAATGCTGGGCAAAACATCCATGTGGAATCTGACCTCATCCTGATATTGCTGGGTCCAGCAGCGCCTACCTTCCTCGGGATCCTCCTTGAAGCCCTGCTTCTTCGAGTAGGATTTTACCTCTTCGCCGACCAATTCTTTGACGGCTTTCTGACTTTGCGTCGCTTTCGTGAGCGCGATCCGACAGACAAGATCAAGGTCGTAGTCCTCGCCTTCGATGACTGGGCGATTCACTGTTCCGAGTCGGAATGCCCCCTGTGGATACACGGTTGGATCGAGATCCCTAATCAGGGAATCGGCTCGGTGAAAATGCTGCGACATCGACTGATAACGCTCAACCGCCTTCTCGTAGTAACTCTCCGGGATGTCGAGCAACTTCACCATCTCCGCAAGAATGCGGTTCATTTGTTCTTTGTTTTTCATAGTCTTAGAGGGGATTGGCTTTCGTTTCGGGGTTTCCAATCTCGATTGCTTTGGTGAAGCCACCCAAGGCACGGTTCTCGTCGTAAATAATCCAATTCAGGTCGGCCTTCGGCTGCCGAACTCGTCCCAGTTCCACCATTGCGGAAACTGGAGAAGCAGGGAAAATTGACAGCATGGCATCTTGTCCGTGACGTGCTTTTATTTCGTTCAGAAGGAGCCGAATAACCTGGCGGAAGGACGAAAGATCGGCCTTCGAACGAATACATTCCTGTGTAGGTTCGGGAATCGTGATCCGCCAGATTGCCGCATTGTCACCCATAACCTGCCTCACTCTTGAATCGTCAATCGTTGCGCTGAGCGCGATAACGAGCGCAGGAAGACCATCGCATAAGTTGGCTTATCCACTCGCAGGTCAATGCCCTGATCGACACTGGGCCACGCCCAACCCTTAGGTTCACGGTGGAACTGGTAAACGTCCACGTCGCGAATTTCCGTGAGTAACGTTCCCAATCGAATCAGGAGTGGCATTGGAGCGAGCGCGAAAACTGAAAGGTGATCAATCTCTCCGTTTGCCTGCCGGTCTTGAATCTTCCGCTCGAACTTCCGCTCTAAGTCTCTGGTCTCGACCGCCCAAAACTCTTCATCCCTCTCGGTGGAATCACTTGCGGAGGCCGCGAGTTACAACGGTTGATCCTCCGCTGGAAAGCGGTCCGGAAACATGGCAACCGTAGCTCGGTCATACCGGACGGGTGAGTGTATACCCCCGATTGCACGGTCGTAGAGAACCACGTGGCTGTGGTGATCCGGATCGATCCCCGTCACGCGCTCGATCCTTGCCTCATGTCTCGCCTTCCAATTTTTGAGGAGCTCAACGGAATAGCGACCGCCGTCATTCTCCGTGTCGATCGTCTTGTGACACTTGTGACAGGTGAGGAGCAGATTCGAGAAGATGTTGAGATCACTCTTCGGAATCCCTTTATTGCCGCGAGGTCCCGCAGAGGTGAAGGCATAAATGTGAGCCGCTTGTGCAACATTCAACGGTTCCTGAGTCACCGGATTTTTCCACAAAGGTGAATTGCATCCATTGAACTGGCATCTGCCACCCGCCCGACCCCAAAGTACAAAACGTGTTGTGTCAGTGATGTGGCGAGAAGTCGTCACCTCCTCAAGTGTGGCGTAGTCCACCGCTTCCGAATCGGTTGTTTTACTTCTGGCAATGGAACTGTTCATGCGCTCATGCTTTGCAAGTTACGTGCCAAAACCACCCGAACACAACATAAGGTATCCAACCAGCGAATATAGCGCAATATATGGATTTTTCCGCCAGATTAACGGTCAGCGCAAGCGTGTCAAAATGTCGCAGAGCGTCAATCTGCCCGACAGATTGACGCGCCAATCAGTGACAAATACTGAGTGATCTTCCGTTCCTGACGCCCTCTGCCTGATCCGGGCAAAGGATTCTCCGCAGTTTCGTGAAAATTCGTGAATATTCCTTGCCGCCCTCACCACATTGGTGCGAAGTGGTGCGTCATGAAGAATCGTCGCCAGCCTACTCAGCGGGATGCGGTCGAGAGACTTTCCATCAGTGTTCCCAAGGGGCACAAGGAAGCTCTTGAGCGGATTGCCACGGTTAAGCGCGTGAGTCTTGCTTGGGTCATCCGGGATGCTGTGACGCAATACCTCACGGCCAACGGCTCCAAGAAACAGGAAAAGTAGAATCCGCACCCATCAGACCACGCGACCGATAAAAATTTCACCCCGCCCAATGAAGAACCTCCAATGCTGCCAGCCCCGCCAATCCGTTCTCGATGGATCGGAAGACTTTGTCGTCAATCTCTCCGCGCTCCAGGAGCTGACGGAAGCTGAAGCCAGGGAATTCCTCGATGCGAACGTCCTCACCTCCGGCATGGAGGAGCTGGTCACCCAGGCGTTCGACCGTCTTTCCGGTGGTCCGAGCCGGGGCATTTTCAAGCTCTCGGAATCCATGGGCGGCGGCAAGACGCAGAGCATGATTGTCTGTGGTCTGCTCGCCCGCTTTCCCAAGCTCGCGGCTGGCCTTCCGTTCAAGAAGGCTCCGAAAAGCGTCTCCCCGGATCACGTCATCGCCTTCACGGGCCGCGATACCGACAAGAATGTCTGGGTGACTCTCGGCGAGGTCTTCGGCGTGGATTTCGTGGAGGATTCCGCTCCCTCGGAAAAGCAGTGGGCGGCACTGATGAAGGACAAGAGCGTTCTGATTCTTCTCGATGAGCTGGCGTTCTATCTCGTCCACGCCAGCACCAAAGGCGATAAAGAAGAGGGCGCTCGTTTCTCCAAGCGGACATCCATCGCGCTCACCAATCTCTTCGGTGCGATCCGGGACCACAAAGAGGCGGCTCGTGTTGTCGTCGTCGTCGCCGACCTCCAGAAAGATTGGGACCAGGGACACGAGGAACTGGCGAAGATCATGAGGTCCGATGCGACTCTCGGAGGAACGATCCAGAGCGCCGACAACGAGATGAGCAAGGGGGCCGTCTCCATCTCTCCTGTGGATAACACCAAGGACGAACTCTATTCGATTCTCCGGAAACGTCTCTTCAAGGATGTCTCGATCACTCCCGCTGAAAAGAAGGTGGTGATCGATGCCTATTTCGCCGAACTGCAAACCGCGAAGAAGGCCGGTCTCATCGAGCGGGCGCTCCCGACCATCCGGGAAGAACTCGAAGTTTCCTATCCGTTCCACTTCTCGACCAAGCACATGATCTAGACGTTCAATGACAACCCGGGCTTCCAGAAGACCCGCGATGTCATCCGCCTGATGGCGTCCATCGTCCGTTCGATCTGGGAGAAGGGCGATGCCGAGGTTGCACAGCACACCCTCCTTTCGCTGGCCTCGCCGGATCTGAACGTCTCGGCGGTCGCCTCCCGCTTCAAGGAGATCAAGCGCAGCCTCGAAGGTGCGCTCCAGACCGACATCGCCAATGGCGGCACATCCTACGCGGAAAGCTTGATGGCGGACACCGGGGGATTGTCGCTTTCGGCGGCTCGTTGGATCTATGTCTCGTCGCTTTCGGAAGCTCGTCCCCGTGGTCTTTCCAAGGAAGAACTCGCTGAATACATGGCGGCTCCGGGCGTGGATATTTCAGGACTTGGGTCAGCTCTGGAGGAACTGGCTCGCAACTGCTGGTATCTCGACCAGCTCCGCAGCGGGCGATTCTTCTTCAACAAGGTCAAGAACCTCAACGCGCAGATCAATGCCCACTATCGACTCTGTTCCGATAACGACCGGGACGATCTGGTAGAAGAGAAGCTTCGCGAAATGTTCGAGCCGAAGGAAAAGCGTTGCTACCAGACGCTCCACGTTCATCTCGATTTTGGGAAAATCAGCCTCAATCGCGACAAGACCGCTCTTGTCATCTGTCACCACGACGCGCCCTATCAGAAGTTCTTCGACGGGGAGAAATTCAAGAATCGCGTCGCCTTCCTGACATTGGTGGATCCCGCCGGATTGGTGCGCATTCGCAATCACGCAAAGCGCCTTTGGGCCATCCGAGAGGTTCTCAAGGACATGACCAAAGAGGATGCCCAGTATGAAAAAGCCAAGGGCGAACAGACCAATATCCAGACCGAACTCTTCCTCGCGCTTCGCTCCGTGTATGCCCGCTTGCTGTATCCCTTGGGCGATCCCACGACGGGCGATACCAAATTGACTGACACCACCTTGCTCGACTCGTTCCAAGACGATTCATCCGGCCATGCGGTGAAATTCGAAGGCGAAAAAAACAGCTCCAAAGGCGAACTCGTTGTCGAAAGCACACTCCGGTCTGTTCAGAAATTCCAAGTAATAACTCCTACCAGTAACGGCGACAAACTGAAGGCTTTCAAATCCCTGCGAAACCGATTCGAAATGTTCCTCTTCCCGTCCTCCGGGCGGGCATCATGGGATCAGCTCATCGACAGTGCTGCCAGCCGGGGCATCATGGTCTGGACCGAACCCGGCACGCCCGAGCGAATGAAGGATGTGCTTCTCACCGCAGGTGAGTGGCGGCAGGAAGCCGGTCTGATCCTCAAGCCTCCCTTCGTCGAACTCGCCATCGTTAGTATCGAGCACGAGCGGGATACGAAGAAGGGCACCATCACCACCACGGACATTAAACTCATCCATGGCGACACGCTCTACGTTTCCGAAGACGGCGGCGCGGAAAAGAGGATCAAGCACGACGAGGCGTTCGTCTCGGATGCGATGGCGCTTGTCTTCCAGTGCCGCGATTCCACCGGCAAGAACCAGGATGGCAAGCCAACACGCATTGAGAACAGCATTACACTGAAACACGAATTCCTGCCGAGCGGCACGGCAGGCCACCGCACCCTCAAGATCGGTGTTGTCCCGCCGGATGCCGTGGTCAAGTGGACCGCCAACGGCAGCGACCCGGCCAACAACGGTCAGGCTTATCCAGCCAAGGGCATCGATGCGGCGGAGGGTTCCACCGTCCGGGTTTTTGCCGAAAAGGCGTCCGCGCACATGGATATTTCCATACCGGTTCCAAAGGAAACCAAGGACGATAAGGATGACAAGCAGGTCACCGGGTTGAATCTCGACAAGCCCGCTACCTTGGCCAGCCAAGCCTTGCGCCAGATGTCGCTGTCCACCCGTTTGGAAGTTCACGGCTTCCTCACCAAGCTTCCCGCCGGAACCACCATCACCGGCGCCCGCGCAAAGGTAGTAAAGGCCGCGACCGACAACCGCATCTATGTAACCTGGGACGGCAAGACCAAGGCCGATCCCGAACGTCTTTTGAAAGCATACGAGTTCCTCGACTCCGAATTGTGCGATGCGGAGTGGGAACTCGAAGCCACGGGCGGCGTGCTCTTCTCGACCGGGCGCGCCTTGGTCGATTGGCAGATGGAAAATTCTATCAAAATCTCCCCAGGACTCATCACCCAATGACCGATTCCCCAGACATTCCCGCTTTTGGCATCGTCGATCCCGATGGAGAGCATGGCGTTCTCACCATCGAGTCCGGCGTTGGAGCTGCGTGCCGCCTGACGCGGGTTTCCCGCACCGAGCGAGGCTTCCCAAGGCACGAACTCGCCGTCATCCCGCTCGCCACCTGGCGTCAGCTTGCCGCCGCCGTGCAAAAGGAACTTCTGCGCGGCATGGATCCTGAGGAAATCGGCCCCAAGCCTCCGTCGTTTCGCTCGGGCGATCAGACTCTCAGCCCCTTGGTCACCCGTGAACTCTCCGTCCTGCTTTGGTCGTTGATGGAAGACGGCGAAGGCACCCACATGGACGCACTTCTTGCCGGTTGGCGGCAGCTTGCCCGCGAGGAGCGCTGGTGGCTCTACGCCCGTGCGAGCAATCCCACTCAAAAGCGGGGAAGCGGCTGGCGGCGTGCCCTCTACTACGCTCTCACCGATCCCGCCGATACCCGCACCGCGCCGCGCCTCCTAGAAATCATGGAGGCTGCTTCGGCTCAAAAAAAAACCTCCGAGCCCATGCGGAAGGTCAGCTATCGGGAGGATTTGCGGACGAAACCCGGCACCAAGAAGGCCGCGAAATCGCCCCCTCGCAAGGCGGTAGCCAAGAAAGCCACCCCGGCGAAGTCGCCTGTGAAGCCAGCGGTGAAGAAAACCGCGAATCCGGCGACACCGAAAAAAGCCGTGAAAAAAGCCCACGCGAAGACTCCAAAACGCCAGAAAGCCCCCAGATAACCCAGCTCGACCTTTTCTCAACTTGACATAAAACCATAAAGCTGGCATTCTGTTTTTATGAGAACGACACTCGATCTGCCCGATCCGCTGATGCGCCGGGTAAAAATCCGCGCCGCATCCGAAGGCCGCAAGCTCAAGGAAGTCATCGCGGATCTCTTGGAAAAAGGCATGGATACCCCGGCGGCGGAAGTGCTGGCGGAAGGCGAGCTGCCTTATGTGATTGATCCCAAGACCGGGTTTCCCATGGCGCGTTCCCTCAACACACCAGGCTTCGTCCCGCCAACCGTAGAGGAATCCCGCGCCTTGATCGAACGCGCCAACGAGGAGGAGGATCTGCGCCGTGCCGGGCTACTTCGTTGATACCAATGTGTGGATCGCCTTCCACTTCAAAAGCCACCCACATCATGCTCTGGCGGCAGAATTCATGCGCCGTAGATCGGTGGATGAACCGGCCAACCTCTCACGCCCTATAGAACTGTCTTGGCTCAGGCTAGTCACGACGGCGGTCATTTGTCGGAGTTACAGCGCCGCTTCGCTAACCAATCCCGCCGCCATCGAAGCCCTTCACATCTGGCGCACTAAACCCAGCGTCCGCTGCCTCGATGCCGAACCCGAGGGCACCCGCGAGCTGTGGCTCGGACTCGCCGCCATCCCCTCCGCATCGCCCAAGGTCTGGATGGATGCTTACCTCGCCGCCTTCGCCATCCGCGCCGGTCTTCCCTTTGCCACGCTGGATACCGACTTCCGCCGCTTCGAGGCCTCCGGCCTCCAACTCCTCCTCCTCTCCGCTTGATCTCCATGCCCGCCTCCTCGAAAAAATCTCTTCTCGAAGTCCAGTTCCCCATCGGCCAATTGTCGCTGGAGAGCTATAAAGAGAGGAAGGCCAATCATGGGCAAATCTTGAAACCACTAGGCAAGTGGTGGGGTGAAAAACCAATGGTATTGACTCGCGCAATGATCCTCGGGGCGCTTTTTGATGCGGCGGAAGATCCTGATCGTTGGCCGGATGATATGGAAATTTTTCTTAAGCTGATGTGCTTTGATCCAGCGGGAATGTGGAAACGAAAGAAAGAGCCGCTCCCGGCGGACATTTGCTTTTCGGTTGCGAGCGATGATGAGAAAATTCTCTTTGTCTCTCCAGAGCGCTGGGCTGCAAGCCCCTCCGCTGAACTTAGGCGGCGTAGGTTGGCGTTGGAAAAGAGGGCGTTCTACTCGATGACATTCGCAGAACAACGAGAATATTGCTGTCGGGTTGAAGAAATTGATGGGCCACCTAATGAGAGTTGGGAGGAAATTAACTCTTATTGTAACACCAATGCGGGAACTCTCTCGGAATGGGTTGAGCAAACCTCAATCCGCAAGTTCGGGCACATTCTCAAGTTTGGTGATGCTTTCTGCGGATCAGGCTCCATCCCCTTCGAGGCCGCTGAGATTGGTTGTGATGTATTCGCTTCGGATTTAATTCTGCTTTGTTGAATATTTGATTGACTGAAATACATTATCTGGTAAGAATGAGAGACTGGCAAGAAAAAACGGTCTAAAAGCCGGCTGCCAAATTCTAAACCGCAAAAAGCGGCTTCAAAAAAAGC
>Ga0209702_10005268_pt1 | contig 17806 bp, 15 predicted proteins | sample FRY01_FD_187210 | JGI IMG/M metagenome (GOLD analysis project Ga0209702, IMG submission 187210) | Freshwater microbial communities from Lake Fryxell liftoff mats and glacier meltwater in Antarctica - FRY-01 (SPAdes) (version 2) | ecosystem: Environmental > Aquatic > Freshwater > Ice > Glacier...
CGATAATTTTACAGTCAGTAATCATGGAGAAGGTTTTATTATTAACTTGTTATTCAGACCATTAAGTTAATGATTCCTTCTCTGTTTTACTAATAATTAGACACTTTTCTTACGTCGAATTCACGTTTATTAAGTTTTTTTATATCCTTTAAAACCTCAAAATAATAGCCGTTTAAGTGTCTATAATCGACATAAAAAAAAGGGACACTGTACCTAAAGCTATCTAAAAAAACTAATTCTTTATAGAGTTCTAATTTGTCTTTTAATTTGTAAAAACTAAATGTGATTATTGTTGCAAACATAACAAGTGAAGCGTCAGAAAGTTTTTTGTATTGAAAATTCTTAAAAAATAAAATTAAGGAGTCTGTCTTTTTTTTTTCAATGAGGTATCCAATATATTCTGAAATCAAAATTAAATCAGAACTATTCTGAAATTTAAGATTAAAAAGGCTAATATCACTCAAAGATAGTGGTAAGTAGTTATTTTGCAATTCCAAAAACTTCATTTTAAAATACCATATGTTATAAATTTTTTTATTATTTAAATATGAGCTGTAAGAATTAAACCCAAGGTACCTAGAAAGCGTATCTAGGGTTTTTTTAGAGAAATTTGTTCTGGGTAAAAAACCATAAAGTCTTCTTAAAGTATTAAATGAAATATCAGTTTTTGTGTTGTATTTAATATCATCACCTAAGAATTTTAAATCCTTAATTTCTTTTACATTTATATTTGATTTAATTTGGATATCAAGTAAAAGTTGTGATAAATCATATTTCATACTGTAAATAATTTATACAAATATATATTAATTTTAGACTTGAGCTAAATTTGAGCTGTTACGTTTAAATATGGCTCTGTCACTTCTAATATAAGTAAAATTTAATTTTTTTATAGACACTCCAAAAAGATGTTCAAAAGTCACTGCTTCCCAAAATCAATTATTCTTCAAGCTGTTTACTTCAAATTAAGATTTATTTTTAGTTATAGAGATGTGGAAGAATTAATGTAAACTAAAGGGGTAAAAGTAGATCATGTTATTATTTAAAGCTGTGTATTTAAGTTCACCCCGCTTGTTGAACAACAATTCACAAAAAGGAAGAAAGTAGTTGTCAAAAGACGGAGAATGGATGAAACTTATGTTAAATTAGAAGTGTACGGAGTATTTGTATATAGCAGTTGATCAAGAAGGAAATGCCGTGAATTTCCATTTAACAAAGAGAAGACAACGCATATCTGCACAAAGTTTTACAAATTAAAGCAATTGAGATCAATGGTAAGCTAGGACTGATAAACATTGATAAGAGCGGCTCAAATACTGAAACGATTAAATTATATAACCAAAGAAGCTAATCAAAGATAAAAATAAGACAATGTAAATATTGAAACAATATTGTAGAACAAGATCATAGAATGAATGTCGTATAATGCAAGGTCTGGGATTCAAAAATTTTGAATCAGACAAAAGAACGATTACTGGAATTGAAATTGTAAACATGATAAAGAAAAACTAACTATTAATTTCTATAAATTCAATCTACAAATCATTTATTTCATTGGCTGGTTAATAAATGAAGTATTATAAACTTTTATATTTATACTTAACAGAAACGAGAGAACCAAAGCAAATGAACTTAACTTTGAAAGTATACAGCTTACTCTTTTTAGAATTTAATTAAAACTTCCAATATTCTTTTGTAATTTGCACTTAAGTTATTAGGCATAGATGATTTTAAACTAAACTAATTTACTGATTTTTAGTATTTTGAATATTTTTTTATTTTTAATCATACAAACTAAAAGACAATAGTTTTTACTCATAATCAAACGATAAAGCGTTTAAATTAATAATACATGACACAAAATCAACAAAAAAGCACCTTAGTTCCTATCCTTATTATTGCAGGTTTATTCTTTATTTTCGGATTTGTAACTTGGATAAATGGAGCATTAATTCCGTTTATGAAAACCATTAACGAACTAACAGATGCACAATCTTACTTAGTGGCGTCAGCTTCTTATATTTCTTTTGTGGTGATGGCGTTGCCGGCATCTTATATCATCAATAAAATTGGTTTTAAAAAAGGAATGTGTTTAGGTTTAATTATTATGGCAATTGGGGCTTTATTATTTATACCTGCGGCAGAATCAAGAACATATTGGTTTTTTTTAGTTGCAATCTTTATTCAAGGTGCAGGAATGACTTTATTACAAACAGCCTCTAATCCCTACATTACCATTTTAGGGCCTATGGAAAGTGCTGCAAAACGTATTGCAATCATGGGAATTGCCAATAAAGTTGCGGGTGCACTTGGTTCAGTAATATTTGGGGCAATTTTATTATCAGGAATTGACGGTATCAAGGAAAAATTAAATGTTGTTGATGCAATAGAAAAAGAAAATTTATTAAATACAATGGCAGACAGCGTTGTTGCACCTTATATTGTAATGGCAGTTGTGTTGTTTTTATTAGGAATTTTAATTAGAAAAGCACCTTTACCAGAGGTAGAGGCTCAAGCTATTGAAGCTCCTAAATCAGGGGAAAAAGCAAAAACTAGTATTTTTCAATTTCCACATTTATGGTTAGGTGTTTTTGCATTATTTTTATATGTAGGAGTAGAGGTTGTCGCTGGAGACACTATTATTTCTTACGGAATCTCTTTAAATATTCCTGTTGAAGAGGCTAAGTTTTTCACCTTATTTACTTTAATGGCAATGGTTGCTACGTATGCTTTAGGTGTATTTTTAATTCCAAAATATATAAGTCAGTCTTTAGCATTAAAAGCAAGTGCTATTTTAGGAATCATTTTATCATTTTGTATTGTTTTTTCAACCGGATTTACTTCTGTACTTTTTGTAGCAGCTTTAGGAATTGCAAACGCTTTAGTTTGGCCAGCAATTTGGCCTTTAGCATTAAATGGTTTGGGAGAATTTACAAAAACAGGATCGGCTTTATTAATTATGGCGATCTCTGGAGGCGCAATAATTCCGCCAATATATGGCGCATTAGTAGATTATAAAAAAGAAGAGTTTATAACAATAGGAATAAATGAGGCAAACGCTCTAGCAGAAGCGGCTTCTTTTGGATATTGGATTTTACTCCCTTGTTATTTAGCGATTTTGTATTACGCTTTTTTTGGTCATAAAGTTGGATTAAAAAAAGGATAATTCAATTTATAATATAGATTCAATTTAAAAACACAAAAAAGCATTGAAGAAATCTCTTTAATGCTTTTTTAATTAAAAAAAAGATAAAACCTTAGCCTTTTGTTTTCGCCTTTGGCGGATTTGGTAATTGATTAAAACCCATATTAAATAATGTAAAACCAAAAACATCTGCATACTGTGCAATAGTTTTGGCAACCGGAGTTCCTGCACCGTGACCCGCATTAGTCTCTATTCGTATCAAGGTAGGATTATCTCCACTTTGTTTGTCTTGTAATTCTGCTGCAAATTTAAAACTATGTGCGGGTACAACTCTATCGTCGTGATCACCAGTTGTTATTAATGTTGCGGGATATTTTATCCCTACTTTTACATTGTGAATTGGCGAATATTCCTTTAAATATTCAAACATTTCTTTGTTGTCATCTGCTGTTCCGTAATCATAAGCCCATCCGGCGCCAGCAGTAAACGTATGATAACGCAACATGTCTAAAACTCCAACTGCTGGCAACGCAATTCGCATTAAATCGGGTCTTTGCGTCATCGTTGCACCCACTAATAAACCCCCATTAGAACCACCACTTATTGCCAGAAATTCTGATGAAGTATATTTTTCTACTATTAAATATTCAGCGGCAGCAATAAAATCGTCAAACACATTTTGTTTTTTTAGTTGTGTGCCTGCATCGTGCCATTTTTTACCATATTCTCCTCCGCCTCTTAAATTTGGTACAGCATAAATACCACCTTGTTCCATCCAAACAGCGTTTGCAATACTAAAAGAAGGGGTTAGGCTGATGTTAAAACCACCATAACCATATAAAGTAGTGGGGTTTTTACCATTCAATTCAATGCCTTTTTTATGCGTAATTATCATTGGTACTTTTGTTCCATCTTTTGAAGTATAAAAAACTTGTTTACTTTCAAACTCATCCGAATTAAAAGCAATTAAAGGCTTCCAATATAAAGTATAGGTTCCCTCTTTTGGATTAAATTGATAAAAAGATTCAGGCGTATTGTAATTGGTAAACGAAAAATACAACTCTTTTGCAGATGTTTTCCCCTCAAAACCACCAGTAGAACCAACTCCTGGTAATTGCACTTCTCTTAGTAAATTTCCATCAAAATCGTATTGCAATACTTTTGAAACGGCATTTATCATATAGGTTGCAAAGAAATAACCTGCACCAGTTGACAGACTTAATACATTTTTTGTTTCTGAGATAAAATCTTCCCAGTTTTCTGGAGTAGGATTTGCAGCATCTACAGTGACCACTTTTTGATTTGGAGCGTTTAAGTTTGTAGCTAAATACAATTTACTTCCTTTGTTATCAATAACTTGCGTGTCACTTTTTACATCGCCTAAAATTGTAACTAATTTACCGTTTTTATTGGATACATCTTTGATAAACAACTTGTTTCCAGACGTAGAAACTTGAGCGGAAATCACCAAATACTTGTAATCCTCGGTTAAAGAACCAAACACATACCGGTGTTTTTCTGACGGAATTCCGCCAAAAATAACCTCGTCTTCTTTTTGTGAAGTTCCTAATTTGTGATAATACAATTTGTGTTCGTCTGTTTTTGCAGATAACTCACTGCCTTTTGGCTTGTTGTAACTCGAGTAGTAAAAACCTTCGTTTTTGTACCAAGAAACTCCAGAGAATTTGATGTCTACTAAAGCATCTTCTTTACGTATTTTTGATTCTACATCAATGACGATTATTTTTCCCCAATCAGAACCACCTTCAGAAATTGAATACGCTGCCGTTTTTCCGTCTTTAGAAAAACTTAAAGAACCTAAAGAAGTAGTTGCATCGTCAGAAAAAGTGTTAGGATCCAAAAAAATTTCTAAATCAGCATTCCTTTTTTTTCTATAAATTACATTCTGATTTTGCAATCCATTATTTTTAGAGAAATAGGTATAATCACCTGCAATAAACGGTGTTCCTACTTTTTCGTAATTCCATAATTCGGATAACCGATTTTTTAATTGATCTCGATATGGAATTTTACTTAAATAATCGAAAGTAACTTCATTTTCAGCATTAACCCAAGCTTTTGTTTCTGCACTTTTGTCATCTTCTAGCCATCTATAGTTGTCTACAACCTTTGTTTCGAAAAAAATATTTGTAACTGGTTTTTTTGTGGTTTTTGGGTAATTCACGTTGCTGTTTATTTGGTTTTTTTCTTTCCTGCAAGAAACTAAAATTATGCTCGCTAAAAGTATAAGATAAATAAATTTTTTGGTTCTGTTGTTAAGTTTCAAAGCTTCATCAAATTTAATTGAATTATAAATACAGAAGTTGTACAGAACCAGTGTTTTGCCAATTTTAAATTTTTAAACATAGTATTTGTAATTTTTCTTGTTAAAAAAGCACTATTTTCACAGTAATCAAGAAAAACATCCTTATATAATGACAGAGAATTTAACGAAAGAAACCTTTTTAAAAAAGATTTTTAATTTTGAAAAAAATAAAGAATGGACTTTTGAAGGAAAAAGACCCGCCGTGATTGATTTTTACGCTGATTGGTGCGGACCTTGTAAAATGTTAGCGCCAATTTTAGAACAACTTTCGGAAGAGTATGGAGATAAAATTGATGTCTATAAAATTGATACAGAAGCAGAGCAAGAATTAGCAGTAGCGTTTGGAATTAGAAGCATCCCTTCTGTGTTATTTTGTTCTGCCGAAGGTAAGCCAGAAATGGCAAACGGAGCTTTGCCAAAACAAGAACTAGAACGCATTATTGCTAATGTTTTAAAAGTGACAAAATAATTTTAATTTTGTCATTTAGTTTGCCCTAGAGTAAATATGTTTCTACAAGAAATACACTGTTTTTATTAGCTTATTTTGTAGTCATTTTTTTTGAAGGATTTTTTTAACGCAAAATTTAAGCAAATAAGGAAGCAAAAGCTTCTTCTATTTTACCAACTAAAATCAGTTTTATGGTATGTTTTTTAGATGTAATTTTATTGTATTTTGATGCTACAAAAGTTTTATAACCCAGTTTTTCTGCTTCTAAAATTCGTTGGTCAATTTTAGAAACGGGTCTAATTTCGCCCGCTAAACCAACTTCTGCTGCAAAACATACATTCGGATTGATAGCAATATCTTGGTTAGATGATAATATTGCAGCAACAACGGCCAAGTCAATTGCAGGGTCGTCTACATTTATACCGCCAGTAATATTTAAAAACACATCTTTTGCACCTAATTTAAAACCAGCTCTTTTTTCTAGAACGGCTAAAATCATGTGTAAACGTTTTAGATTGTAACCTGTTGTAGAACGTTGTGGGGTTCCATAAACTGCAGTTGAAACTAATGCTTGAATTTCAATCATTAAAGGGCGAATTCCTTCTAAAGTAGATGCAATTGCTGTTCCGCTTAAATCTGCGTCTTTTTTAGAAATTAGTATTTCTGACGGATTTGAAATTTCTCTTAATCCGGTTGATAGCATTTCGTAAATTCCTAATTCTGATGTAGAACCAAATCTGTTTTTTTGTGATCGTAAAATTCTATAGGTATGGTTTCTATCGCCTTCAAATTGTAAAACCACATCTACCATGTGTTCTAAAATTTTTGGGCCAGCAATATTTCCATCTTTGTTAATATGGCCAATTAATAAAACCGGAGTAGCAGTTTCTTTGGCAAACTTTATCAATTCTGCGGCAGTTTCTCTAATTTGAGAAATACTTCCTGGGGAGGCGTCAATAGAGTTTGTGTGTAAAGTCTGTATAGAATCTATCACCAAAACATCTGGTGCTGTTTCTTCAATATTTTTGAAAATTTGTTGGGTATTGGTTTCTGTTAAAATTAAACAATTAGAGTTTTTTGCTTCTAATCTTTCTGCTCTCATTTTTATTTGCGACTGACTTTCCTCACCAGAAACATACAATACTTTTTGACGGATGTTTAATGCAACTTGTAATAATAAAGTTGATTTTCCAATTCCGGGCTCACCGCCTAAAAGTGTCACAGAACCTTTAACCAATCCACCGCCCAAAACTGTATCTAATTCGTTGTTATTTGTAACAATTCTTTCTTCTGGATTTAACAGAATATCAGCAATTCGTAGAGGTTTATTTACCCTTTGTTTTGCAGTGGAAGATTGTTTCCAAACATGTTTTTCTTCTTTATGAATTATTTCTTCAACAATGGTATTCCATTCCTTACAAGCGCCACATTGCCCAACCCATTTTGCATGTTGAGTTCCACAATTTTGACAGAAAAAAGTTGTTTTGGTTTTTGACATTTAAAGTTTTTAAAATGCGAATTGCACAAATTTACGCTAAAAATTAATTCTATTTTGGTAATTTTTGACTTGTATCAAGAATAGCACGAATGAAAATAAAAATACTATCTAAAGTATAATGAGTTTTGTAATTGAATCGTTTTATGAAAGTGATTCTAAATTTTTTTGTAACGTTTTATGAAACGCACAAAAAAATTATTTTTTGTTATAAATAGGAAGTAATATAAATGCTAAACCACCAAAAACGACAATCATTGCCGTTTGTGCGGTCCACATAATCCAACCAAAAGCGGTTGCAGGTTCTGTAGGAATATCAAACAAAGCCAAAGCACCAGCAACAGCAATTGGGTATAAACCGATTCCGCCATTTGTTGCGGCAATAGAAAATCCCCCAGCGATAAAGCCAATTAGAATTCCACCTAAAGGAACATTTAAGCCATCAATTGCTGGTATTGTTGCCCAAAACATGGCAACATACATTGCCCAAATAAATAAGGTGTGAAAGATAAAAGCCCATTTATTTTTCATTTTAAAGATGCTAGTAACACCTTCTACTAAACCAGAAATAAAAGTTTTAATTTTTAATAAAAATCCTGATTTTGCTTTTTTTACAAAGGATGAAAAAACGAAAAAACCAATACTTAAAACGCCTAATCCAATAATAATTTTTGTTGGATTAAAGTTCTTAGTGAGCAAATTGTAAATAAAATCGAACTGAACAAAAAGTGTAATTGCAACGATAGAGAGCATCATAATTAAATCTGCAATTCTTTCTGCTACAATGGTTCCGAATCCTTTTTCGAATGGGATTTTCTCGTAGTTTGCCATTACCGTAGCTCTAGAAATTTCGCCTGCTCTAGGCAACGCTAAATTTACTAAATAGCCTACTAAAACGGCTAAAACACTGTTGGTAAATTTTGGTTTAAAACCTAAAGGTTCTAGCATAAACTTCCATCTATAAGCTCTAGAAAGATGACTTAAAATACCAAAGAATAATCCAAGAAAAATAAAACTATAATTGGCTTCTTTAAAATATTCTATAAGAACATTCATAGAAATTTTAGACAACGAATACCAAACTAAAAAACCTCCCAAAATGAGAGGGATTATTATTGTTAAAATTTTTTTAATCCTCAAGATTTTTATGTAAGAGTGTTGTCTTTTTCGTTTGGAAAAACTAAACAAGGTTTAAATTTTTTAGCTTCTTCAAAATCCATAAAAGCATACACAATTAAGATTAAAATATCACCCACAGCAACTAAACGCGAAGCAGCGCCATTTAAGGTAATTTCGCCACTTTTTCTTGGGCCCGGAATTGCATAGGTTTCTAAACGGTTGCCATTGTTATTGTTTACAATTTGAACGAGTTCTCCTTCTATAATATTGGCTGCATCCATTAAATCTTCATCAATGGTTATGCTTCCTATATAATTTAAATCGGCACCTGTAACTTTTACACGGTGGATTTTAGATTTGACTACTTGTACTAACATGTTGCAAAAATACTATTTTTTTATTTACAAATTATTTAATCTGATGTTATCAATCAACCTAATTTCTCCTGCAAAAATCGCAATAAAAGCACGGTATTTCTTTCCAGATTCTTTGTTTTTTATGGTTTTTAATGTCTTTTCATCAGCAATTGTAAAATACTCTAAGTTAAATAAAGTCTGATTTCTAAACTGGTCTTCTACCCATTCTGTAATATTTTGAGCATTTTCTACCCCAAATTTTTTGCGGACTTCTATTAAGGTTTTATAGATAAAAGGTGCCGCTTCTTTTTGTTCTTTATTAAGCCTAGTGTTTCTTGAACTCATTGCCAAACCATCTTTTTCTCTAAAAATAGCACATCCTTTAATTTTTATATTGATGCGATGCTTTTTTACCATTTTTTTGATGATTTGCAATTGCTGAAAATCCTTTTGCCCAAAATAAGCTCTATGAGGCGCTACAATTTCAAACAATGTTTTTACGATTGTACCAACACCGTTAAAGTGCCCGTCTCTAAATTTACCTTCCATTTGATGTTCTAATCCGTCAAAATCAAATTTATCGGCGATTATATTTGTGCTATAAATTTCTTCTACAGAAGGATAGAAAAGCACGTCACAAGAAACGCTCTCTAATAATTTAGTGTCATTTTCTATGGTTTTAGGATATTTTATTAAATCTTCTGTATTATCAAATTGAGTAGGATTTACAAAAATACTTACTACAATAATATCATTTATTTTTTTAGCTTTACTAATTAAAGATAAATGACCTTTGTGCAAAGCACCCATTGTTGGCACAAAACCAATGGTCTTTTTTTGTGCTTTTAGGCTCTGTAAATAAACGTTTAGTTCTTTTTTTTTCTTAAAAATTTTCATTTTAAAATTTTATGAAATGTATGCAAACTTACCATTTTAACACGATATTAGCATAATAATTTGTATTTTCGCGAATCTTATAAAAGAGTTTGATTTAATGAAAGACAAGAGAATTTTATTTGTATCATCTGAAGTGGTTCCTTATTTACCAGAAACAGAGCTATCTTCTACCGCTTTTATTTCGGCAAAAAACGCTCATTCCAAAGGAGTTCAAACCCGTATTTTTATGCCTAGATATGGTGTAATTAACGAGCGAAGACATCAATTACATGAAGTAATTCGTTTATCTGGAATAAACTTAGTTGTAAACGATATAGATATGCCTTTAATTATTAAAGTTGCATCTATTCCTAAAGAAAGAATGCAAGTTTATTTTATTGATAATGAGGAGTATTTTAAAAGAAAAGCTGTTTTTACAGATGAAGACGATCAATTGTTTACTGATAACGATGAACGTGCAATTTTCTTTGCTAAAGGCGTTGTAGAAACTGTAAAAAAATTAAACTGGGCGCCAGATATTATTCATGTTCATGGATGGATGGCCTCTTTATTGCCTCTTTATTTAAGAGTTTTTTATAACGAAGAACCTTTGTTTACAGAAAGTAAGATTGTTACTTCTTTATATAACAACGGTTTTGAAGGAGAATTAAATGCAGACTTGGCCGAAAAAGTGAAGTTTGATTTACCAGAATCTGATAAACTATTAACAATAAAAACACCAAACCATACTAATATTTTAAAAAGTGCAATAGAAAATTCTGATGCTATTATTCATGGAAGTGAAACCATTTCTGAAGAACTAAGTTCTTTTATAGAAGAAAAAGGAATGCCAGTTTTAGAATATGAATCAGAGAATTTAAAGGAATCTTATTTAAATTTTTACGCTGAATTATTGTCAGCTAAATAATTGTTTATAAAGTGAAAAAAATTATAATAAAGAGTGCTTACATTGGGGTTTTGTTGACTTTTTTTTCAGCAATTATATCATGTGAAGAGGATTTTACAGACATTGGAACTAATGTTATAAGTAATACAAAATTTAGTACAAATACATTTGATATAGAAATTACTGTAGAAAATAGTATTGTAGAAAAAATAAAATCAGATAATATTACTAGAGAATCTGGGCAGTATTTGTTAGGTGTTTATGCTACTACAGATTATGAAAAACTAGAGGCTTCTATTGTTTCACAAATAGCAATAAGCACATCTTTAGCTTTAATTGAGCCAGATACAATTACAAAATATCAAACAAGTACAACTTCCATTGTTACTACAATAGATACTGTATTTATAAAATTGCCATATCAAGCTACTTTAACTGATAATACATCTACAGGACCGGTTTATACCTTAGATTCTATTATTGGAGATACTTCTAAGGCATTTACGTTTAATGCGTATCAAACGAGTACTTATTTAAGTAGGCTAAACCCCGGAGAACCTTCAAAATTAAACAGTTATAATTCTAATGATGTTTTTAATAAAACAGGTAATTCATTAAATGCTGTACCTAATTTTCAGTTTATGCCAAATGTGAATGATACCGTAATGATCATTAAAAGAAGGGCGAGTAACAATGTTATTGTTAAAAGAGATACTATAAAGTATTCAGGTTCATCCTCAACATTAAAGGTAGTTCCCGCCCCGTTTGCTGCAATTCCTTTAAACAAAGATAAGTTCAAGCAAATTTTTTTAGACAAATACGGATCTTCAGAATTTGAGACTCAAGACGCGTTTAACAATTACTTTAGAGGTCTTATTTTAGAAGCATCTGGAAATGAAGGTTCCTTAATTTCTTTTAACTTTAGTAATACCATTCCAAGTTTAAATCCTTCTATAGAAGTGTATTATACTAATACAGCGATTAACAACCAATCTGGAGATACAATTAAAACATTTAGAAAAAATAATTCTTTTCCATTGTCAGGTCTAAGAGTCGCAACGTATAAGATGAACGAAAAAATATATCCAGCAGATAACCAAATAAAATTGCAAGGAACTGCAGGAAGTGAAGCTTCTATAAATCTTTTTGGTGCAGACGCTGATAATAACGGAGTAGCTGATAAAATCGAAGAATTAAGAGCTAAAAATTGGTTAATAAATGAAGCTTCTATAACATTTTATATAAATCAATCTGCAGACACTACTGCAATTCCTTATCGATTGTATATGTATAAAACTGGCGAGAACTTGACTCAAACAACAGGATTAACTCAAATAAAAGATACGTATTCTGAAACAACTTTTGGCGGGTTTTTAGAAAGAGATTCAAATGGAAAAGCAGAAAAATATACTTTTAAAATAACAGACTATATTTCTGACATTGTAAGTGGTGAAGAAGATGAATCGCCAATATTAAAATTAAAAATTTATAATACATCAGATGCCCCCCTCTCTAACACTCTTTTTACAAATTACAGTTGGAGTCCAAAAGCAATTACACTTTTTAATCAAGAGGCAGTCAATGGTAATAAAAGAGCAGTATTAAAAATTGCATATTCAGAAAGAAAAAATTAAATTTAAAAAAAATGCTATGTGTGGAATATCGGCGTATATAGGCTATAGAGAAGCCTATCCAATCGTTATTAATGGTTTAAAAAGATTAGAATATAGAGGTTATGATAGTGCCGGATTAATGATTTATGATGGCGAACAAATGCAATTATCTAAAACCAAAGGAAAAGTATCCGATTTAGAACTTATTACAGATAAAGACGAGAAAAGGAAAAAAGGAAATATTGGGATAGGTCATACCCGTTGGGCAACTCACGGAATACCTAATGATGTAAATTCTCACCCTCATTTATCTCAATCTGGAGATCTAGTTATTGTTCATAACGGAATTATAGAGAACTATGATACCATCAAAAAAGAATTAATAAGTAGAGGTTATACTTTTAAAAGTGATACAGATACAGAAGTACTAGTAAACTTAATTGAAGAAGTAAAAAAGAACGAAGGTTGTAAATTAGGTAAAGCAGTACAATTGGCATTAACCAATGTTGTTGGTGCTTACGCAATTGCTGTTTTTGATACAACTAAACCAGATGAAATAGTCGTTGCTCGTTTAGGGAGTCCTATTGCAATTGGAGTTGGAAAAGACAATACAGAGTTTTTTGTAGCCTCAGATGCTTCCCCTTTTGTAGAATATACAAAAGACGCTATTTATTTAGAAGATGAAGAAATGGCTATTATTAAAATAGGAAAAAAAGTAAAAGTTCGTAAAATTAATGATGACACTGCCGTAGATCCAATTGTTTTAAAACTTCAAATGAGTTTAGAGCAAATTGAAAAGGGAGGTTATGAAAATTTTATGTTAAAAGAAATTTTCGAGCAACCAAAAGCAATCACAGATACATTTAGAGGAAGGTTGTTAGCAGATAAAAATATGATTAAGATGTCTAGTATAGAAGATAATCTCGATCGGTTTTTAAATGCAAATAGGATTATTATAGTTGCCTGCGGTACTTCTTGGCACGCTGGTTTGGTTGCAGAATATCTTTTTGAAGATTTAGCAAGAATTCCTGTAGAGGTAGAGTATGCATCAGAGTTTAGATATAGAAACCCTATTGTAACAGACAAAGATATTGTAATTGCAATTTCACAATCTGGTGAAACTGCAGACACACTTGCCGCTATTAAATTAGCAAAATCTAAAGGAGCTTTTGTATACGGCGTATGTAATGTTGTTGGTTCTTCTATTGCTAGAGAAACTCATTCAGGAGCTTATACACATGCAGGTCCAGAAATAGGTGTAGCGTCTACAAAAGCATTTACCACACAAATTACCGTATTAACGTTAATTGCTTTAAAATTAGGAAAAGCGAACAATTCTTTATCAGATGAAGTTTTTAAAAATTATCTAGATAAGATGCAATTAATACCAAAACAAGTTGAACAATTGTTAAAAATCGATGCACACGTAAAATCTATTGCAGCTGTTTATAAAGATGCAAAAAACTGTTTGTATTTGGGTAGAGGTTTTAACTTTCCTGTTGCTTTAGAAGGTGCTTTAAAGTTAAAAGAGATTTCTTACATTCATGCAGAAGGGTATCCTGCAGCAGAAATGAAACATGGACCAATTGCTTTAATTGATGAAAACATGCCAATTTTTGTAATTGCAACGAATAAGGGGCATTATGAAAAGGTTATGAGTAATATTCAAGAAATAAAAGCGAGAGCAGGAAAGATTATTGCTGTGGTAACCGAAGGAGATACTCAAGTTAGAGAAATTGCAGATCATGTAATTGAAATTCCAGACACAGAAGAAGCATTAACACCATTATTAACTACAATTCCTTTTCAGTTATTGTCATATCATATAGCTGTAATGTTAGGTAGAAATGTGGATCAACCTAGAAATTTAGCAAAATCCGTTACAGTAGAGTAAGGTTATGGGACAGAAAACGTAACCCCCGTAGGTTGGTTGTAAGGTTCTCAGTATCAATTACTACGACCAGACTTTGGGAGTCTAATTACAGTAAGTATCAACAGTATTTATTTGATAGAATACGTGAGTATAAGGACAATTGTGTAACCCCTATTGATTACATAAAGATATCTCAAATATTCAATAAGGAGGGGTTAAAAACACCTCGTGGTAGTATGTTTAGAAACAACCACGTTCATTCAATTCATAAGAAAGGATTAATCCGAGAAGAACGTTGGATACGAAATATAGGGAAACCCTTATACAACAGTAAAAAAGAAATTATTGGTAGAAGAGGTGTTTCGCAAGACATTACACAATGGATGTTAGCAGGTCAAGAGATTCAAGAATACCAAACATCACTTCAAAAATTGACTACAGAAATTACCTTGATAGAGGAAAAACAAAAAAAAGAAATCGCTTCAAATATACACGACCATCTGAGCCAGTCTTTAGTTATTTCAAAAATGAAAATTAATGAGCTTAAAAAAAATCCGAAGTTAAAAGAGATTGATAAGGATTTAAAATTTATTGAAACACATATCTCTGAAGCTTTAGAAAATAGTCGTAAAATTACCTACGAACTTTCGCCACCGGTATTGTATCAATTAGGTATTGTTGATGCAGTAAGTTGGTTGTTAGAGGATGTACAAGCTACTCACAAGGTAAAGTGTTTGCTTAATTGCAGCGCAGTCGATATTAAACTTAGTGATGTAAAATCGATTTTACTGTATAGAAGTATACAAGAAGTAATAAATAATGCCATAAAATATGCAAAGGCATCTTTAATAACTTTAGATTTTGATGAAAACAACTTTGGTGTTGATATTTTTATAACCGACAACGGTGTTGGGTTTGATACTTCTGTACTAAATAACTTTCAAAATCATTCAGGTTCAGGTTTTGGTTTGTTTACTGTTCTAGAACGTATTCGAAACATACAAGGAGAGTTTAAGATAGTATCAGAAAAAAACATAGGAACAACAGTTAAAATTTTTATACCTTTAGCTAAATGACTTACAAAAGCGAAATTAAAATAATATTAGTAGACGACCATAAATTACTTAGAGATGGTTTGAGAAATATTATAGAACAAAGAACAAACATGCATATAATTGGCGAAGCTTCCGACGGTAGAGAAGCTATAAAAATATGCGCAAAATTACTGCCAAACGTTCTTGTAATAGATGTAGCAATGCCAGGTTTAAACGGCATAGAAGCTGCAAGGCAAATTCACAAAAACCATCCAGAAATAAAAATAATAGGTCTTTCTATGCATTCTGGCAAGCAATTTATTCAAGGTATGTTTAAGGCAGGTGCATTTGGCTACTTATTAAAAGATGGAGATGCAGATGAATTGATTGTAGCGATTACTACCGTAATGGAAAATAAAAAATACCTTTCAAAAGAGATTAATCAAGAGTTTCTCACTTTGCTTAAAAAGGGCGAAGCTATCTTGAAAACACCCTTGAGCGCAAGAGAAAAAGAAGTTTTGCAATTGATTTCAGAAGGTAAATCTTCTAAAGAAATAGGAGATATTTTATTTTTAAGCTCAAAAACAGTGGATGTTCATAGAAATAATATTATGAAAAAAATAGAGTTATATACCATTCCTGAATTAACAAAATATGCAATACAAAAAGGATTAACTTCGCTAGATATTTAATATTACTTGAGTTTGTATAAAATAAAATGTTAAGCATTCTGCTTATCTTCCAATCTGTATAAAGCTGTTATTTTTGATTTGTAATTATCCTAGAATCAAAATTTACCTTGAAATCAATAGCAGGCAACTTATTAATAGTAGAAGATAATTTTTTTATTGGAAAGAATATCGTTAACGCAACAAAACAGGTTAATGGTATTAACCATGTATGTTTAACAGGGTCGTTACAAGAAGCAATTTCTATTTTGGATAAAAATCATTTTGATTTATTGATACTAGACTTAAAATTGCCAGATGGAAATGGAATAGAACTATTAAAATGGCTCAAAGAAAAAGAAAAAAAAACGAAAGTTTTTGTTTTTTCCATAAGCTTAGAGTTACAACGAATTTGTTTAGAGTATGGAGCTTTTGCTTTTTTTGATAAAGCTAACGGGCTTGACGAATTAATAGAAAGTCTTAAAAAACTTGACTAAAAAGTATTATCTTCACAAGAAACAACTCGTATTATTTTTAAAAAATTTTGACTAAAATCAGCAATAAAAAAAGATAAATTACGTGGATAATTAAGCTTTTCTAATATTTTATGCAGTATATATTCTTTATAAAAAAGCAGGCTTTATTAGATTTTAATTCCTAATTAAATTTTTTTCACAAAATTCTGTATGTCTAAATTCTTAGAAGATAGATGCTACTAAAAAAGTTATATTAGTCATAATAACTATCAAACTAAGTGAAATTTTAAAATAATTGATTTTTGAATCGTTGGAATCTTGGAAATTTTCTTGTGTTACTTTCATGGAGATAAAATTAAAGGGTTCATAAATAATTGAATTTAAAGATATTTAAAAATGCAGCGTTAAACAATAAGTAATTTTCTTAGTTTATAATTTGAGATTAGGTTTCAGTTCGTTTTAATGCATTCGAGGATAATTTTAAATTATTAGAATACCCTCTTCTAAAAAAGTTATACTCGTTATTAAAATTATTAAACTAAGAGAAATTGTAAAAAGTTCTATATTAGGGTTGTTAGAATCTTGTAAACTATCTTTTGCTTTTTTCATTGAGGAAATTTTAAATTAATTCATTTTTAAATCTCATATATACTTAAGAGAAGAATTAAAGTATGGCCTTGAAAAAAGAGTTTAGAAAATCCTAAATCTAAAAAGCCAAACTATGGGGGGATAGTTTAGCTTTTATTTGTAAAATATTGGGGGATAATTTTGATTTATATTCTTAAAAGTGATCTTACCTTATTTTTTATTTATAATTAAATTTTTTTATCTAAAAAAACTAACTTTGTATACAACAAATATATTTTAGATATATGAGTTAACCAATAGGTAATTTTCTTAAATTATAATTTGATGGTAGATTTCAATAAATTTAAAATTTTAAAAGCCAAACTATGTTAGCAGTTTGGCTTTTCTTTAAAAACATATTGGGAAAATATATAATTATAAATAAGAATTAAGATTTCAATTTAAAAAAAACTAAACTAACTAGTAGTTTAGTTTTCAATCTAATATATTGGGGAAACTTTTATTCTAATAAATTTAAAAGTAACTCTTGCTTTGTTTTAAATCAGTATTGATTTTTTACATAAATTTAGTTCTTTGTTGTACAATAAAATTATTAGATTACATAAAGTCATTCAATAGGTAATTTTCTTATTTTACCAGGTGGCGAGATGTAATTTAGTAGATTAATAAAACGAATCTTACTGAATTTGCTGTACTTTATTTGTAATTATAATTGTTTGTATTTTAAAACAGCTTATTATTTTTAATCAAATAACTGTTAAGTTTCACAAGGTTGTTGTTTAATTCCTTGTGTTATTTTTGTAAATTTATTAATTTATTTTCAAAATCGATTGGTTTTTCTTTAAAAATTTCAGGTTCTAATTCATACCATTTATAAACTGC
>Ga0209702_10005270_pt1 | contig 17798 bp, 10 predicted proteins | sample FRY01_FD_187210 | JGI IMG/M metagenome (GOLD analysis project Ga0209702, IMG submission 187210) | Freshwater microbial communities from Lake Fryxell liftoff mats and glacier meltwater in Antarctica - FRY-01 (SPAdes) (version 2) | ecosystem: Environmental > Aquatic > Freshwater > Ice > Glacier...
GAACCGAAGGTCCGCGAAGCGAATTGGGCAGCACATCATCAAACCCAAGGCAAAAATCGGTCAGCTGAAGGTCGCTGACGCACTTCGGGCGGAACCTGCTATGCCGTTGCCGCGAAAACAGTCAAAAATAGAGGTGCCCTAAACCCAATACTCCGCCTTGTGGCGAATGCCGCCGAACCCATGCCCAGTCTTTCCAGGCGGCGCGTCACGTTTTATATTTTCAGACGATGCGCTTTTTTTTGAACAAAATATCATCGGGGGAAGGCCCGGCTTTTGCGCAGCATAAGGCGGGCGTGGGGGGCAGACGCCCCCCCGACCTTGGCCCGAATGACCGTCACGTCCCGCAAAAAGTACGATAGCCTGCAAAGCTGTCCGGTGCGGGTTGAGAGAAAGCCTCCAACCCTGTGCGGCGGGTGAAGGGGGCGGTCAGCACCTCCATCAAGGTATCGAAGGGGCCAAGATCGCCCGTCCCCGCGGCTGCAAGGGCGGTTTCCACCAGATGGTTGCGCGGGATATAGGTCGGGTTTTTGGCCTCCATCGCGGCGGCGCGGTCTGCATCCTCGCCGCCTTCGGCGTCCAGCCGCGCGCGCCATTCGGCCTGCCAGGCCTGCGCAACAGACCTGTCGGTGAATTGCGCTGCAAGCGCGCCTTCATCCCCGCGCAGCACATCCGACAAAGCGCGGAAGGCATTGGTGAAATCCACCTCCTGCCCTTCCCCGAACTGCCCTTGCATCGCGGCCAAAAACGCAGTGGCAAGCGCTGCGTCCCCCGCTTGGGGCACCCTGAACCCCAGCTTGGCACGCATCACGTCCGTCCAGGCAGCCTCATAAACCGCGATGAACCCGTCAATTTCAACCGTTGCAAGACGGATTGCCTCGGCCTCATCATCAGATAGAAAGGGAAGCAGGGTTTCGGCCAGACGGGCCAGATTCCACCGCGCGATCCCCGGTTGGTTGGCGTAGGCATAGCGCCCGGTCTGGTCGATGGAGGAAAATACCGTTTCGGGGTCATATCGATCCATGAAGGCACACGGGCCATAGTCGATGGTTTCGCCCGAAATTGTCATATTGTCGGTGTTCATCACCCCGTGGATAAAGCCTACCCCCATCCATGCCGCCGCAAGATGCGCCTGGCGCGCAATCACATTGCGCAAAAACAACAGGGCCTTATCTGGGGCATCCGCCAATTCAGGATCATGGCGCGCGATGCAATAGTCCAAAAGCTGGCTGACCCGCGCCGCCTCACCCCTTGCTGCAAAGAACTGGAAGGTTCCCACGCGCAAATGGCTGGCACCAATCCGCGCCAACACGGCGCCGGGTTGCGGGCCTGCCTCGCGCAGCACTTGGGCGCCGGTGGTTGTGGCGGCAAGCGCGCGGGTGGTGGGGATGCCTAGGGCCGCCATCGCCTCACCCATCAGATATTCGCGCAGCACCGGACCCAACACCGCTTTGCCATCACCGCCGCGCGAGAAAGGCGTGCGCCCAGAGCCTTTGAGGTGAATATCGCGGCGGTGGCCCTGCGCGTTCTTCACCTCGCCCAACAGCAAAGCGCGGCCATCGCCAAGCTGCGGGGAAAATCCGCCGAATTGGTGGCCGGCATAGGCCATGGCCAAGGGGCTGGCCCCCTCTGGCAGAACAGACCCAGCAAGCACATGCGCACCCGCCTCACTGCGCAGCGCATCCGGATCAAGCCCGAGGTCGCGTGCAAGCGCCTCATTCAGGCGCACGACCTGCGGCGCAGGGGCAAAGGCCCCGTCTTGCGCCACATAGAACCCTTCAAGGTCGCGGGCATAGCTGTTGTCGAAGGCAAAGCCGAAACGGTTTGCTTGGGTCATGGCTTTGGCCTTTCGTCAAAAGAAATGCGCGCGCCCCGGATCGCGCTATTCCGCTGCGCGCTTAGGCAAGACCCAGCCCGCGCGGATGAAATGGCAGGTATAACCATCGGGGCGGCGCTCCAGATAATCCTGATGCTCTGGCTCTGCCTCCCAAAAATCACCCACGGGGGCCAGTTCCGTCACCACATTGCCGGGCCAAAGGCCAGAGGCGTTCACATCGGCGATCGTATCCAGCGCCACGGCCTTTTGCGCCTCATCGGCGTAATAGATGGCCGAGCGGTAGGATACCCCGCGATCATTGCCCTGACGGTTGGCTGTGGTCGGATCATGGATCTGAAAAAAGAACTCCAGTACAGCGCGAAAGCTAGTTTGGGAGGGATCAAACATCACTTCGATCCCTTCGGCATGGGTGCCGTGGTTGCGATAGGTCGCATTGGCCACATCGCCCCCGGTATAGCCCACACGGGTTGAAATCACCCCGGGTTGCTTGCGGATCAGGTCTTGCATCCCCCAAAAGCATCCCCCGGCAAGGACGGCGCGTGTCTGTGTCATGATGGTATCCTTTGCGTCATTTTGAGACAAAGTATCCTTGCCCCCCCCTGAAAAACAGGGCGCGAGTGGAGAGTACTTTTGCAAGCTTAAGATATGGGCCGCAGGCATGGGTGTTTCAAGGCCCAAAAAGCGGGCGGGCCTACGGGCAAATGCCCGGTAGACGGCCAGAAGGCCTGTCATATTGGACAGTTTTCCGCCTCAAAGCTTGTTTTGCGAACATGGCTCTGCCAAAGTCTTCTGAGTGTTTGAATGGTTCCAGGATCGCCGTATTGCGGCGCAGGGGTAAAAGTAATTTCAGAAGGATGTCAGGGGCGGGAATGGGCGGTATTCGCTATTTGGTGGTGTCGGATATGCATGCCGGGGCGGAATTGTCCTTGGCCACGCCCGTTGATCGTGACGGTGTTTTGACGGACGCAGACACGCCCAGCCCGGTGGCTGCAAGCTTTGGCGTGGCGGTGCGCGCGCTGATGGAGCGGCAAAAATCTGCGGCCTCCGCACAGGTGATCTTGCTGGGCGACATCATGGATCTGGCCTTTTGTGACCGCAAGGACGCGGCGCGCTGCTATGTCGGCTGGCTGAAAGGCTTGATCGGCGATGCGCCGGGGCTGTTTGCGCCGGACACGGTGTTCTTGCCGGGCAATCACGACCATTCGCTGTGGACCGCCGCGCGCATGGCCGCCGAAGTGGCCACTTTGGAGGCGGGCGGCGCGGGCGGGATGGCGCTTGCGACCCCTTTGCCACCGGGCAAAGGCCTGCCCAGCGCTTTGGTCACAGCCCTGAACCGCCGCGCAGGGCTGGCCGGGTCTGCCCGTCTGCATTACCCCAATTTTGCCTTGCACGATGTCACCCTCGGCCGATGCGTGGCCTTTCATCACGGACATTTTCTGGAAACCACCTACCGCGCGATGAGCCTGTTGCACGACATGCTGACGGGTGTTGCCCGCCTGCATCTGACTGCCGCCGAAATTGCCGATGAAAACGCCAATTGGATTGATTTCGGCTGGTCCTCTTTCGGGCAGACGTCCAGCCTGAGCCGGGATGTGGTAACCCTTTATTCCGGGCTTTCGGTCAGCTCCGAGGCGCATCATCTGCGCCAGCGCATGGCGCGTTCGCTGTCGGCCGCCCTTGCGCCCAAGCTGCCGATTGGCGGGCATGACCGAATGAAAGCGCTGCTGCGCCAAGCCATTCTGGCCGCTCTTGATGCCAGTTTCGGTGCGTTCTCGGACGAAGAACGCGCCTCGATCGCCAAGGTCCTGTCGGAAAGCGGGGTCGCGGGGCTGCGGGCCTATGTTGACGGGTCGCTGGCCCAGCAATTGCGCGCCGAGTTGGGGCATATCCCCCCCAATCTGACCTTCATTTTTGGCCACACCCACAAGCCCTTTGTGGATGCTTTGGTGCCCGAGCGCGGCCCTGTTATACAATTGTGCAATACGGGCGGATGGTATTTGGACAGCCCGCGCCTGAACGGGCGCGAAGGGGTGTCTTTGGTGGTCATGGATGACGCGCTGAACGTGGTGTCCTTGCGCTGTTTTGCAACACCTATCAACGGCATGGCGGCGGGGATGGAGGTGCGTCTGGTCTCTGCCCCCAGCCCGGACGGGCAAATCTTTGCGGCAAAGCTGGAGGCGGATGTGGCCGCCGATGCCGCCCTTTGGGCCGATCTGTCGCAGGTAGCGGCGCGCGAATACCACAAACGGCAGAATCTTTTGCTGGCGATGTTGTCCAAGGCCGACCACGCCGCCCATGTCGCGGGGGGCGTGATATGAGCCGGATACAGCTTTCAAAACCCCTCGATCAGGCCAAATCCCGCTACGGTGTGGTGGTGATCGGGTCCGGCTATGGCGCATCAATCGCGGCGTCGCGCCTTGCCCGTGCGGGGCGCGATGTGGCGGTGCTGGAACGCGGGCGCGAGATACGCCCCGGCGATTTTCCCCGCTCCATGATGCAAATCGCGGGGGATGCGCAGGTGCAGGTGTCGGATACCGGGCGGCGATTGGGGCGGGCGGACGGCTTGCTGGATTTCCATCTGAACGATGATCTGAGCGTGCTGGTCGGCTGCGGCCTTGGCGGCACTTCGCTTATCAATGCAAATGTGGCGCTGGAAAGCGATGCGCGTCTGATGGACACCTATGATTGGCCCGCGATCTACCGCGAGGCGCCGGGGATGCTGGCCCCCTATTATGACCGGGCGAGGCGTGCGCTCGGCTCCACCCCCTACCCCGAAACATCGCCCGAACTACCGAAACTGAAGGCTTTGGAACAATCGGCCAAGGCGATGGGCAAGCCCTTTTACCGCCCGCCCATCAATGTGACGTTCAAGGACGGGCGCAACGCCTTTGGCTTTGCGCAATCGGCCTGCAACCTGTGCGGCGATTGCTGCACCGGGTGCAATTACGGGGCCAAGAACACAACCTTGATGAATTACCTCCCCGATGCCCGCGCGCATGGGGCGCAAATTTTCACCGGGGCCGAAGTGCGCCATTTGGATAAAACAGCGACGGGCTGGCGCGTGCATCTGCGACCCATGTTGGGCGGCGACGACCGGATGATCGCGGCGGATCTGGTGATCCTTGGGGCCGGGACCATGGGGTCCACCGAGATATTGCTGCGCAGCAAGGCCAAGGGGCTGGCCCTGTCCAAAGCGCTTGGCACCCGGTTTTCGGGCAATGGCGATGTGCTGGCGTTCGGCTATAACGCCAACTTGGGTGGCAATTGCGCGGCCGATGCCAAGCGCCCTGCCCTGCGCGGCATCGGCGCGGGTGAGAATGCCCCCGACCGTCCCGAATATCAGCCCGGCCCCTGTATTGCGGGCATCATCGACAACCGTGATCCCAACGCCCCCGTCACCGATGGCATGGTGATCGAGGAAGGCGTGATGCCGGGCGGGCTTGCCCTTGGCTTCACCGCGACTTTCTTTCTGAACCAGGCGATTACCGGCAACGCCTTCAAGTTCGGCGACACGGTTTTGCGCCTGAACGATGCGGCCACCGTGGGCAATGCTGTCAACACCGACCCTGCATCCCTTACGGCCTATGCCTATGACGGCCCCGTAGCGCGCACCCAGACCTATCTGGTGATGAGCCATGACACATCCGACGGCGAGATTGTCTTGCAGCATGATGTCCCTGTGGTGCGCTGGCCGGGGGTGGGCAAAGAGCCGTCCATCCTGCGCGACAATGCGCTGCTGGAACAGGCGGCAGATGCGATCTGGGCAGAGTTTCAGCCAAATCCGCTGTGGCAAACGGAAATGGGCCGTAAGCTGGTGTCGGTGCACCCCATCGGCGGCTGTGTGATGGCCGATACGGAAAAAACCGGCGTGGTGAACGGGCATTGCCAGGTGTTTGACGGCGCGGGCGGGGTTCATGCGGGGCTGTATGTCTGTGACGGCTCGGTCATTCCCGGCGCTTTGGGGGTGAATCCGCTGCTGACAATTTCCGCCGTGTCAGAATTTGCGGTGGAGACACTGGCAAAAGCGCGCGGCTGGGTGGTGGATTATGCGGGCCTTAGGCCCCTGCCCCCCGAATGCCATGTGGCAGACCCGGTCAAACCGCCCCCTGCGCCCGAATTTGGCGACCAGTTGCAAGATACGATTGATGCGATGACGCTAGCCAAAGCCTTGATAGACAAGGGCGATCTGAAGGGCGCGCGGGCGGTGTTCAAAGCTGCCTTTGAGGCGGCGACCAAGGATGCAGACAGCCTTCTGACCCCATCCTGGACTATCGTGAACCTGTTTTTGACGGATGCGCTGCTGCGCAGCCTGTCCGAGGTGTTTGCCGAATTCTTGCCGCTGCTGGAGGCGGTGGATGCGCGTATTGACGCCAAGGATTATGCAGGCGCTTTGGCCTTGGTGGAAGCGGCGGCAGGCGATTTCACCCCCGGCCTGCGCTTTGATGAAAAGATGGAAGGGGCGATTGCGCCCATGTGCCCCCGCTATACCCATGCCGTGACCGACCCTTACCGCATCGCCCAAAGACAGGGCGAATTGGCAGGGCCGAAGGGCGCGATCGTGGGGCATTTCACCGTGTCCACCAACAGCATCGAAGCGTTGCTGAACGACCCCGGCCATCAAGCCGCCCTGACCGGCACGGTTGATGCGCAAGCGCTTGGCGGGCGGATGGTGCTGGCGCGAGGGGCCACATTCGACTTGCTGCGCCAGAATGACGGCGAAGTGGAATGCTGGAACATGATCTATTCCGGCGAGCTGGAAGGCGGCGGGTTTTTTGACGAAAAAACTTGGTATTTCAAAGGTATAAAGACGCTTAAACGCCGCCCCGGATCAAACTGGTGGGCGGATTTGACGACGCTCAATGTCGATATCTGGCGCGGCCCCGGCACCACGGGCCTGCCCGCCTTTCAAGGTGTGATGACCCTGGGGCTGGAGGATCTGGTACAGCAATTGACCACCGTGCAAACCCCAATGCCCGTGACCCTGTGGGAGGCCGGACTGGAGATCAGCACCGAGCTGGTCGCAGCCCAATGGGAGGGCGATCTGGCCGAGCGGTTGCGCGACCCTGATCTGCGAGGGTTGATGATCCGCGCCGGGCTGTTGCTGGCGGCGCGCATGGGCAATGACGCGGTGCTGACCCTTGTGCAAACCAATGAGGCGTTGCGCTTTGGCAGCCTGTTCGCCAAATTGGTGTTTCGCTGCTATGGGGGTGTCACCGCTTACCTCAATGATTTCCCGGCGCAAGACGATGCGAAGGCCACCCACCGCGCCTTGCGCCTGCCCACGCCGGAATCCCACACGCCACTGGTGGGCGACAAAGCGCTTGCGCTGACGCGCTACAAGGGTGGCACGCTTGGCCCGGTAATTTTGGCCCCCGGTTTTGGCGTCACCGCCGCCTCCTATACGCTGGACACCACGGACGAAAACCTTGCGGAATTTCTGGTGGCGCGCGGCTATGATGTCTGGCTGTTTGACTATCGCGGCAGCCCCGCGCTGGACGCAACCCGGCAGGCCTTTACAATCGACGATATCGCGCGCGCCGATTGGCCTGCGGCGGTGGCGATGGTACTGAAGGTGACGGGCGCACAAGACGCGCAAGTGATTGCGCATTGCTTTGGCTCCACCACCGTGTTGATGGCGCTTTTGGACGGGATGAAGGGCATACGCTCGGTCATCTCCAGCCAGACCAGCCTGCATCCAGTGACAAGCTGGTTCAATTATGCCAAGGCCGATACGCATCTGGCGACCCTGCTGGCGCATGGGGTGCCAAAGTCGATGCAAGGCCTGGTGCGCAGCATGGGCCTGCCGCCCGACATTGTGGATATGCTGGAGGACGGGATGAAAACCGTGGACATGGTGTCGGTCCATGACCCCAAAGCCCCCGACTTTCAAACCGCCAAGGCGCTGGATGCAATGCTGTGGACCGTGCCATTTCCGGGGGAGACGCCGTGTTACAACCCCGTCTGCCACCGCGTTTTCGGCATTTTCGGCGCGTCATATGCCCATGACCAGCTTAACGATGCGACCCATAGCGCATTGGGCCGCATCTTTGGCGAGGTGTCGACCGAACCTTTCTTGCAACTGGCCCAGATCGTGCGATACGGTTACGCTGTGGATGCAGGGGGCGCAAACACCTATATGAACAGGCCGGAAAACATTGATATTCCAATAGATTTTGTGGCAGGCGGGCAAAACCGCATTTTTCTGCCCGAAACCAGTTTACGCACGTTGCGCTGGCTTTTTGCCACCCACAAGGAAGCGCCGCAGGATATGTTCACCCGGCAGGTGTTTGAAGATTACGCCCATCTGGATATGTTCATCGGCAAACGCGCCCATCAAGAGGTGTTCCCCTATCTGCTTGCCCGATTGCAGGCCCGCGATGGGGGCATGTCAGCCTGATGCGCGATGTTACGGCCTCTGGCGGCGAGCGGCGTTGGACCGCCGTAGTGATGGCCGATATGGCCGGCTCCACCGCCATCACCGAACGGATCGGCGCGGAAAAAGCCTATCAGATGCTGACCCGGCTGATTGCCATGGCCGTGCAGGCGGTAGAGGCGGAGGGCGGCACAGCGCTGACCTTTGGCGGCGACAGTCTGCTTGCCTCTTTCGGGGCGCCCGTGGCGGTGGAGGAGGCGTCTTTGCGCGCCTGCCGCGCTGCACTGGCGTTTCAGGCGGCGCTTGCCGTCGAGGCGGACGCGCTGGAAAAACGCTTTGGCATCCGCCCGAAGTTTCGCATCGGGATCAGTGGCGGGATGGTGGTGGTGGGCCATATGGGCCCCAATGCCGGGATGGACCTGAACATCATGGGCCAGCCCGTCAACGCCGCCTCACGCTTGCAAGAACTTGCCGAACCAGGGCAGATTTTGCTGTCGGATGCGGTGTTTGAACAGGTGGCGGGCGAGGTGGAGGTGAGCGACCTTGGCCCGCAGCCGTTGAAAGGGATCGCTGGCAAGGCGCATGTGTTTGCCTTGCACAGCACGCTGGATGCTTCGGCGCGCTTTGCGGGGCGCATTCGGCGGGGATTGGTCGATATGGTGGGGCGGCGCGACCAACTGCGCACCCTGCGCCGCTTGATTGGCCAAGACACCCTTGGCTGGCAGATGATTTTGGTCGAAGGCCCGCCCGGTATCGGTAAATCACGGCTGCTGCATGATTTTCGCCTGTCGTTGCAGGGCGAACGCCGGGTGTATCAGGGCCAATGCCGCGCAGGCTCGCAAGCCCCTTACCAGCCGCTTGCCGATATTCTGACCGCCGCCGCCCAGATAGCCCCCCATGAGGGCACGGATGCCGTGATCTCGGGGCTGCGTGCGATTTTGGGCGATGAAATTGCGCTGGACCCGCTGCGCCATGTGCTGTCGCCGGGCAAGGATATGGTCGCCTCCAACGCCGATAGCAACTTCGCACTCGCCCTGCGTGAGACGCTGCGTGAAGCGCTGACCCGGCTGTTTGACCTTGCGCCCTCGCTTTTGGTGATCGAGGATGCGCATTGGATCGACGGGTCCAGCCGCAGCGTGATCGAGGCGCTGTTACGCCAAAACCCCACAGGTCTTCGCGCCTGCCCGTTGCTTTTGACGACCCGACCCGAGGGGGCTGCGCAATGGGCGCAAATCCAGCCGGCGCAAACCATCCTGCTGGCCAGCCTGACCCCGACCGAAACCAGTGATCTTGCTTCACGCCGCTTGCGCAATGCGCAGCTTTCGCCCGGACTGGCCAAACTGCTGTTTGAAAAATCCGAAGGCAACCCGCTGTTTATCGAAGAAATCTCGCGCTATCTTGGGTCCATCGATGCGCTGTTGGAAACCACGTCCGGACTTGCAATCCGGCCCGGGGCCGGGGCGGATCTGGCGGGAGGGAATTTGCAGCATCTGGTCATGGCGCGGGTGGACGCGTTGCCCGCCGCGTTGCGCCAGACGCTTCGCTTTGCTGCGGTGGAGGGTCGCCGATTCAGCCAGGCCGTACTGGAGACGGCGGAACAGGGGCGCGATTTGACCGCCGATCTGGCAATCGCCGCAGACCAAGGGCTGATCGAGGCAACCCCCGGCGGCGTGCCCGGTCAATGGCATTTTCGCCATGCACTGCTGCGCGATGCGATCTATGGCAGCTTGCTGGAAGACAGCCGCCGCCCGATGCATGCCATTGTTGCGGCCGCGGTGGAAAGGCAGCACGCGACCCAGCTGGAGGAGGTTTGCGAAACCCTTGCGTATCATTATAATGCGGCGGGCCGCCCCGACCACGCCGCCCCCCATCTTATCCGTTCCGCACAAAAGGCGCTACAGGTCTATGATCTTGATGAGGTGGACCGCGTGGCGCTGCTGCTGCGCGACATGCTGCGCAGTGACCCCGATGTGATGGATCAAGCCAAGTTGGACCGGATTGTGGTGATCTGGCTGGAGGCGTTGAATTTCAAAGGTGATTTTGCCCGCGCAATTGAAGTGGGGGCGGAATTTCTGCCCAAGCTGCGGGCCGGTGGCAATGAACGCGCGGTGGAAATCGCGCTTTCCCATTACGCCACCGCCCTGACCCATGCGCGCGATTATGCGCAGGCGATCGAGCTGGCGCTGCATGGCATCGCGCAGGCGACCAGCCGGGGGGATGCCATGTCGGCTGTGTGGCTGCACCTGCCCTTGCTGCGCGCCTATGAAGAAACCAACGCGCTGGCGCATGAAGATTTCGTGGCCCTTGCCAACCGAACGCTGCAACAGGCCGAAATTCTGGGCGAAACCCGGCTGCAAATGCAGGTGATTTACTTGCAAGCAGCACATTACCGCTCGCAAGGCAAGGTGAACCGGGCGCGCGAACGCAATGATGCCTTGCATGATTTTGCCATCGCGCAAAATGACAAACGCGGCCAGGGCTTTGCCGCATGGTCGCAGGTGCTTTTGTATCAGATCGCCGAGGAAACCGAATTGGCGGTGCAATTGGCCGAGGATTCCTTGCCGTTGACACTGCCCGGCACGGCGGATGCGCATGTGCTGCTGTCGCTTTGGACCGCGAATATGGTGCTGGGCCCCAACCCCATGGCCGCCCGCGACACTTTGGACGATATGATCGCGTTGTCGCGCAAGTATCTGGACCATAACATCATTCAGGGGATGGAGTTGATGGACGCCATTTACCATTTGCGGCTTGGCAAGGTCCACATCGGCTGGTCTCGGCTGTGCAAGGTGCTGGAGGAAACGCATGCGGGCGGAAATATGGTGTTCAGCCGCTATTTCCACCTTGTGCGGGCCGAAATCTTGCTGAAGCTGGGCGGCTTGATGAAAGAACTGCCCCCCGTCGCCGATCTGCCCGACCGCCGCATCAAGCCTTCGCCAAAGCCGGGGTTGCGTGATATTGCAACAGTCCTCAAACTGCGCCTGCGCGCCCGGCGCCTAGCCAAGGCCGATCTGGCGTATTTCCGCGCGCATTTCAAAGGCGATAGCTGCGGCGTGATGGAGGCCCGCGCGCTGGTGTGTGAATCGCTGTTGCTGCGCGACAAGACGGCCCGCCGCACCGGCTTGCAGCGCGCTGCCCTTTTGGCAAAAACCGAAGGGATGACCCTGCTTCACCGCCGGATTATGGCGCAGCTTTAGCCGGCAATGCCCCCGATTTGTCCCGTATGATGCCTGCGCCGCACCGTACCCGCCCGTCCCGGCAGCGTAAGCCTGCTGTCATTGCGCGGCGTGCATGCCACCAGCTTGCCCTTGGACACCACAGCCAAACGGTCCGGGCGCAGGCGCAGCGCCTCAACCGGGCCACCCGCATCCAAGATGACAAGGCTGGCTTGCGCGCCCACATGCAGGCCGTAATCGGCCAGATTCAAAATGCGGGCGTTTTGCGTTGTGACCATGTCAAAACACCGCGCCATCTCTGTAGGTGCGGTCATCTGCGCCACATGCAGCCCCATGAAGGCCACATCCAGCATATCGCCCGTGCCCAGACTGTACCAAGGGTCCAAAACGCAATCCTGCCCCCAGCCCACGGTGATGCCATGGGCCTGCATCTCGCGCACGCGGGTCAGGCCACGGCGTTTGGGGTAGCTATCATGGCGGCCCTGAAGGGTAATGTTTATCAAGGGGTTGGGAATGGCGGCCAACCCCGCCTCGGCGATCAATGGTAGAAGTTTGGAGACATAATAATTATCCATCGAATGCATTGAGGTTAGATGGCTGCCCGCCGCGCGGCCGCCAAGCCCCAGTCGCTGCACCTCGAACGCGAGTGTTTCGACATGGCGCGACAGAGGATCATCGGATTCGTCACAATGCAGATCCAGCATCAAACCACGATCCGCCGCGATTTGGGCAAGATCGGTAACGGAGGCCGCCCCATCCGCCATGGTGCGTTCAAAATGCGGGATGCCGCCCACCACATCCACCCCCATATCAAGCGCTCGCAGCAGGTTGGCCCGCCCGGTTTGCGTGCGGTAAAGGCCATCTTGCGGAAAGGCGACCAACTGCAGATCCAGATAGGGGGCAACGATGCGCTTGACCTCCAGCATCGCCGTGACCCCGCGCAGATGGTCCGGTGTTGTGTCCACATGGCTGCGGATCGCCAGCAAGCCAAGCGACACGGCCCAATCGCAATACTCCAGTGCGCGGGCAATCATTTCGTCCACGGTTGCAGTCTCGCGCAGCTCCCCCCACAGGGAGATGCCTTCCAGCAACGTGCCCGAAGCGTTGATCCGCGGGCTGCCATAAGACAGGGTGGCATCCATGTGGAAATGGGGGTCCACAAAGGGTGGGCTGACCAGATCGCCTGTGGCATCGAGGGTTTGCGCGGCACCTTCGGGCAAATTGCCCATCGCCACAATTTTGTCGCCAGTTATGCCGATATCGGCGCGGGTGCCATCGGGCAGCGTGCCGCCTTTGACAAGCAGATCGAACATCAACGCTCTCCCTTGTTGAACGGAACCATCAGGGCGGCAGGCACCGTGGCGCGCCGCGACATCACGATCAGCGCCAAAATGGACAGGATATAAGGCGCCATCAAGAACACCTGATAGGGGATCACCTGCCCTATCGGCGTTTGCTGCATGCGGATTTGCAACGCATCAAAGCTGGCGAACAACAAAGCGCCCAGCAGCGCCTTGCCCGGCCGCCATGCGCCAAACACAACCAAAGCGATGCAAATCCAGCCACGCCCGTTGACCATCTCGAAAAAGAAGCTGGAAAAGGCGGAGAGCGTGAGGAACGCGCCGCCCACCGCCATCAGCCCCGACCCCACAATCACCGCCCCCATACGCAGCCCCGTGACCGAAAGCCCTTGGGCGGCCACAGCCTGCGGGTTTTCCCCCGCTGCCCGGATCGCAAGGCCAAGCGGGGTGCGGTACAGAATGATCGCCGTGGCCACCACGGTGGCAAAGGCCAAATAGGTAAGCGCGGTTTGGGCGAACAAGGCAGGGCCAAGCAAGGGAATATCAACCAGATAGGGGATTTCCAGCGGCAAGAACGGTTCAATCCGGGGCGGGCTGGTGACTTGCGGCAAGATCAGGCGATAGGCGAAATAGCTGGTCGAGGTGGCAAGCAAGGTAACACCAAGTCCCACGACATGCTGGCTTAGGCCAAAGGGCACGGTCAGCGTGGCATGCAGCAAGCCAAACAGCATTCCCGCCAGCATCGCCACAAACACCCCGCCCCACAGGCCCATGCCCAGATACACCGCCATCCAGCCCGAAAACGCGCCGATCACCATGATCCCTTCAATCCCGAGGTTCAAGACACCGGCGCGCTCGCAGATCAACTCGCCCATGGTTGCGAAAATCAAGGGCGAGGCGATGCGGATCGCGGCAGCCCAGAAGCTGGCTGTCATCAAGATGTCAAACAGCGCGCTCATCCCCGCACCACGCGGAATTTGGTAAGGCCTATCGCAAGCACCATCAGGAGCAGCGCTGTCGCCAGCAGCATATCGGCGATGTATGTGGGCACATCGGCTGCCCTGCTCATACTATCGGCCCCTACAAAGATACCGGCAACAAAAATCGCTGTGATAACAACGCCCAAAGGGTGCAATAGCGCCAGCATCGCCACAATAATCCCCGTATAGCCAAAGCCCGGTGACAAATCGAGGCTTAGATGGCCTTTCAGCCCGGCCACCTCCGAAAACCCCGCCAAGGCGGCCAGACCACCCGACAAAAGCGCCGTTTTCACCAGCACCACATTGACCGGGATTCCGGCAAAGCGTGCGGCTTGGGGATTCAGCCCCACGGCCCGCATCTCATACCCTAGGGTCGTGCGCTTTTGCACAAACCAAACCGCAGCCGCCGCGATGAGCGCAAGGCCAAAGCCCCAATGCAGCCGCAACCCCTCCACAATGCGCGGCAACCGCAGCGCGCGGTCCAGCGGTGCCGATTTAGGCCAGCCCATACCTGCAGGGTCCTTCATAGGGCCTTCCAGAAGGTAGGACACCAGCAACAGCATGATAAAGTTCAACAAAAGCGTGGTGACAACTTCGTCCACCCCCAGCCTTGTCTTCAACATCACAGGGCCAAGCAGCACCAAGGCCCCCGCCACCAACGCGCCCAAAGCCACAAACGGAACCGCAAAGCCCCCCATCCCAGACAAGGCCGAAGTGCCAAGGATCACGGTCACGACTGCGCCCGCGTAAAGCTGCGCCTCAGCACCGATATTCCACAGCTTGGCCCGGAAGGCGACCGCAATTGCAAGCCCCGTAAAGATGAGCGGTGTGGCGCGGTTGAGCGTTTCGAGCAGCGCGAACTTTGATCCCGCAGCCCCTTTCAGGATCAGCCCTAGGGTGGCCAAGGGATTGGCCCCCGCCAGCCCGGCCAAGGCAGAGGCGATAAATACGGTGGCGAGAAGGGCTGCCGCGGGAAACCCAAGGCTGCGGGCAAGGCCGGGGTTGGCGATGGGTTCAAGCCGCATGGTCAAACCCTTGCCCGGCCATCCAAAGGCCAAGTTGCGCCGCCGTCATCTGACCACGGCCAAACTCAGGCGACAGCCTGCCTTCAGACATGACATGAACAACGTCCGACAAGCCCATGATTTCATCTAAATCTTCTGATATCAAAAGCACCGCCGCCCCCGCATCCCGCGCCGCCAACAACCGGCCATGCACATAGGCAATCGCACCAATATCAAGCCCGCGCACGGGTTGGTTGGCAAGGATGATCCGGGGGGATTGATCCAGCACCCGGCCCAAGATCAGCTTTTGCATATTGCCGCCCGACAATTGCCGAATGGGGCCATTCGGGCCGGGGCAGCGTACATCATAGGTTGCGATCAGATGGCGGGTCTGCGCCTCGGCGGCGCGCCAGTTCATCAGGCCACGGTGGCTGTAGGGAGCCCCGGTATAGGTTTCCAAAATCGCATTTTCGGTCAGGGAAAAATCTGCAATCGTGCCGGTTTTATGGCGATCCTCGGGGATACGCGCGATACCTGCCGCAACCGCGGCGCGGGGTGACCAAGGCGTGATCGCAGGCTCCATCACGCCCGATTGCGGCTCCACCAGCCCTGAAATCAGGTCAGAAAGCGCGGCCTGCCCATTGCCCGACACCCCCGCAAGCCCGGTGATCTGGCCCGCGCGCAAGGCAAGTTGCACGCCCTGCAACCCCGGTGCGGCCCCGATGGTTCTTGTGGACACATCGCGCAACGTCAGCACCGCAGGGCCGGGCATGGCGGGGGCCACTTTGGGGGCTGCCACTTCGGCGCCGACCATCATGGCGGCTAGACGGGCGCGGTCGGTGGTGGCGGTGGCAACATCACCCACCAAACGGCCGTGGCGCAGTACCAAAACGCGTGAAGAAAGCGCCATAACCTCATGCATTTTATGGGAAATAAAGATAATCGACAAGCCCGTTGCCACCGCCCGGCGCAATGTATCAAACAGCGCATCACTGTCTTGTGGGGTCAGCACGGCGGTCGGTTCATCCAAAATCAAGATCCGGGCATCGCGGTACAGCGCCTTGAGGATTTCCACCCTTTGGCGCGCGCCCACCGTCAGGCTGCCGACCAGCGCGTCAGGGTTTACCACCAGCCCGAAATCCGCCGCCAACCCGGCCAGCTTTACCCTGGCGGCGGCTTGCCCAAGGCCCGCGCGCCATAGGGGCCGCGTGCCAAGCTGGATGTTTTCCAGCACCGTCAAATTATCGGCCAGCGTGAAATGCTGGTGCACCATGCCCAGCCCTGCCGCAAGCGCCGCGCGCGGATTGCCGGGGGGCAAGGGGGCGCCGAACACCTCCACCCCGCCTGCATCAGCGGTGTATTGACCGAACAAAATATTCATCAGCGTGGTTTTACCCGCGCCATTTTCGCCAAGCAAAGCAATGACTTCCCCGCGATGCAGATCAAAGCTGATCGCATCGTTCGCAGTTAATGCCCCGAAACGTTTCGTGATTCCCGAGAGGCGCAGAACAATGTCCTGCGCCCCGCCCAAAGCCGATTTCACGACGATTTGGGTTCTTCATCGTTGATCACCACCTCGAACGTACCCGCGCGAATGGCCGCTTCACGCTCGGCCACCAGTGACATCGCCGCCTCAGGCACCTTGCCTTCAAAGCTGCCCAAAGGCGCCAGCGAGCATCCACCCTCTTTCATGAAGGAATAGACCCCGTAATTCTTGGCCGTGAAGCTGCCAGCCTGCACCGCCGCCACGGCGGTGTTGAAGGTCGGTTCAAAATGCCAGATCGCCGAGGCGACGACCGTTTCGGGGTAATCGGCCTGCGTATCGATTACATTGCCAATCGCCAGAACGCCCTTTTCCTTTGCCGCATCGGCGACGCCGAACCGCTCGGCATAAAGCATGTCCGCGCCCGTCTCGATCATCGCGAAAGCGGTTTCCTTGGCTTTGGGCGGATCGAACCAGGACCCGATGAAGCTGACCTGAAAGGTAATATCCGGGTTCATTTCACGCGCACCGGCCATGAAAGCATGCATCAGGCGGTTAACCTCGGGAATTGGGAAACCACCGACCAGCCCGATGTTGCCCTTGGTCATGGATCCTGCAATAATCCCAGATAGATAGCTGGCGTCTTGAATGTAGTTATCAAACACCGAAAGGTTCGGCAGCGCATCATCTGGCATGAAGCTGGAGCCCATGAGGAAGGCCACATCCGGGTAGTCGGCGGCGACCTCGCGGGCCTCTGCCTCGACCCCGAAAATCTCACCCACGATCAGTTTCACGCCGCTTTCGGCATATTCGCGCATCACCCTAGGATAGTCGGTGTTGGAGACGTTTTCGGTAAAGCTGTAATCGACCTGGCCCGCCGCTTTCGCCGCCTCGGCCGCGATATGGATGCGGCTGACCCATTGTTGTTCCACCGGCACGGTATAGATGCCCGCGACCTTCAAAAGGGTCTGCGCGCGCAGACCCTTTGGCAACAGCCCCGCGCCAAGCACAGCACCTGCCCCCATCAAAAGGCTGCGGCGGGTGGCGGAAAAATTCGTCTTATGCATTGTTGGTCCATCCCCTGTTGTGGTTTGCTCTTTTACCAGACGGTAAATCGGATTTACGATTCGCCACAAGGGCGGCGGTGCGAAATTGCTGACAAAGCCGGCCGCCCCCGGCCCCCGAACGGGCAATGCGCCGCTGTTTACCCAATTTATGTGCCGGGATGGCAGCGCGTCGGGCAGTGCTGTGGCATGGTAAAGAATACCCCCCGTTGCACCAGAGACACCGCAGCATTTTTGCACAAAACCAATAATTCCACGGGGCGGGCCGCGTAATATGTTGCCCCATGCCAAAATTATGGATTAATGTTTGAGTGATTTTCAATTGGTGGCGTTTTTTTTTGCTCCCAACTCATGACAGGTACATATTCATGACAAAACTGCCCCGCGCTTTTGCGACCGATACCGTAAAGTCCCGCAGCCATGCCCCCCGCGGCCCCCGTTTGAACCGGGCCAGTCTGCTGGCAAGCACAGCGCTGGTGGCAGGCATGAGTTTTGCCAGCGTGGCCGGCGCGCAGACGTGGAGTGGGATAACGGATCCCGACTGGGGTTTGAACACAAACTGGAGCGGAGACATGGGGCCGCT
>Ga0209702_10005271_pt1 | contig 17796 bp, 16 predicted proteins | sample FRY01_FD_187210 | JGI IMG/M metagenome (GOLD analysis project Ga0209702, IMG submission 187210) | Freshwater microbial communities from Lake Fryxell liftoff mats and glacier meltwater in Antarctica - FRY-01 (SPAdes) (version 2) | ecosystem: Environmental > Aquatic > Freshwater > Ice > Glacier...
GAGTTGTGCTGGATATGTTGGCACCCTGGGAGTGCATTGATATTGCGGCCAAGTCGCTGCGACCGGGTGGTGTCTTTCTCGCATATGTCGCAACAACAACTCAACTTTCGGCAACAGCAGAGGCTTTGAAAGCAGATGGCAGATTTACCGAACCAGAGAGTTCCGAAACAATTGTTCGTGGTTGGCACCATGAAGGTCTGGCAGTTCGTCCGCAGCAGCGCATGATTGGCCATACCGGCTTCTTGATTCAAAGTAGACGGATGGCTCCCGGAGTAGCGGTGCTAGCAAGGCGACGACGACCAGCGAAAGGTGGCTACGGTGTCGCGGAAGATTGAAAGATTAATTAATCTAACCATCGCATTACTTGCAACAAAAAGATATCTGACTAAATCTGAAATTTTTCGTATTGTGGACGGTTACGTGGGATCACCCGAAAGCAAAGAACGAATGTTTGAACGGGACAAGGATGACCTGCGCACGCTGGGTATTGAAATAGAAGTGGGAAGTTTCGATCCACTTTTCAACGATGAAGCTGGTTATCGAATCAAGGTTGAAAGTTATCAATTGGAGTTAGGGGAGATAACGCCAATTGAGTTGTCGCTGTTATCCCTTGCCGCACAATCTTGGCAAGGTGCCACTTCAAATAATGCGGCCCAAAGTGCAATTCAAAAATTGAACTCCATCGGTGTTCCGGCCGATGCCATGGATTTACCAGCGTTAACCGCAAAAATTACGAGCAGCTTCGCTGATATTTCCTTGATCACCGCCGCTATTGCTGCCAACGATTTACTGGAGTTCTCCTACATCAGTTCTAACCTGGTTCAGCAAAAGCGAGTAGTGATCCCATTTTCGCTAGCCTCCCGTGCTGGCCATTGGTACTTAGCTTGCGTGGATCAAGAAGTGCAAGAGATTCGCACCTTTCGGTTAGATCGCATCGCTGGCGAAATTGCCCAAAAAGCTAACCTGGAAGCATTTACCGCTCCAACCAATTTTGATTTTGCAGCCACCCTTGCGGACAATCACACGGCTACCTTTGCCACCATAGATGTCCGAAAAAATAAGGGACATTTTTTGCGAATGCTGGCAACATCTTCCAAAGATCTAGGGGAGTGGGATCAAATTAGAGTTCCTATATTTAATTTGGAGTCACTTTGTTCGCAAGTTTTGTGGCACGGGGAAGATGCTTTGGTACAGGAACCAGCTGCACTCAGGTCCTTGGTGATCGAAAATCTACAGGCGTTGGTAAACCATCATGGCTAGGGAGATATCTGCACCGCTTGCGCGCACCGCTAGATTGTTGGATCTTGTTCCCTATCTGCACGCGCACCAAGGAGTATCTATCAAGGAGTTAGCTAAGCAATTTGAGGTGACACCTACCCAAATTTCATCAGACCTAACAACCTTGTGGATGTGTGGCTTGCCTGGATACACGCCGCTGGAACTCATGGAGCTTGAATTTGAATCGGGTTATGTCACTATTCGAAATGCCACAACTTTAGCTAAGCCCCGCACTATCACTTTTGATGAGGGGCTAGCGCTGCTGCTTGGTTTGTATTCGCTCAAATCCTCCTTACCCGCCGATCGGGCGGATCTAGCAGAAATTGCAGATGCCTTAGCGACTCGGATCGCAGCGAAAGTCGGTTTGCCTAGCTCTCTGCAGGTATCAGCTCAGATTGCACCAGAGATTGGCTCGGCGATTGCAAAGGCCCTCGCAGCATCGGCTGCGCTGACGGTCCAATACCATTCACTGTATTCCGACTTGATCAGTATGCGCACAATTGTGCCAAATGAAATTTATCATGAAGGTGGCAATGCCTACTTGAAAGCGTTTTGCTGCACCGCAAATGAATCCCGAATATTTAGAGTTGACCGGATCCTAGAAGCACAGTTGGCGCAGGTAGTTGAAATTAAGGAACTGCCGATCCCGGTTCCGACCAAGATAAGTTTCACCATCAAGATACTTAAGGCTTCCCGAGACCTAGTAGAAAGATTTGAATTAGGGGAGGCGGTAGCCTCTCAATCTTTCAAACTGAGCTCTTACTCTCGGCAATGGATCACACGTTCAGTCCTGGCTGATGGTGCTGGCGTTCAGTTGAGTTCGCCAATTGAGATTAGGGCTGAGATTGCCGCTAAGGCACAACTGATACTAGATCGTTACCAAGTCAAGTAGTTTTGCCTACCCAATTAATCCCGCCTGGGGTAACCTAGGCACATTAGACCAACCAACCCGCAGGGAGTTTGAACGATGTTTCTACGCGAGCCAAGCCACATTCTTATTCTTCTGATTGTCATTTTGGTGCTATTTGGCGCAAAGCGTCTACCTGATTCAGCGCGTTCCCTTGGTCGTTCGATGCGTATCTTCAAGAGCGAGATCAAAGAGATGTCGGCGGAGGAGAAGAAAGCCAACGAAGAAGGCACGACCGAGAAGTAAATCCATGGCGTCTATAAAAGACGCGCGGATGCCGATATTAGATCACTTACGAGAGTTTCGTAAAAGGATTTTCCGCGCAGCCGTCGCGATCATCCTGAGTTCTGGCGTCGGTTGGTACTTTTACAACACGATCATAACCACGCTCGCCGAACCAGTTTGTGATTTGAAAGCCGCTCAAGAATCTGGTTCCGCCAGTTGTGGTGCGCTATACATCAGCGGTGTTCTTGGTCCACTTAATTTGCAGATTAAAGTCTCACTCCTAACTGGTGTCATAGTTTCGGCTCCTTTCTGGTTGTACCAATTGTGGGCTTTCATAGCCCCAGGCCTGCATCGGAAAGAGAAGCGAAATACCGCACTATTTATTTTTTCGGCAACGCCCTTTTTTGCCGCTGGCGCTACCCTGGGCTATTTAATACTTCCAATTGCAATCAAGGTGCTCTTTGGATTTACCCCTAACGCTTTAAACAACTTGGTTCGCTTTGATGATTATTTAGATTTCGTATTGCGAATAATTTTGATTTTTGGTCTGGCCTTTGAACTACCTATTTTTCTGCTCACCTTTAATCTGATCGGTTTTTTGCGTGGTGAAACAATTTTACGACCTTGGCGGGGTTGGGTCTTTTCCATATTTCTCTTTACCGCCGCATTCACTCCGACCGCTGATCCCTTAACTATGTTGCTCTTAGCGGTTCCATTGGTGATGCTTTACTTCATGGCCGGTGGCATTGCGCTTTTAGTGGATCGAAGTCGAGACCGGAAGAGTGCGGCGATTGAAACCAGTGTCTCGACGATTGCGGCGCCAACCTCTATCGTTGAATAGCAGATAAGGTTTTCTCATGTGGGCGTTGGTGATAAATCCTATTTCCGGTCAGGGTAGCGGCGCCACCGTTGGCCGGTATGTAGCTGGCTTTCTTACCCAAAAGCAGATCCGTTATACGATTGTGACCGGCAATTCCTCGGTGGCGCTGTCGGATCACCTACAAATATTTATTGATAAAAATCCTAACTGTGAAGGGGTCATCGCAGTTGGCGGCGATGGGTTGCTGCACATAGTCTTGCAAAAGATTGTGCCGGCCCAGATCCCTTTTGCACTAATCCCAGCAGGTACCGGAAATGATTTTGTCCGAACCCTCGGTTGGGAGTTAGATCAGGTTGATGCACAACTAGAACGAGTGATATCTACTCAACCCACTGCGATTGATCTAGGTCTAGTCGATGGTGAATGGTTTGGTGCGATTTTGTCAACTGGTTTTGATTCGATCGTAAGTGAAAAAGCAAATACACTGACCTGGCCCAAAGGTCCCATGAAATACAAGGCTGGAATCCTGGTGGAACTGCCTAGATTCAAGCCACAACATTATGAAATTGAGCTAGATGATCGCACTCTTTCGACACCAGCAATGCTAATTGCGGTCGCAAATTGCCGCTCTTATGGCGGGGGAATGTTGGTGTGTCCAAATGCAAGTATTACCGATGGCTATTTTGATGTGATGGTGCTGCATCCAATCTCAAAGTTGGAGTTTATGAAGGTCTTCCCATCAGTTTTTGCCGGTCGGCACATCAATCATCCAGCGGTTGAAATTGTGCGAAGCAAGAACGCTCGGATTGAGTCCACCGCGGTCGCCTACGCAGATGGCGAACGAATCGGGCAATTACCCATTAAGGCCGAATGTATTTCGGATGCGATTAAGAGTTGGGTGGCATGAGTACGCCAGCCGAGCGTTACGCCGCGGCTAAGGTCAGAAGTAAGCACCCAATCACTACCGCATTTGGGCAGACCTTTGATTTTGAGTTTGACCCATTTCAAATAAGTGCCTGCCATGCGGTAGAAGATGGCAAAGGGGTCTTGGTGGCAGCTCCAACAGGCGCCGGTAAAACTGTGGTCGGTGAGTTTGCCGCCTACTTTGCTTTGCAAGCTGGTAAGAAGTGTTTTTATACGACGCCGATCAAAGCGCTCTCAAACCAAAAGTACGCTGAATTTGTAGCAAAATTTGGCGAAGATCGGGTTGGTCTGCTGACCGGTGATACCAGTATCAATGGTGAGGCAGATATTTTGGTTATGACAACTGAGGTACTTCGCAACATGCTTTATGCCGGTTCCAATACTTTAGTAAATTTGGGTTGTGTCGTGATGGATGAGGTGCATTACTTAGCCGACAAATTTCGCGGCGCCGTCTGGGAAGAGGTGCTGATTCATTTAATGGAGAGCGTTCAAGTAATTTCGTTATCAGCTACCGTTTCAAATGCGGAGGAGTTTGGCGAATGGCTGGGGGAAGTACGCGGCCAAACCGAAGTCATCGTAAGTGAAATTAGGCCAATTCCTTTATTTCAACATGTACTAATCGGAAATCGGTTGCTTGATTTGTTTGCGCAACCAGGTCGAATTAATCCAGAGATTTTGCAGCGCGAGGCAGAGGCGATCCGACGTTCATCCCTTGGTCGAAATCGCCGCGGTAGATTTGCCGAAGCCCCTGATCGACTTTCCCGGGCCGACATTATTGAAAAACTACAGCGCGAGAATTTATTGCCAGCCATCACCTTTATTTTTTCGCGGGTAGGTTGTGATGCGGCCGTAAAGCAATGCTTGCAGGCTGGACTTCGTTTAACTGGGCCAGAAGAGCGGGAAGAGATTCGAAGGACCGCCCTGCGCTACACCCAAAATATCGCGGAAGAAGATCTAGAGGTACTTGGTTTTAACCAATGGTTGAGCGCTTTGGAGCGCGGGATTGCGGCCCATCACGCAGGTCTGCTGCCAAGTTTCAAAGGCGCGGTCGAAGATCTATTTCAGCGTGGCCTAGTGAAAGCGGTCTTTGCCACCGAAACTTTGGCACTTGGTATCAATATGCCCGCTCGCACTGTTGTGCTCGAAAAATTAGTGAAGTTCAATGGCGAAGCACATGTTCCGATCACGCCGGGGGAGTACACCCAGTTGACCGGTCGAGCTGGGCGGCGCGGGATTGATATTGAAGGCAACGCCGTTATTCAATGGTCACCGACCGTTGATTCCGCCGCTGCTGCCGGTCTTGCCTCCACTCGAACTTATCCATTGCGTTCCTCTTTTTCACCCTCTTACAACATGTCGATTAATCTGATTGCCCAGTTTGGTAAAGAACGGGCGCGCCGGTCCTTGGAGTCCTCCTTTGCCCAGTTTCAGGCTGATCGCGCGGTCGTTGGCTTAACCAGGCAAATTCGAAAAAATGAAAGCGCAATTCAGGAGTTGCTAAAGGATGCCCAGTGTCATCTAGGAGATTTCACCGAGTACGCCCGCTTGCGCCGATCTATCAAAGAGGTTGAGGTACTTTTAAGTCGACGTGATCAACGTAAAACTTTTGATAATCGACAACGTGGACATTTGGAAGGTGAGTTAGCTGATCTGCGAAAAGCGATGAAGAATCACACCAGCCATGGCTGTGCCGAGCGAGAAGACCATGCTCGGTTAGCCGAACGGGCCGGTCGCTTAACCCGGGAAAATGAAGGCCTAAATGTTCGGGTAGAAAATCGTACCCATGTGATCGCAAAAACCTTTGATCAAATTTGTCGAGTTTTAGCTCACTTGCAATATATTGAAGGCGAAAAACCTACGACACTTGGAAAAATACTGACCAAGATTTATGCGGAATCTGATTTGTTATTAACGGAATCTATTCGGCTTGGCCTACTCGATGAGCTAACTGCCACGGAACTACTGTCGGTCGTTTCCTGCATGATCTTTGAGTCAAGATCTGCCGAAGATACTGCGCCAAAAATGCCAAGTGCAAAAGTTACATCGACCATCACCGAGATCATCTCTTTGTGGGCAGCGTTGGAAGAGATTGAAAGTGAGTTTGGGGTCAAGACCCAGCGCGAACCAGATGCTGGTTTTTGCTTTATCTCCTACCGCTGGGCCAGCGGTAACTCCTTAGCAAATGTGCTTAAAGGCAGCGACATGTCGGTCGGTGACTTTGTGCGCGCAACTAAACAATTAATCGATCTACTCAATCAAATAGCGGGTGCTAGTGAAAAGTTGCGACCTGCGTGTAAAGCGGCGGTCAAGAAATTAGACCGCGGGGTCGTGGCTTACTTGATGGGGGAGCTATGACCTTAATGTTGTTAGATAGCGCATCCCTTTGGTACCGCGCCTATTACGGAATGCCCGATACTTTAATAGCACCAGATGGAACATCAGTTAATGCAATACGTGGTTACTTAGATATGACGGCACGGCTAATAAATATATATCAGCCTGATCGCGTGGTTGCTTGTCTAGATGGCGATTGGCGTCCAAGTTGGCGGGTGGCGCTGTTTCCACAGTATAAAGCTAATCGAGTTGAAGCCGATAGTGAGGCGGAGGAAGAACCAGAAACGCTGACACCACAAATACCAATTCTTTTAGATTTACTTGACCTCTTTGGAATAGCGGTAGTCGGTGTAGATGATTACGAAGCTGATGATGTGATGGCAACTTATGCGACAAAAGAGAATGGTCCAATTCGAATAGTCACCGGAGATCGTGACCTATTTCAAATGGTTGATGATCAACGCGATATCAAAGTGGTTTATTTGGCGAAGGGTATCTCGCACCATGATTTAGTTGACTTTAAGTATGTCTCCGATAGGTATGGCATTCCGGGGGAGCGCTATGACTTATTTGCCATGTTTCGCGGTGATCCATCTGATGGTCTACCGGGGGTAAAGGGAATCGGTGAAAAAGGGGCGGCGGTAATTGCGAATAATTTTGCCACAGTAGAGCAAGCATTGTTTGCAGCACACAATGCGCACGAAGGGCTGCCGGCCGCCTTGGCTAAGAAAATTATCGCCGGTGCTGATTACTTAAAGATTGCACCGACATTGGTACGGGTGGCACGTGATGTACCACTGCCAAAAGTTAATTTGCAAATCCCAACTGCGCCAAAAGATCTTTCCGAAATTTATCAATTCAAGGAACGTTATGCACTAGGTGCCAGCGTTGATCGCTTGATTAGTGCACTTGGATGGTAAACCTTCTACTATCTGGCCTTGCTGGCGCGTTGGTTTCCGGCGCTTTTGCCCCCATAGATAAATGGTGGCTAGCACCAATCGGTATGGCTCTTCATATGTTTCTGTTGAATCGGACAGATCGCAAAATGGTATCTGCCTTTGGCTTTGCCTTGACCTTCAACTTACTTTTACTGCATTGGACCAGCATCTTTGTCGGTTCCCTGCCATGGCTAATTCTTGCGGCTGGTATGTCAATTTTCTATCTGCCGCTGGCCTTAGTTGGTAAGTGGGGGATTGCCTCATACCCGCTGATCTTCGTAGTAATGGAGGAGGTTCGAAACCGTTTTCCTTTTGGCGGTTTCGGTTGGGCGCGCGTTGCTTACTCACAGGCTGATGCACCGTACGCTTTAATCGCAAGGTTCGGGGGAGCTTCCGCATTGTCCGCCCTTACTTGTTCAATCGCACTTTTTGTATACTTGGCGACAACAAAGCGTTTTCAGCCGCTACTTTTATTGCCACTTGTTCTACTGTTTATTCCATTTTCTATTCTGGAAACAGGTCAGAGCAAAGTATTATTGGTGCAAGGAAATGTGCCGCAGTATGGTTTGGAATTTAATGCCCGGGCCCAACAAGTGTTCCAAAATCACCTAAAGCAAACCCGGTTGGCGCTAACTGAAAATCAGGAGGTCGACTTCATTTTGTGGCCAGAAAACGCGGTGGATGTAGATCCATTTACCAATAAGGCGGTGTTTGCCGAACTAAATACCTTTGCTAAACCGCTAATCGTTGGCGCAATAGTTGAGCGAAAGCAGCAGCTCTTAAATACCTCAATCTTATGGACAAAAACCACCCAAGATGTCTATATCAAGCAACATCTGACACCTTTTGGCGAATATATTCCGTTGCGCGCCTTAGCCCGAAAAGTTTCCCCCTTAGTGGATCAAGTTCGAGATTTTTCCGCCGGCAACCAAGGCGCAACATTTGCCATCGGTCTGGCCAAAATTGCACCGATACTTTGTTTTGAATTACTAGATGATGGCATCATGTCCGAGGCGGCCAAAACTTCAAATCTGCTGGCGGTTCAGACAAATAGTGCCACCTTTGGAATGTCGGCTGAAAGTGCCCAGCAAATGTCGTTAACTAGAGTTCGAGCCATTGAGCATTCCCGAAATATCATCTCAGTTTCCACCACCGGATATTCGGCGGTAATTGATTATCGCGGCAATATTTTACAACGCACCGAAATGGGTACCGCCGAACATTTAGTAGCAAATGTTGGCCTAATAGATCAACCATCGCCAAGAGATCGATTAGGCGACTGGGCCTTAGTAATTAGCCTGGTATGGCTGAGCCTGGTAGCTCGTCGGCGGTATCGCTAACGCCGATAAGTAACATTATGTAAAGTTAAGCAAACTCGGAGATAGAGATGCAGGCACAGATCAGATTTCGATCCCCGTACGCTCCATCGATCCGCCCAACAGTTGGCCAGTATTTACCCTTCATCCCAATGATTTCACCCGTCACTAGCCCATCTCTGCGCTTGGGCAAAGCGCCTAGCTCACGTGGATAGGCCCGGTCCCAGTTCGCGGAAAGTACATCTTCAACGGTGTGTGGGGCGTGGCGCAGAGGCGAATCAGCTACTGAAATCTCACCCGTTAAGATCTGGTCAATCTCGCCATGGATAGCGATCATGGCGGCTATAAAACGATCCATCTCGGCGATATCTTCACTCTCAGTTGGCTCAATCATCAAAGTTCCGGGAACCGGGAAACTCATGGTCGGTGCATGGAAGCCGTAATCCATTAACCGCTTTGCCACATCATCTACCGTTACCCCGCTGATCTTTGTGATCTCCCGCAGATCAAGAATGCATTCGTGGGCAACCCGGCCCTTCTCCCCGGTATACAAAACCGGAAAATATGGATCTAACTTAGCGGCCATGTAATTTGCCGAAAGGATGGCAATCGCGGTTGCCTGCGTCAGACCCGCCCCGCCCATCAGGCGGATATAGGCCCAGGAAATCGGCAAGATACTGGCCGAACCAAAGGGCGCGCCACTAATTGGCCCAGGTCCACTAGCCGGTCCGGCGCTCTCATCCATCGGATGATTTGGCAAAAACGGGGCTAAGTGAGCCCGAGCAATTACTGGACCAACTCCTGGACCACCCCCACCATGTGGGATGCAAAATGTTTTATGTAAGTTTAGGTGGGAAACATCGGCACCGAATTTTCCGGGCTGTGCTAAACCAACCAGCGCATTTAGGTTTGCGCCATCGACATATACCTGTCCCCCGGCGTTGTGTACAGCCTCGCAAATTTCGGTGATCGCAGATTCAAATACACCATGTGTGGATGGATAAGTAACCATAATCGCTGCCAGTTGCTGGGCATGGTCGGCAATTTTTGCGTGCAGATCCGCAACACTGACATTTCCAGACCCATCGCATTCAATCACCACCACTTTCATACCGGCCATGACCGCACTTGCGGCGTTGGTTCCGTGGGCGCTGGCTGGTATCAAACAAATAGTTCGCAGTTGATCCCCACGCGAATCGTGGTAGTTGCGAATCGCAAGTAAACCCGCGAACTCGCCCTGGCTGCCGGCATTAGGTTGCAACGAAACCGCGTCGTAACCAGTTATGGCAATCAGCCAATCGGATAGCTCCTGAATCATTTGTCGATAACCGGCACTTTGCGGCGCCGGAGCAAAAGGGTGCAAAGTTGAAAACTCGGGCCAAGTGACTGACTCCATTTCAGTTGTGCCATTTAATTTCATGGTACAACTTCCTAACGGAATCATTGATCGATCCAACGCTAAATCCCGATCGGCCAAGGTGCGAAGATAACGCAGCATCGATGTTTCCGACCGATGGGTATTAAAGATCGGGTGTTGCAAGTAGGAAGAGGTTCGCAAAAATCCGGTCGCAATTTTACTCTCGCCCACCACGATCGTTGCCGCATTAAAGATTTGGGAAAGTTGCGATAGCACCGCATCAGTTGTGGTTTCATCAAGTGAGATACCAACATGCTGGGCATCAATTTGACGCAGATTAATTTTTTTACCTTGGGCAGCTACATGAATCGCAGCCGCATCGCTGACTTTAACTACTAAAGTATCAAAGAAATTATTAGTAACCACGACGTGGCCGGCGGCGGTAAGACTGGCGGCTAGCCCGGCAGTTTGGGCGTTGATTCGCGAAGCAATCTTTTTTAAACCAACTGGACCATGCCACATCGCATAAAAGGCGCTCATCACTGCCAATAAAACTTGCGCGGTACAAATATTGCTGGTCGCTTTATCGCGGCGAATATGTTGCTCCCGAGTTTGCAACGCTAACCGAAAAGCTGGATTGCCGTGCTTATCAATACTTTGGCCAACTAACCGGCCCGGTAATGATCGCTCCAGTCCGGTGCGTACCGACATGAACCCAGCATGCGGTCCACCAAATCCCATTGGTACCCCAAAGCGCTGGGCAGATCCAACCGCAATATCGGCGCCCCACTCCCCTGGTGCTTTCAAAACCGTCATTGCTAATAAATCTACCGCCGCGATTAAGAGTGCATTATTTTCATGGGCCCAGCTAGCAAGTTCGGCAAAATCATTTATCTCACCACGAGTATCTGGATATTGAAGCAAGACTCCAAAAACTTCGCCAGCTACTTTGACCGGTAAAGTTAAATCTACGATCTCGACTTTAATTCCTAATGGCTTGGCCCGCGTTGCGACCACCGCAATCGTTTGTGGATGCAAATTTTTATCCATTAAAAAGATAGCATCATCACTACCTTTGTAAACTCGACGGGCAAGTGTCATAGCTTCAGCCGCTGCCGTTGACTCATCCAACATGGAGGCATTGGCAACTGGCAGCGCAGTTAATTCACACACGGCAGTTTGAAAAGCAAATAACGCCTCTAGCCGACCTTGTGAAATTTCAGGTTGGTAAGGGGTGTATGCGGTGTACCAGGCCGGATTTTCCAAAACATTACGTTGTACAACTGGTGGCGTAATTGTTGCGTGATACCCAGTTCCGATCAGTGAGGTAAACACTTCATTTTTACTTGCTAGCTCCCGCAAAGCGGCAATGGTTTCCACCTCTGTTAACGGCGCCGGAATACTATTTTCCAATTTTTCCGCCATCGCAATATTTGCCGGAACCACATCGGCGATAAAATCTTTTAGGGATGAGTAACCGAGCTCCATCAGCATGGTCAAGGCTTGATCATCGGTTGGACCGATATGGCGATGTTGGAAAGCATCGTACTTACTCATAATTAAACCCTCACTGTTAGCTACCTGGCGCACCTTTGCGATCAAAGACTCAGGCGTGAAGGATAAGGTGAATTACGCGCCTTTGCTCTTTCTACGAAGCGAGAGTTCATCGTTACTTTCGCCACCTATTAGCTGGCCATTGATTTCGCCCTGAAGCATCGAAAGTGAACCCTCGACCTCGTGCCAAACCTTGCCGACCGCGATCCCGAAGACCCCTTGGCCACCTTGCAGTAAATCGATAATTTCATCAGAGCTAGTACATTCATAAATAGATGCGCCATCACTCATCAAGGTGATGCGTTCTAGATCGACTACTCCGCGATTTCGAAGGTGATCTACCGCGGTGCGAATATTTTGCAGTGAAACACCGGCATCAAGTAATCGCTTCACAATTTTTAATACCAAGATGTCACGAAAACCATAGAGACGTTGGGTGCCGGAGCCACTGGCGGTTCGAATACTTGGCTCAACTAAACCGGTGCGCGCCCAGTAATCTAATTGTCGATAGGAAATGCCTGCGGCAGAGCAGGCGGTAGCTCCTCGATAGCCAATCTCGAGATCTTGTGGAGTCACGGGGGAAACTCATTTCTCTTGGGAGTTAAACCTAAACCCACTTCCCCCAGTAAACAATCACCGACACGGCGCAAACCTCTACTTTAGGTTTAGGGTTTACTAACCTAGAAAATCCTCTGGATTGATCTGATCGAGGAACTCGCGGAACTTTTCTACCTCTTGATTCTCACCATCACCAATTGGCATCTCCACCCCAGCTGTATCCAGCAGCTGCGCGGTGGCAAGAATGTTGCTGTGAGTACGAAGGGCCAGCGCTATCGCATCTGAAGGACGGGCGGGCAGGGTCAAGGCTTTTGAATCCTTATCCCGAAGTTGCATCGTTGCATAAAAGATTCCCTCCTTGATCTCGGTTAAATGCACCGCGGTTAGCGTCGCTTCTAAAACCTCCAACAGCTCCCGCATCAAATCATGGGTAAGAGGTCGCGGTGGCTCAACCCCTTGCTGGGCAAAAGCAATTGCAGTTGCCTCCACCGCGCCAACCCAAATCGGCAGAAAACGGTTGCCATCAATCTCTTTCAACAAAATAATAGGTTGATTAGATGGCATCTCAACTCGGACGCCGATAACTTCCATAGGAATTAACATGAGTCAGTAGCCAACCTAGCGAATTCGGTTCAGGCCGCCGCGAACCAAGGCGGCATGCAAACGAATCGAAAGCGCGGCGATCTCTTTTTGTACCTCTTGTGCCCGCGCTTTGGACTCTGCACTTTTCTGTCGAACAAGTGGCGTAATAACTTGTTCGATTAAACCGATCTCCCGATCTGCCGCAGATTTAAATGCGCGCAGGTGCCGGGCTTGGATACCAAAGCCACCCATTTCAGTAACCGCTCTAGCGATTGCCAGGCTATCGCCATCGTAATGTCGACCACGGGGTGCAATCAAGCCATACCCTTCTAGTTCGACTAGTTGATCTTCGGTCATACCACTATTTTTTAACAATTCCTCCCGAGATAGTCGCATCTCACTGATCTCACCAAATGCACTTGGCGCCATCTCGCCGGCGATCGTTGCCAGCCCCACATGTGGACGAGCCACGCCACCAGCTTGGGCCGGTTGCAGGCCACGATCGATGGCATCAAGATTTTCTTTAATTACTTTCAACGGCAGATACTGATCACGCTGTGCCAACAGCACATAACGAAGCCGTTCCAAGTCAGAGCTGGTGAATTTGCGGTAACCAGAGGGCGTGCGTTGTGGCTCGATTAACCCTTCAGATTCTAGAAAACGAATCTTTGAGATTGTGATGTCAGAGAAATCGCCACGCAAACGGTTTAGAACTTCACCGATGCTTAGGTACGCCCGTGCCGGAACTGCCATGTTTGCTCTCCTAATGCCCTGGTTTAAATCGTGCTAATAAAAAGTAAATGGAACTTGCCAATTTGTAGCTCATCCCCCGAGACCAGGGTGTGTTCGGTGATAGAAAGATCGCCAATATAAGTACCGTTTAAAGAACCTTTATCTTTTAGCACAAAGCTATTACCGATCTTGGCGATCTTCGCATGCGCCCTGGAAACGGTGACATCATCTAAAAATATGTCACTGTCATCTCCGCGACCGATACTGACCCCTTGCGCTGTGATCAGAAACCTAGAACCTTTGGCTGAGCCGTGGGTAATAAAGAGCAAAGCATTCCCGCTGCCAGAGTGGACAATTTGGGCGATTACTTCTCGGTCTTCATCAGTTAAAGCGGCAACTTTTTCGGCGAACTGATTTTGCGATGAACTACTGGGATCCCGAACCGTCAAATGTAAAGCGGTGGTTAATTCAATTGGTGACTTTTCCTCCGACATTACTCCCACCTCCTCACGGTCAACTTAAGGGTGACACTAGAGAGTTAGTTCAATAAGGTCAAGCGGTAATTTCAGCGTATGAAGCTGCACTTAAGAGATCTGTGGGTGTAGTGGCCACCTCAATTTTTAGCAACCACCCCGCGCCATATGGATCTGAGTTGATACTTTCTGGCGAGTTTGCTAGCGCATCATTTATTGCCACCACAGTCCCGGTGACTGGTGCATAAATATCGGAAACACTTTTTGTTGATTCAACTTCTCCCAGAACCTTTCCAGCGGCTACGACTTCACCGATTTTTGGAAGTTGCACATAGACAATGTCACCTAAAGCCGCTTGTGCATAATCGGTGATTCCCATGGTGTAGGTCATCGCATCAGCTAATACCCATTCATGTTCCTTGGTGTATGACAACTCAGTTGGAATGGATGACATAATTTCCTCTCACCTGTGAAATACCTGCGCGGGCGTAACTAATACCGGTCGAAATGTAGAGGGCTATCCCCCAGATCGCAAAACTCCAACCAATGACAAATGCGACCTCACCTAACATGCTGCTCGACTGGGCCAGTAGCAAAAATGGAAAGGCATACATCAAGTTAAAAGTTGCCGCCTTGCCCAAATAGGTCACCGCAAAAGGTGGCACACCTTTTTGTTTCATAAGAAGTGAGATTAACGCCAAAATTAGATCGCGGCCAATTAAAAGGATGATTATCCAGGTCGGGATAATGTCGCGGATTAGAAAGACAATTAGAATCGCCAGAATATATAACCGATCAATGGCCGGATCTGCCAGCTCACCAAAGCGAGAGGTTTGATTCCAAGCTCTGGCAATTTTGCCATCAAAGTAATCAGTAGCGCCCCCGATCGCTAAGACAAAGATCGCCCAACCATCGGCTTCCAGATTTAGGGTGAGGTGAATAAATAGTGGGATACCTAAAAAACGCAGGAAGGTGAGAGCGTTCGGAACGCTAATCACGGAACTGTTCATTGCTTGTCGCGTTCCTTGACCCGTACCGCAACCTGAACCGGAGTTCCTGGAAATTTGAACTCCTCCCGCAGCCGGCGTTCAATGAAACGTCGGTAAGAGGCTTCAATCCAACCGCTGGAAAAGACCACAAACTTAGGCGGTGAGATGCCAGCTTGGGTGGCGTAATAAACCTTTGGCTGCTTTCCGCCCCGCACTGGCGGCGGTGTGGCACCGATCAGAGCGCCCAAGAAGGAGTTCAACTTGGCCGTTGGCACCCGGCGCTCCCAACTATCAAGTGCGGTCCGCAAGGCTGGTGCCAATCGATCTCGATGCCAACCAGTTTTAGCGGCTAAGTTAACGCGCTGGGCCCATTCCACTTGATCTAGATGGCGATCAATTTCCCGATCTAATTGATTGCGCCGATCCTCATCAACTAGATCCCATTTATTCATAACGATCACCATGGCTTTGCCGGCTTGTTCAACCATCGTGATAACACGCAAATCTTGTTCGGTGATCGGCTCGGATGCATCCAGTACAACCACCGCCACCTCGCACCGCTCTAACGCGGTCGCGGTACGAAGTGATGCGTAGTAATCAGTTCCAGAGTCTTGGTTCGCACGCTTTTTTAAGCCAGCAGTATCGATAAATCTCCAAGTAGATCCACCAAATGCCAGCAGTGAGTCAACTGGATCTCGGGTTGTTCCAGCAACATCATCTACGATCGATAGCGATTCACCAGCGATGGCATTAAATAAAGATGACTTGCCAACATTTGGTCTACCTATTAAAGCAACTTTGCGATAACCATCTTGATTTTGAGCTCGCCCAACTTCCGGCAGCACCGCAACAATATGATCAAGTAGATCTCCGCTGCCGCGACCATGGAGTGCCGAAACAAAGCGCGGCTCCCCCAGACCCAAACTCCACAAACCGTGTGCCTCGACCTCTTCCCGTTCGCCATCAACTTTGTTGCCAATCAAAATCGTTGGCTTCTTAGCTTTGCGCAAATGTTGAATCAGTTGGTCATCTTCATCTAAGGCGCCGACTTGGGCATCAACCACAAAGGCCAACACATCGGCTTCCATCATCGCTAACTCCGAACCCGCACTTACCTGAACTGAGATTCCTTCTGGCTTGGCCTCCCAGCCACCGGTGTCCATAATCATGAAACGACGCCCGCCCCATTCACACTCGTACTGCACTCGATCGCGAGTTACTCCTGGCGTGTCTTCTACGATCGCTTCCCGGCGACCCAGAAAACGATTTATTAAGGTTGATTTACCAACATTTGGCCGGCCTAAAATGGCAACAATTGGCAAACCCAGCAAATTACGTTGCTTTAATAATTCCCAAATGCGCTCGATTGTTTCGGCTAGATCCAAATTTGTGGAATCAACTTCTACCGCATCTTGCGCCATCGCTAGCGGCGATACCGCGCGGGTGGAATCGATCACATCCCGCGCATCCAACGAAGCCATGACATCAATGCTCTTGTCTTGGGTTTCATTTGCCCGGCGATCGGTACGGGCCGCTAATTCAGCGGTTAAATAAATTTTTAAACCAGCCTCTGGCGCGACGACCGTTCCGATATCGCGGCCTTCAACAACGATTCCAAGCTCTGCCGAATCTATAATTTGGTGTTGCAGCTTTAATAACTCTCTGCGAATTTCTGGCAGCGCGCTGATGCGGGAAACATTATCGGTGACCGAGACGCCACGGATCGCATGGGTGATTTGGGTTTGACCAGCGAAAACATTTGGCGAAGTTGGATCTGAAACAAAGCTGATTGGATGATCTTTTATGGCTTGCAAAATCGCAAATGGTTCTTCACATTTGTACTCCAGTGCCAACCAGGTGACCGCTCGGTACAACGCGCCGGTATCTAAGTAGTTCCAGCCAGCTCGGATCGCAATTGTTTTGGCGGTACTTGACTTGCCGGCGCCACTTGGGCCATCAATTGCTACGACTATGCCCATGTTCTCAGCCTACTTCTAATTACGAATCGGGTGAACATTCCAACCGATCGAACTCAGATGATCGGCCAGTTTGCCAGCATCACCTTCGGATAAGGCAAGTGTAATAAGCGCACTTAACTGTCCCGGTGAGTGTTCAATACTCAAATCTTCCACATTCACATTCATCACCGCGCACTCGTTGAAAATTGCGGCTAACTGTCCAGGTTTGTCATCAATGACAATTGGCAGATAGGTGTACTCGCGAGCCACGCCGCCATGCTTTCCTGGAATCAAAGCCCGGCCGGTTCGACCGGCAGCAAGCAAAGCTGCAATCGCGGCCGGCTCTGCCAGCGATTGGATCATCAACTTCAAATCAGTTTCTAGTTGTATCAACAGCTGTGAGATCTCGGATCTATTGGCATAAATGATCTCTTTCCATAACCCTTCATCTGAGGCCGCAATCCGAGTGGTATCTCGCAGCCCCGGCCCGGCCAGCTCCATCCACTCTGGGGCGGCCCCGATTAACTGCTTAGCCATTAACGAGGCAACGATCTGCGGCAGATGGGAAACTCTTGCCACCGCGGAGTCATGATCAGCTGCGCTCAGTTCAATTGCTACCGCGCCCAGCATTGAAATTAACTGGAGCACCAACGACTTTGCCGCTGGGTCGGTGGCTGCATCTGGGGTTAGCACCCAACTGCGGCCTTGAAATAGATCAGCCCGGGCAGCTCTGGCCCCGCCTAACTCGCGCCCGGCCATCGGGTGGGTCGGCAAAAACTTGGTTGCTAGCCCTGAAATTGCCTCAATGTGTTGTAAAACTTCAGCCTTAACACTACCTACATCCATAAATG
>Ga0209702_10005272_pt1 | contig 17795 bp, 11 predicted proteins | sample FRY01_FD_187210 | JGI IMG/M metagenome (GOLD analysis project Ga0209702, IMG submission 187210) | Freshwater microbial communities from Lake Fryxell liftoff mats and glacier meltwater in Antarctica - FRY-01 (SPAdes) (version 2) | ecosystem: Environmental > Aquatic > Freshwater > Ice > Glacier...
CCATCTTTCGATTTACATGCTGCCAACCGCAACTGCGACGCGTCAAAATCCATCCGAATGGGAATAGCCATGGCAAACTCCTGTCGTTTGCCACCTTGAATCAGCATCAGTCAGTCTTGGCAACCCTGCATGAGTCAGTATCTCCAACTTCTGGTATGAGTTCTAGCCTGCGACCGTTTTCAGCGCCGCAACGAAATTGGCAATGTTACCGCTGTGTAGGCCCGCGACGTTGATCCGGCCCGAACCGGCCATATAGACACCGTGGTCTTCGCGTAGCTTCACGATCTGGTCCTTGGTCAGCGCCAGCATTGAAAACAGACCTTTTTGCTGAGCCAGGGCTGTCAGATCAAGCGCACCGATTTGACCAGCAGCAGCCATTTGCGCGCGAACATCGCCCACCCGGCTGCGCATGGTTGCCAGTTCATCCAGCCACAGTTTGGTCATCGCCGGATCGCTCAGGATAACCCGAACAGCCGCCGCGCCGTGATCGGGCGGCATGGACCAACTGGCCCGCGCCAGCGCGTTGAGGTTGGACATGATTGCAGACAACTGTCCGGCCTGATCAGCCAGAACATACAGCGCGCCTACCCGGTCGCGGTACATGCCAAAATTCTTGTCACAGCTATAAGCAACCAACGCCTCGGGCACCGCAGCCAGAACTGCCCGCACACCGTAGGCATCATCGTCCATGCCGTCACCAAGGCCCTGATACGCCAGATCGAGGATCGGAAGCGCGGCGCTGTCCGCAAATGCCGCGGCAATCGCGTCCCATTGCTCGGGTGAATAATCGATCCCCGTGGGGTTATGGCAGCAGCCATGCAGCAGCACAGCCTCCCCCGCAGATGCGTTCTTGATCAGCGCCAGAACGGTGTCAGCATCGATAGTGCCTTCCGCAGCAGAATGATCGAACAGCGCAGTTTCCAAGCCGACGTCAGACAGGATCTGTGCATGGTTGGGCCAGCTGGGTGTGCCCATGCGGACCTTCGTGACGCCCGCCTTCTTGGCAACCGCCAGAGCAAGCCGGACCGCGCCGGTGCCGCCCGGGGTCTGCATACCTTCAATCCGGCCGAGGAAACCGGGATCGCCACCAAAAATATATGGGATCAGCGCTTTGACGAAACCGATATCGCCCTCAGGCCCAAGGTAGCTCTTGCTCTCCTGCCTCGCCACTAAATCCGCTTCGGCAGCCTTGATCGCCGCAAATACCGGCGTCGCGCCCTCATCCGTGCGATAAACGCCGACCCCTAGGTCGATCTTGTCGCTGCGCGGATCGGAAGCGTGCATCTTGATCAGCGCAAGCAGCGCGTCGGGCGATTGGGCGGGGAGCTGGTTCAACATCATGCGCACCCCATGCAGAGGGACGCGCGCTCCCGCAACATATTTTGGCGAGCTTTAACGCCATTTACCGCTCGCCGGATTTATTTATCCTTGGCGTGAACGGTGTTTTCGCGACTTAGAAGGGCAACCAGCGCTGCTTCTCCGAAAATTTCATATAGCCGGCGTTGATGCCCAGCCGCAGCCCGGCACCCACGCGAATGGGAATGATTACTACATCGCCCCAGCGCATGTAACTGGCAGTCAATCCGCCCACCAGATAGGCTTGGCCTTCGCCCGCAGGGAAGCGTTTGTACAGATCATTGCTGTCATACAAATTGTAAACCAGCACAAAAGTGTTGCCCGCATTGGCCCCGGCATCGAACCCGATCGACGGACCGGTCCAATATACCGGACGTTGACCTTCGACCTTGTGATATAGCGTGCCCGAGCCATAGCGTGCGCCAAGGATGAAGGCGCCGCTCGCCTCGCGCCCAACGATGTAGGCATTGGGTTCGCCCTGTTCTTCCAACAGGCCCTCGATCATCTTGGCGACGCCTTCTGCGCCCCTGCCGAACACACCCTCAGCCGCACCGATCAGATCGTCCCTGGCATAGGTATTACCCTGCGCCGCAGCGACTTCCGGGTTGGCCGAAGCCTGCGCGGCTGCAACCGCTGGATCGTTAGAGGTCACCACCGGATCGGACCACGCTTCCGCCACGGTCACGCGGTCGTCTGCGCCATTCACGCTTGGCTCGCCTTCAGCTTGCGGCGGATTGACTGGATATTCATAGACGGATGGTTCGCCCGGCGCTTCCGCCAGATCACCATCAATCGCCATATCGGGATCGAAAGTTTCAATCGTCTGTGCGGCGAGCGGTGCCGCGGCAATTAAGGAAGCACCCAGCAGGGCGATACAAGCCCCGCTAACGGCCTTGCGGATTGATTTCTCGATTGGGGCGGCGATTTTCATGTTCCCTCCAGGGGGCAAAACGGACGTTTACCGCTGTAGTTGAATCCTTTGCCGCTTAAGCAGCAATGAATGGGCGACGAACCGAATCAAATTTACGGCGAGCCGAGTCTTAAACGGCCCAAAGCGAGGGTTAACGGGGCCTCAAGCCGATATATTTGCTCGCATGGCCCAGCATGGCTTGCCGCCATCAACGACCCCCGTTATAGCGCCGCTCTTGCTGCTGCAATCCGGAGACGTGGGTGAGTGGCTGAAACCAGTTCCCTGCTAAGGAACCGTGGGGGTAACCCCACCGAGGGTTCGAATCCCTCCGTCTCCGCCAGCGGCCCACAGCACCATTCTCTGTGAACGCTGTCTCCTGAAATTCAGACCGGGACCGTTCGGCAATCATATTCAAACAGCCCCAACGATTCTTCGTCACGCATCTCGCCTAAACCAAACAGGTCGCTATCCGCGCGCTGCATTCGCTCAGCGTTGGCATTCGATTCTTGCTGGATGAAGGTCGCCCGTTCGTGGCGCGCGTTGACATATCGCCTCAAACCATCGGCAGGATCACCAGAGGCTTCCAGAGCACGGGCAAGCACGATCGCGTCTTCAATAGCGCAAGCAGCGCCTTGGCCTAAGAATGGCGTCATTGCATGCGCCGCGTCACCCATCAGCGCAATCCGGTCACCCATGCTCCAATCAGGGAGAGGACTTCGCGCATTGATCGCCCATTTGAATATCGGACCATTGCTGGCAGCTTCGATCATCGCTTGAGCCTCGGGGCACCAGCCCTGGTAAGTATCCCTAAGGTCTTGCGGGTCGGCAGGGATCGACCACCCTTCGTCATTCCAGCCATCCTGCCGCGCGAAAAACACTAGATTGAGTAGCGATCCACCGCGAACTGGATATCGGGCAATCATTCGTCCCGGCCCAATGTGGACTCCAGGCCAGTCCGAGAGCGGCACAAGCGGGCCTTCTGCGGGCACCAGTGCCCGCCATGCCACATGACCTGTAAAATGGGCTTCGACCGGCTCAAACAGTTTGCGAACCGCAGATTTTAGTCCGTCGGCGCCAATAATGATATCGCCCTCGACCACCCGGCCATCATGCAGAACGGCGCGATTGTCGTCGATATGATCGACCGCTGCCCCGGTTTGCAAATTTACGCCTGCGTCGCTTGCGGTCTGGACCAGCAACTCATGCAAGTCAGCTCTGTGAATGGTGACGTAGGGCGCGCCATATTTGCTGCGGGCACTGCTCCGCTTCATCGGGACCAAAGTCCGCCCGTCTTCCCAATGCTGGATACGCTGTTTTGTTGGCTCGATACCGGCAGCTGCAACAGCTTCACAAATACCGATATGATCGAGCCCCTTCATCGCATTCGGCGACAATGTGACCCCGGCCCCGATTTCACCAAAGGCGGTCGCTGCTTCCAATAATGTCACCGGAAAACCGGCTTGGCCCAGAGCCGCCGCGGCCGTCATTCCGCCAATGCCGCCGCCGACAACAATTATCCGCTCAGATCGCATGGTACACCCGTGCGCTTTCGGATACCTTCTGGCAGCCACCTGCTTCCAGATCACGATTTGGCATCTTTGATCCGCGCTTGTAGTCCCGGCTCGATATCAAATCCGGCCTTGCCCAACTTCCAGACGTGATCACAGCCGGGCACCTTCCTTCAGACTATCATGGACAAAGACGCGCCTGATTTCGCCGCGCGAAACCAATTCGCTTGTTCTTTATAAGCTGTGCAGAACGGCCAGCGCTCAATAGCTCTCAAATTAACCAGCAGGCGAATAATTTAAGAGCTGGATCAGCCGGCTGATCATCAGGGATAGTGTGACATCTGATTTGTCAGGGTGAAATGGGGGAGACATCTCTGCCTCCCCCATATGCAGACTAAAACGTCTTGCGGATTTCAATTCTGGCAACCCGGCCGCGGGCCGAATGCAATTCGCTGAAGAAGCCGTAGGTCTCGTCAGCGATAGGCGGGTCTTCGTTGAAGATGTTGTTGACCCCCAACCGGATCCGCGTGCCATCAAGCGGCCCGTCATTGAATGTGTAAGTAACCGTGGTATTCAGGGTGAACCAATCACTTACTGGGTAGAAGTTGATGTTCGGATTGGTGGTGGCATCCAGCAAATTGTCGCGAATAACCGAGGTATCATAAACCTTGCCGACATATTGCCCGAACAAGGATGCATCCCAATCGCCGCTGCTCCACAGGACCGAGCTAGAGAAGCGCCATTTCGGACGGCCTTCAATCTCGAGAAGTTCACCCAGACCGCCAACCGAAACGTCGGCAGGCAGCGTGCCATCCGCGATCCCGGCGAGCAGTTCCTGCGCGTCGGGCCCAGCAGACTGAACGAACGAAAGCAGGCGGGCTGCATTGAAGCGCAGACGGAATTCACCAAGGCCGAATTCGGGCAAATTATAGAACATGCCGAAATCCCAGCCCTTGGATTTGCGGCTATCCAGGTTGAGGTAAGGATCGAGCACCTGAATGATGCTACCGGCAGGCGCCAGGCTGGTGCCAGTAAACAGCGCGATCTGGCCGGCATCGGGCGCGGCGCGGATCACGTTCGGGTTGGTCGAGCCATTCAGACGGCGCAGCAAGTCAAGCGCAATCGCGTTGTCATCGCCGAACACGCCGATGATGCCGTTCTGGCGGATATTCCAGTAATCGGCTGTCAGCGTGAGACCGGGCAGACCGCCTGGTTCAAACACTATGCCGACATTGATGCTGCGCGTTTTCTCGGGGACCAGCTCGTCGGTGCCTGACCGGAAGCTGATCGTGCCTGCCCCGTTGCAAGAAGCGAGTGGCAAACCGCCCTTTTCAAATTCCGCCTGACAGATCACGAAATCGTCGCGCGTATTGGAACGCGTGGTACCGGCATCGTTTACCTGCACAAGGTTCGGCGCCCGGAAACCGCGCGACCATGCACCGCGAAGCAGCACGCCGTCGGTAAGCGTCCAGGCCGCTGCAACACGCGGAACCACGGTAGTCTCGTCAATATCGGAGAAATGCTCGGCACGCCCGGCCAGTTGTACGGTGAATTCCTTCACCAGCGGAATATCCATATCCTCGCCAATGATCGGCAGGAAGGTTTCAGCAAATGCGGAATACACTTCACGGTTGCCGCTCGTATCGGGTGACGGGCTGGTTCCGGCAACGTCGCTGCCGTTGAAAACGCCGGTCACACTATCGGTGAAGGTGATCGTACCATCAAGACGCGGGTCGCGATCGTCGAAGAACGTCTCACGGCGGAACTCAATCCCCGCTGCTATGCCGACATCGCCGCCAGGCAAGGTGAATAGCCCGCTGTTGGAAACTTTAAAGTCAGCGAGCGCAAGGCTGGTTTCGCCCTTGCGGAATACATCGATTCTGAAGGTATCGATAACCGAATCAGGATTGGGCGTACAATCGCCAAGGCCTGGATCATCAAGGCAGCCGCCGTTGAACGGGTTATAGGCATCGGGCGTGGTGAGGTTGATCGACTGTTGCATCAGCGTCAGCGAAACGCGGTTACGTGCCAGATCGATGCTGTTGGCTTGCGAATAGAGCAAGCCGGTGTCGAAATCCCAATCGCCAAAATTGCCGCGCAGACCAAGGACAGCGCGGTAAGTATCCTTGTCAACCGACACGTCACGGTTGCCGGCATCAACGAACCGATAACGTTCCATGACGACATCCGCGCCGCTCGCAGGAATCGTGGTGCCGGGCAGGCGATTGGGGTTGGCGACACCGTTGCGCAAGGTCGGCCCGAACGGGTTCCAATAGGCGTTGCGGGAAATGCCCACGGGCACAGCGGAAAGGATCGCGGAAGCCTCGATATTGCGGCGGCTTTCCGAACGATAGAAGCTGCCCTCGAAATAGGCTTCGACGTCATTGCTCAGCTCATAATTGAGCAGCATTGCCGCATTGTAGCGTTTTTTGCGGCTGAACAGGCTGTTTCCAAAATTGGTGTTGTAGCGCACTGCTGTGGTCGGGGTCGGGCCGTTGCGGGCACATATGCCATTGCCGAAATCAAGGCGGCATCCTTCGAAAGTATTGGGCTGGAGATAGAAATCGTCATCGCGAATCAGCGTCTGGTTGTTGTTCGTGATTTGAATATCGAACTGGCCAAAGGGACCGAAAGTGTTGCGGTTGTTCCATGACGCATCGCCTTCAAAATCGGTGCTATCAAACAACGGGATCCGATTATCTTCACCAGCGTAAAGGCGCGCGGAGGCAGGCAGACCGTTCTCGAAGAAATAGCCGCCATATACTGTCAGATTGCCGCGCCCTTCGGCAAAATCGAAACCGTAACCGGCATTAATCTCAGACGTTTGCAAATCGGTGCCGGTTGAAATCCGGTATTGGCCCTCGACGAACCCTCCCGTCCGGTTGGAACGAAGGATCGTATTGACCACGCCTGCCACGGCATCGGCACCATAGATGGCCGATGCGCCGTCGCGGAGCACCTCAAGGCGGCGCACGCTGCCCGGCGCGATTTCGTTACCGTCAGCCGATACGACTGGCACCAGCAATTCAGTCTGGAAGCCGGGATGCAGCGTCATGCGGCGGCCGTTGATCAGCAGCAGGGTATTTCCTGTGCCAAGATCGCGCAAATTGACCGAAGAAACATCGCCGCGTGCGCTGTTCTGCGTGGTCGAATTCTGCTCGTTGAAGGCGGAGGTACCGACCTGCGGGATAGCGCGGAAAAGTTCGTCGCCAGATGCGGCGCCGGTTGCATCGATCACATCCTCGTCCAATACCGTAACCGGCAGAACATCGTTGATCTTGGAGCCCTTGATTTGCGAACCGGTAACCACGATGACGACTTCATCCTGCGGTACTTCGGTTGCTGCAGGGGCGGTTTGAGCCCATGCATTGCCAGCGCCAAATAGCACCGTGGTGCCGAGTAAAATCGAACTTAAACTACGAATTCGAGACATGGTATTCCCCTTTATCCAAGCGCCCCGCGAACGGGCCAATCTAAAAATTACACGGCCAACAGGGGCGCTTCCCTCACCCTGTCCGGACAAGTTTTTCAAAGGCACGAAAAGCAGGATTTGGTCAATTTGGAAAAATTTTGTCCAATCCGATTTTTCTGAAAAAGTGATATTCTGGCCACATATCTTGGCGACATATTCTGGCCTGAGGAGGAGGCCTGTTAAGGCAATTGTTCGAGCGCAGTTCTGGCGCGTTTCAGAGCATCCGCTTTCAGTTGATGGACGCGGGGAATGCTGACTTCCAGCACGGCAGCAATTTCAGCAAGGTTGAGTTCCTCCACGAAATACAGCTGCAGGACTACTTGCAGCCTTTCGGCCTGGCGAAGGGCCGAAGGATACCGAGGCTAGCCCGTCCCGACCTGCTCGCTCAACGCCAGCCATTCGGCCTCTTTTTTCTCCAGCTCGCTGCCCAGTTGCGCCCGCCGCTGGGACAATTCGCCCATCGACATTTTCGCAAATTCGGGCGCAGCGCCAGACGGTTCGAACATCGCCCGGTCAATAGCCGAACATTGCGCTTCCAACTTGGCCACCTCTTTTTCGACACCAGAAATCTTGGCTTTGACGGCCCGCGCGACTTCGCGTTCCTTGGCAGCGGCTTTGCGGTCCTTCTTGGACTCCTTGGCCCCGCCGCCCTTTTCGCCACCATCACCCTTGGGTTGATTCCGCCCGAGCACGAAATCGATGTAATCTTCCATACTGCCGGAATATTCCGCCGCTGTGCCATCATCGACCAGCACCAGCCGATCTGCCGTCAGTTCCACCATATGCCGGTCATGACTGATCAAGATTACGGCCCCGTCATAGTCGTTCAGTGCCTGAACCAGCGCTTCGCGCGCGTCGACGTCGAGGTGGTTGGTCGGTTCGTCCAAGATCAACAAATGCGGCGCATCGCGGGTGATCAGCGCCAGCGCCAGCCGGGCGCGCTCGCCGCCCGACAGCTTGGCAACCAACTGCGTTGCCCGGTCACCGGAAAAGCCGAACCGCCCCAATTGTGCGCGGACCGCGCCGGGCGGCTTGCCCTTCATCACCCGGCCCATATGTTCCAGCGCGGTTGCATCACTGGCCAGTTCTTCCACCTGATACTGGGTGAAATAGCCGACCTTCATCTTGCCGCTGGCGTTCATTTCGCCCTCCATCGGGGGCAATTGCGCAGCCAGCAGCCGCGCCAGCGTGGTCTTGCCATTGCCGTTGCGGCCGAGCAGCGCAATCCGGTCATCCGGATCGATCCGCAAATTGAGCCGCTTCAGGATCGGCGTGCCTTCAGTGTAACCGACAGCCGCCAGATCAAGCGTGATCAGCGGCGGTTTCAATTCCGCCGGACTGGGGAAATTGAAACTGAGCGAGGGATCTTCCATCATCGCAGCAATAGGCTGCATCTTGGCCAACATCTTGGCCCGCGATTGCGCCTGTTTGGCGGTGGAGGCCCGCGCACTGTTGCGCGACACATAATCCTGCAGCCGGGCGCGCTGGGCATCCTGTGATGCCTTGGCAGATGCCAATTGCGCGGCTCGTTCGGCCCGCTGACGTTCGAAACTGTCATATCCGCCGGGATACAGCGTCAGCTTGCCGCCTTGCAGATGCAGGATGTTGTCGACCACATTGTTCAGCAGATCGCGTTCATGGCTAATCACCACCACGGTGGCGGGATAATTCTTCAGGAAATTTTCCAGCCACAGCGTCGCTTCCAGATCGAGGTGGTTGGAGGGTTCATCCAGCAGCAGCACATCGGGCGCAGAAGACAGCAGCGCCGCCAGCGCAACGCGCATTTTCCACCCGCCGGAAAAACTGTCGAGCGGTTGGTTCTGCATTTCTTCGTCAAAGCCCAGCCCGGTCAGGATGCGGGCCACACGTGAGGGCGCGCTATAGGCGTCGATAGCCAACAAACGGTCGTGAACATCGCCCAGCCGGTGCGGATCAGTGCAGGTTTCGGATTCCTCCATCAGAGCCGCCCGCTCCACATCCGCGGCCAATACGGTTTCCGCTGGCGTGGCCGTGCCGGTGGGCGCGTCCTGCGCGATATAGCCAAGCCGGGTGGCGCGCGGCATTTCAATCGAGCCCTCGTCAGGATCGAGGCTGCCGATCATCACCTTCATGAGCGTGGACTTGCCAGCGCCATTGCGGCCGATCAGCCCCACGCGCCCGCCAGGGGGCACCATAGCTGTTGCGCGGTCGAGTATGGTCCGGCCGCCAAGCCGCACAGTGATTCCGTTGATTCCAAGCATGGCGCAGCGCCTACCAGCGGTTTGCGAAAATCCCAACAGTATAGATGAATTTTGGCCACATTGGACCTGACAGAACGGCTATCAGCGCCTATTGCGCGTATCTGGAACCGGTTTCAAGGGATACCAATAGGCCAATCATGGACCGCGCAGCTATCGTTCACGGCAATTTCCTGCGCCGGGTCGCCGAGGGTGATTTGCCCCAAGGGCGTTCACCGGCAGGGCCGCTGATGCCAGATTTGGCAGTGTCGATCTACCGATCAAGCTGTTTGACGCGCGCGCTCGACCGGACCAGCCGGGCGATGCAGGCGGCAGGCCAGGGTTTCTATACCATCGGATCATCCGGCCATGAGGGGATGGCAGCGGTTGCTGCTGCCCTGCGCCCGACCGACATGGCTTTCCTGCATTACCGCGACGCCGCGTTCCAGATCCAGCGCGCCGAACAGGTACCTGGTCAGACAATCACCTGGGATATGCTATTGTCCTTCGCCTGTTCAACCGAAGACCCGATTTCGGGCGGTCGGCACAAGGTGCTCGGTTCCAAGGCTCTGACCATTCCGCCGCAGACTTCCAGCATCGCCAGCCATTTGCCCAAAGCTGTCGGCGCGGCGTATTCGGTCGGTCTTGCAAAGCGCATTCGGCCTGAACATCAGGCCCTGCCCGACGATGCGATCATCATGTGTTCGTTCGGTGATGCCTCCGCCAATCACTCGACTGCACAAGGCGCGATCAACACCGCCTGCTGGACTGCGTTCCAGAAAGTCCCATTGCCGCTGTTGTTCGTTTGCGAAGACAATGGCATCGGCATTTCTACCAAGACGCCCGATGGCTGGATTGCAGCCAGCTTCGCCCAGCGCCCGGGCCTCAAATACTTTCATTGCGACGGGCTGGATATATACGAGACGTTTCGGATTGCGAGCGAGGCGGCAGAATATGTCCGCACGCGGCGCAAGCCCGCCTTCCTGCATATCCGCACCATCCGGCTATACGGCCATGCGGGCGCGGATGTGCCGACCACCTATCTTCCCAAGTCGGAGGTTGAGGCGGAAGAGGCGAATGATCCGCTCCTCCATTCCGTCCGCTTACTGGATGCTGCGGGCGCGCTGACACCGGATCAGGCGCTGGCCATCTATCGCAGCACTGGCGAGCGGGTTCAGCGGATATCGGAGGAAGCCATCACCCGCCCGCGCCTGCACAGTGCAGAGCAGGTCATGGCCAGCATCATTCCGCCGCCCCGCAAAAATGCCCCGACCAATGGCACAGCGCCTGAAGCCCGGGCCGCGATCTTCGGCAACGATTTGAAGGCTGCTAACCAGCCGCAGATCATGTCCCGCTTGATCAATTTCGCGCTGACCGACCTGATGCTCGACCATCCCGAAATCGTGATGATGGGGGAAGATATCGGGCGCAAAGGCGGCGTTTATGGGGTAACCCAAAAACTCACCCAGCGGTTCGGCCGAGCGCGGATGATTGATACGCTGCTGGATGAACAATCCATCCTCGGCCTTGGTCTGGGCATGGCGCAAAACGGGCTTTTGCCAATCCCGGAAATTCAGTTTCTGGCCTATTTGCACAATGCCGAGGATCAATTGCGCGGCGAAGGGGCGACGCTGCCGTTTTTCTCGAACGGCCAATACACCAATCCGATGGTGCTGCGGATCGCCGGGCTTGGCTATCAGAAGGGCTTTGGCGGCCATTTTCACAATGACAATTCCGTCGCGGTGTTGCGGGATATTCCAGGCCTGATCCTGTGCTGTCCTTCCAATGGGCCTGATGCGGCGCGGCTGCTGCGCGAATGCGTACGATTGGCGCGGGAAGAACAGCGGTTGGTGGTCTTCCTCGAACCGATTGCGCTTTACGGAATGCGCGATTTGCATGAGGCTGGCGACGGCGGCTGGCTGGGCACCTATCCCGCAGCGGACGAGCGGATAGGGTTTGGCGAAGTCACTACAACTGGCGCTGGCGAGGACCTTGCCATCATCAGCTTCGCCAACGGGGCCTATCTCTCGCATCAGGCGCGAGAGCGGCTTGAGACCGAGGGAATTGCCGCCCGGGTGATCGATCTGAACTGGCTGTCGCCTTTGCCGGAAGAGGCGATGCTCGCCGCTGCCAAGGGCTGCCGCCATGTGCTGATCGTGGATGAAACGCGGGCCAGCGGCGGGATTGCCGATGCGCTGATGACCGTCTTTGCCGAGCAGGACGCCGAAAAGCGCCACATCGCCCGAATTAGCGCGCTTGACAGCTTCATCCCAACCGGCCCAGCCTATGCGGCCACCATGCCCTCGCTGGACCGGATTTTGACAGCAGCTCAGAAATTGGTCGGGGCAAAATCATGAAAACTGCAGTTGTCATCTGTCCCGGTCGCGGGACTTACAACAAGGCTGAATTGGGCTATCTGGCGCGGCATTTCCCTGATGCGGATTTGCTCGCAAGTTTCGATGCACGGCGAACAGCGGTCGGGCAAGAAACGCTGAGCGACCTTGACGGGGCAGAACGGTTTTCGGGCGCCAAACATACGCGCGGCGACAATGCATCCGGCCTTATCTACGCCGCCACGCTGGGCGATTTCATGGCGATCGACCAAGAACAGGTCGAGGTGGCTGCGGTTACCGGCAATTCGATGGGCTGGTATTCCGCCCTCGCCTGCACCGGAGCATTGTCCCCTGATAACGGCTTCAAAGTATCCAATACAATGGGCACGCTGATGCAGGACGCGATGATCGGCGGGCAGCTAGTCTATCCCTTCCTTGGCGAAGATTGGCGGCCTGATCCCGTGCGTCGCAATGCCTTGCTGGCGATGGCCCGCGAGATTGACCAGCGCAAGGGCCATGTCCTTCGCCTGTCCATTGCATTGGGCGGGATGCTGGTATTGGCAGGCGACGCAGCGGGACTAGCCGCATTCGAAGCCGAGGCTGAGCCGATCCAAGGGCGATTCCCGATGCGGCTTGGTAATCACGCGGCGTTTCACACCCACTTGCAGCAACCTGTTGCCGATCAGGGCCGCGGCTTGCTTTCGCCCGATCTGTTTGGCCAACCAGCCCTGCCGATGATCGACGGGCGCGGGGCGATCTGGTGGCCCCATGCCAGCGATATCGCGGCGCTATGGGACTACACACTGGGCGCGCAGGTCACCCAAACCTATGATTTCACCCGCGCTATCGAAGTGGCCGCACGGGAATTCGCGCCTGACCTGTTTATCGTGACCGGCCCCGGCACCACTCTGGGCGGCGCAGTCGCGCAGTCACTCCTCCTGGCCAATTGGCGCGGTATGGCCAGCAAGGACGATTTCCGGGCGCTGCAGGACGAGAACGGGCTGCTCGTCTCGATGGGAATGCCAGATCAACGCGGGTTGGTGACCGGCAGCGGGTCAATAGCCGCCCCCCTAATACCCGAAGCGCAGCCCCGCCCAGATCGTGCGCGGCACCCCAAGGTCGATTGAACCGCCCGAATTGCGCGTCACAATCGTTTCGTCTGTCAGATTTTCTCCGCGCAACACTACGGCCAGCCGCCGGGTCAGCGGTGCCTGAAAATACGCGCCCAGCGTGGTCACAGGCGGCAGGCGGTCGGTTTCCAGATCGCTCTCGAACTGCGCGCCCACATGGCGCAGCGTCGCTGACGCTATCCACCCATCGGCAGGAAGCCACGCCGCAGTCGCGCTGGCGGCCCATTTAGGTGTCTGAGGCGGACGCTGGCCGTCCAGATCAATCGAGGTCCCGCTGGCGTCAACCTTCGCATCGGTATAAGCGATCGAGCCATCAAAACGGAGCGCGCGCCGCTGCGCGGATGCCGCCATTTCAATCCCACGCGCATCGATGGCAGGAAGGTTCTGCCGCTGGCGCACGTTTGGCGACAAAGTGACATTGGCAATAGCGTTTTTAACCTGATTGTCGAATGCCGTGATGGAGACACTCACGCCTTCGACGGGCGTGAAATCGGCCCCCAGTTCGAAACCTTCCAGTCGCTCGTTCTCCAGCTCCTCATTGGCCTGAGTTACGACCGGAAATACCACGAAGGGCCGGTATAATTCATTTAACGTTGGCACCCGAAGCCCGCTATAGGCAGCAGCGCGCAAGCGCAGTGTCTCGCCTGCCTCGAATGCTGCCCCGGCACGGTAAGTTACGGTCCAGTCAGAGCGATCATCAGCGAGCGTTTGAGTGACGAGAACACCTGCCGCATCGCGGGCGACGTAAAAGCCGTTTTCGATCACAGTGCGATCCGCTCGCAAGCCGCCGGTCAGGACCAACCGCCCGATGCTCCAGTCATCCTCAACAAACAGGCCAAAATCACTGTTGCGACCACCAGCACGGCGGCGCTCGGTCAAATTGCCGGAGAACGCGCTATAGGCGTCCTCCTGCAATTCGCCTGAGGATCGCCGGTAATCCGTGCCGATCCGCAGCACATGATCGGGGTGCACAGGCGGGCGCAGTTCCAGCTTGCCGCCGATCCCGGTCGACGGCGTATTGCGCTGATCCAGCACCCGGACGAACCGCGTCGAACTGATCACGACATTGGAGAAATTGCGCGCCTGAACATAGGCCAGCGCATCAAATTGCCAATTGCCCCGCCCGACCAGCCGGATACTCGCATCCTGCCCTTCGCTTGAACTGTCAGCACCATCAAACCGCAAGGTTCGCTGGTCGTCGAATAGTAGCCCACGCGCCTGTAATTCAATCGTATCATTTAGCGGGACCACACCGCGAATTCCGACCGACCAGCTATCGAATGCAGCCCTCGCGCTGGCGGGCACACGGTCATTTTCAGGTGTGGTGAAGAAGCCCCGCCCTCTATCCCAACGTCCGCTGACGACCGCAAAACCTGCGCCTAAATCCTGCGCAATGCTGGCACTCGCTTCGGTTTCGCCGCGCTGGTTTCCGAGTAGCGAGGCGCTGAATGGGCCAAGCGTCGCAGCATCGGCGCTGATCATCTCAATCGTGCCTGCCAACGCCCCTGCGCCAAACGGACCTGAGCCCCCGCCGCGCGTCACGCGAATCGTGTCCAGTCCTTCCGGCGCAATCGCGCTCAGCGGGATGTAGCCGAAAAACGGATCGGCCATCGGCACGCCGTCCAGCAAAACCAATGCTCGGCTGGTGGCGTTCCCGCCCAACGCCCGCAGCGTCACACCCTGCGCACTGGGATTGGACGAACGGCTGTCCGACCGGCGAAACTGCTGGAATCCCGCGACCGATGTGAGCACATCTTCGATCCTGCCAGAGGAGGAAGTGATAATTTCCTCCCGCTCAATCACACTTGTTGAATATGCAGGCTGGGCAGGAGTTTCCGCCAATCCTTTGCCAGTCACGATAATTGTTGGAACGTCTTTTTCTTGAGCAAGCACCGGCGTAATTGGTACGCAGAAGAAAGCAACAAACGGCAAGGCAACAAGGTTTCTCATCTGGCGGGCCCTAACGAGGATGCGCTTGTTCGTCAGCATCAATCTTGGAAGACTCGCAATCAGGCTCAACTTGTGCTTACACCAATGTCAGTAAAAGAGAGGTTTTCATGTCCGTAACTCCACCAGATTTTGATGTGCTGATCGTTGGCGCCGGTATCTCAGGCATCGGCATGGCCGCGCATATGGAAATGATGTGCCCTGACCGGTCCTATACTCTGCTGGACCAGCGCGAAAACCTCGGCGGGACATGGGATCTGTTTCGATATCCCGGCATCCGGTCAGACAGCGATATGCACACGCTGGGGTTCGTGTTCGAACCGTGGAAGCATGAAAAAAGCATCGCGGATGGCCCGGCGATTCTCGATTATCTCAACCGGATTGTTGATGATCGCGATATTCGCCGCCACATCCGAACCAATCACAAAGTTATTGCCGCCGATTGGCGCGAAGGTGAAGCGCGTTGGCACGTAACTGTGGAACTGGCTGGTGGCGAACAGAGCCTGCTAACTGCGAATTTCCTCTATCTAGGTTCAGGCTATTACGATTACGATCAGGCCTATGACCCGGGCTTCGAAATCGCCGATTTCAAGGGCCAGGTAATTCATCCACAATTTTGGCCGGACGATCTCGACTATGCCGACAAACGCATATTGGTGATCGGATCGGGCGCGACAGCTGTTACAATCGTGCCGTCTGTTGCGCAAAAAGCCGCACATGTGACGATGCTGCAACGAACACCGACATGGATGTTCTCCCGCCCGGCCAAGGATGCTTTCGCCAATTTCCTGCGCAAGATATTGCCCGAAAAACTGGCCTATAAAATCACCCGCTGGAAGAATGTGCGGATGCAGGATTTCGCCTTCAAACTCGCCCGCAAACGGCCCGAGAAAGTGAAGAAGGCCCTCAAAGGTGCAATCGAGAAGGCGCTGGGAGCTGACTATGACGAGGCGGCATTCACCCCGCCCTATGATCCGTGGGATCAACGTCTGTGTCTGGTGCCCGATGCCGATCTGTTCGAAGCGATGAAGGCGGGCAAAGCCGACATTGTGACCGGACGGATCGCGCGTTTTACTCAGGCCGGGGTGGAATTGGAATCCGGCGAACAAATCGCGGCGGACATTATCGTTACTGCCACCGGCCTGAAGCTCGCCGTGGTTGGAAAGATCGCGATCAGTCAGGACGGCATGTCAGTCGATTTCAGTAAGCGGTTTTATTACAAAGGCTGCATGTTTTCCAACCTGCCCAATCTGGCTGTCGTGTTCGGGTATCTCAACGCCAGCTGGACATTGCGCGCCGACATTAATTCGCAATTTATCTGCCGTGTGCTGAACCGGATGAAGGAAACCGGGACCAAGATTGCAGTGCCATTTCTGGCTGACAACCATGAGCTGGAAGAGGACAATATCTTCGATTTCTCCTCCGGCTATATCCAGCGGTCACTCGATATCATGCCAAAAAGCGCGGTGGGCTATCCTTGGCGGTTAAATCAGGAATATGTCACCGACCGTAAAATCATGCAGAAGTCGGACGTTTCGGATGGTATTCTGGGCTTTCGCAATGCACCGGAAAATCCGAATACGGATAGGCAACAAGAACATGCCGAGGCGGCCGAGTAACGCTTCACCTTCCCCGCCAGATCGCCTAACAACACGGTCATGAACGAACGTATCTACACCGCCGGTCTCGTCATTATTGGTGACGAGATCCTGTCTGGCCGCACCCATGACAAGAACATTGCGCAGGTTGCCAGCTGGCTGCAGGTGCAAGGCATCCGCTTGACCGAGGTGCGCGTGGTCGCCGATGTGCAGGACCGTATCGTCGATGCGGTCAACACATTGCGCGCAAACTACGATTATCTGTTCACCACCGGCGGCATCGGCCCAACGCATGATGACATTACCGTGGATGCTGTGGCGCAGGCTCTGGGCGTGCCGGTAATCATCCACCCCGAAGCGCGGGCAATCCTTGAACGCTATTACGCTGACAAGGGCGGGATCAACGAAGGCCGGCTACGGATGGCACGGGTGCCGGACGGGGCAGAATTGATCCCCAACCGCATGTCCGGCGCGCCGGGAATCAAAATTGGCAATGTCTTCCTGATGGCAGGCGTGCCGCATATAACCGCCGGAATGCTGGATGCGCTGACCGGAACGCTGGAAGGCGGCGCGACTCTGCTGTCTGAAACCGTCGGGTGCTGGGTTCCAGAAAGCGAAGTGGCAGATTTGCTACGTGAGGCTGAGCAAGCCCATGATGCCTGCCAGATCGGCAGCTACCCTTTCTTCCGCGACGGCAAAGTGGGCGCCAACTTCGTGATCCGCTCAACCAAGGCGGATGATTTGGCCAGCTGCGTCGACACCCTTTGCGAAGGTTTGGGGATACGCGGCTGGGATGTCACGCCTGGCGGTATTTGACAGGCGGCGCTGATGGCACGGGCACAAAGACTTGAGAAAATGGATGTCCTCCGGGCAGAGCTGGAGGAGGAATATCTGGAGGCATTGATCAATGCCTTGCGAGTAACCGCCGCCGGCAACTGGGGCCTGTTCGACCATAATCAGAGCCGTATTGAGCGGACCAAAGTAGCGCCAATGGTCGAAAAACTGTGTGATTTGGGCAAGGAGATCGACGGGCTGCGAGACAGACTGGGCCTTGAACCTTTCGCCCTGCACGAAGAATTCGAAGCATCGCGCGGTCCGGTGGCTACGACCGCGGTTGGCGAGCCGAAACAGGCAAAGGCTTGGCTGGCCCGGCTGCCAAATCCCGCCGCTTAAGCCGCGAGCAATCCGGCGGCATCTAAGAGCCCGATTCAAAAGTTTTTCAAGCGTAGCAGTATCTTGCGGTTCTGCGTGTGAGCATGCGGATGGAGGCGATCAACGCCCAGGCTGTTGATGAGGCGATGGACCTTTCCCAGTCTTTGGCGAGG
>Ga0209702_10005276_pt1 | contig 17784 bp, 6 predicted proteins | sample FRY01_FD_187210 | JGI IMG/M metagenome (GOLD analysis project Ga0209702, IMG submission 187210) | Freshwater microbial communities from Lake Fryxell liftoff mats and glacier meltwater in Antarctica - FRY-01 (SPAdes) (version 2) | ecosystem: Environmental > Aquatic > Freshwater > Ice > Glacier...
TATTATGAAATAAAAGATTTGAAGTAGAAACAATGTAATTGCAAGTATCTTTTATATTATCATTTAGAGTTATTGAAATTACATTAGAATTATCAGCAATATAATTTGAAGTGTTAAAGTCTAAATTGCTATTATTATGAAATAAAAGATTTGAAGTAGTTTCAATGTTTTCTCTTACATCTTCTAATTCATTATTTAGAGTTATTGAAATTACATTGGATGTTGTAAAAATATAATTTGAAGTGTTAAAGTCTAAATTACTATTATTATGAAATAAAAAATTTGAAGTTATTTCAATGTTTTCTCTTACATCTTCTAATTCGTTATTTAGAGTTATTGAAATTACATTAGAATTATCAGCAATATAATTTGAAGTGTTAAAGTCTAAATTACTATTATTATGAAATAAAAGATTTGAAGTTATTTCAATGTTTTCTCTCACATCTTCTAATTCGTTATTTAGAGTTATTGAAATTACATTGGATGTTGTAAAAATATAATTGGAAGTGTTAAAGTCTAAATTGCTATTATTATGAAATAAAAGATTTGAAGTTATTTCAATGTTTTCTCTTACATCTTCTAATTCGTTATTTAGAGTTATTGAAATTACATTAGAATTATCAGCAATATAATTAGAAGTGTTAAAGTCTAAATTGCTATTATTATGAAATAAAAGGTTTGATGTGGTTTCAATGTTTTCTCTTACATCTTCTAATTCGTTATTTAGAGTTATCGAAATTACATTGGATGTTGTAAAAATATAATTTGAAGTGTTAAAGTCTAAATTGCTATTATTATGAAATAAAAGGTTTGATGTAGTTTCAATGTTTTCTCTTAGATCTTCTAATTCGTTATTTAGAGTTATTGAAATTACATTAGAATTATCAGAAATATAATTAGAAGTGTTAAAGTCTAAATTGCTATTATTATGAAATAAAAGGTTTGATGTGGTTTCAATGTTTTCTCTTACATCTTCTAATTCATTATTTAGAGTTATTGAAATTACATTAGATGTTGTAAAAATATAATTTGAAGTGTTAAAGTCTAAATTGCTATTATTATGAAATAAAAGGTTTGATGTGGTTTCAATGTTTTCTCTTACATCTTCTAATTCATTATTTAGAGTTATCGAAATTACATTGGATGTTGTTGATATATAGTTAGAAGTGTTAAAGTCTAAATTGCTATTATTATGAAATAAAAGATTTGAAGTACTAGAAATATAATTTGAAGTATCTAATATAACATCTCTATTATCCTTCATAAAAAATCCACCGATTGATATGTTATTTGCTATATCAATATTTCCATTACTATTTATAATCATAACATTACTTGTTATGTTATCTGAAGCACGTTTTATACAAAATAAAGAGTTTGAGTTTGATAATACCCAATCACAATCAGATGTATTTCCAATAATACCATTGCCTTGTTTGAATTCTATGTTAATTAATCTATCTCCTGATTCTCGGTCATCTTGTAATCTTAATGCAACATTACTTTGCACCATATGTATAAGTGTTTGGGGATTTGTTGTACCATAACCGATATTTAATATAGTCATGTGTTATTATTATACTTGTCCTATCTATATAATAATTATTTATATTTAATAAAAATAAGATTTATCGTAATAAAATTATGAAAGTCTGTGTTTAAGTTCTATAATTTCTTGCTCTTGATTATTGATTTTTTCACTCAATTCTTGTATAGATTTAGTTAATAGAGGGATTATAGAAGAATAATCAATGCTATAATTATCAGTTTCTTTTAAAGGAACATTTACAACATTTGGAAATATTTTTTCAATTTCTTGTGCTATAAATCCATAACTTTTTTTATCTTTTATTTCACATTCATCTAACAATAAATAAGAAACAGGCTTTATTTTATTAACAAGATCAAGAACAGAATCTATTTCTACTATATTCTTTTTATATCTTATATCACTAATTAGATTTACAGCTTCACATATTATTTTTCCTGAAACATTTAATTTATGAATACTGTCTATTGTTGGAGTTATCCCAATTCCTACCTTATTATGTGCTATTGTTATAGTTGTTTGTTGTGGATAATATGGAGTACCATTATTCCATATTTCAGTTGCCGTCCAACTTGAAGATGGTTTTGGATAATTACTATTCGGATTTAATTCTGCAGATTTATTTAAATATAGAGAACCACTTGTATCATCAAGTCGAGACTTCCAATATACTGTATAATAAACTTCATCTGTTGTATTTGGGGTGTCTTCATATGAACCACATACATTTGTGATAAAATGAGAATATGTACTTGATTCTGCACCTAAATTGTGAGAAATCCAACAAGCAGATCCTGAAACACTAATATCATCTCCATTAGCACCTGTTATTTTTTCCCAATTACCTGAACCAATTTTTCTGTATAATTGCAATCCCCACCATCTTGAATCTTGGTCGTAATCCATACCAATATGACAAACAATAGAAACAATAATTTTTGATGAAATATGCGAAGGTTTAATATTTATTACGAATCCTGTATTAATATCATTATTAATAGGTATCCAACCAATACTATTTTCAACTTTAGATTCGGTAGATGTATAAGTATTATGTTTTGTTTGTATTGTCATTCCTTGAGAAAACTCAAGAACAAAAGGAGAACCATTAATATTAAACGATGAAGCATTTACAGAACCGTTAATATCTAAATTATAATTTGGTTCTATATTATTTACACCTACATTTCCTGATAATCCATCAATAACAAAACGATCATTTATAATATTATTACTTCCACTTGTTAAAATATATTTATTATTACTATTTGATATTCGCCAACCACATTTACTATCATTACCATTTATAGAACTATTTAGTCCATTTATAAGTTCTATTGACGATACAGAATCACTATTATTTCGTCCATCTTGTATTTTTAAAGTACTGTTATTTCCATATAATGTCAATATACTAAATGGATTATTTGTTCCTATACCAACATTACCATTATTTAAAATAGTAAATACTTCTGAAGTACTATTTGAAATATTAAAAATATCACCTGAAATATTATTTTGTTTAATACTTAAAGCCGTTAAACTACTTTCATTAATAATTTCAAGTTGCTCCGTTATATATATATCAGTATTAAGAGTTGATATTGTTCCGGGAATTATTAAATCATTAACAGTTAATGTTCCATTTATATTTACAGAACCTGTATATAGTCCATTAACAATAAACTTATTTATAGAACCATCTTCTATATTATCAGATGTAAGATTTTCTATTCTATTTGAAATAATGTTTGAGGTAATTATATTATAATTTGAAGTTTCTTCTAGAATATCATTTGTTGTATTCGCTAAATAAATATTTAATACATTTGATGTTATAGTATTAACAGATTCATTTTGATCTATTGAAACAGAAGGGAATAATATTTCTTCTATACCATTTTGTGGTGTTTTAATATATGTTATATTACCATCATTATTAAGTGATAATGTTAATTTATTACCTCCACTATTAAGTTCAATTGTATTAATATTTATATTTTTGAAATTTCCGTCAGTATCTTTAATATCTAAATTAGAATCTATATTTTTTGAAATAACAAGATTATCTAAAAATATACTATCTCCTGATAAATATAAATCTTTCCAACGATTTGAAGGAGAACCTAAATTACTACTATTAGAATGTACGGGTATAATATTTCCATCTATTCTAAAGTCACCAATTATATCTAAAGTAGTTTGTGGTTCTGTATTACCAATTCCAACAAAGTCTTGATTATAAATAGTTATAATATTAGAACCTTCGCTTGGTATAAATGGTGTTCCCAATTGCCATATTTCTTGTGCCGTCCATGTTGAAACCAGAATAGGAGAATTCCCTGAATTATATGTTGCAGGTCTATTTAAATATAAATCTCCACCTGAATCATTTGTATTATTATTTACTCCAAGACGAGACTTCCACTTAACAGTATAATAAACATCTATACGTGAATCAGGACTATCAAAAAATGATGTTGAAACATTAGCAACAAAATTATCATAAGTACTTAAATTAGCTCCTAAATTATGAGAAGTCCAACATCCAGTTACTGCACCTTCATTTGTAGTATCTCCATTTGCTTCGGTAACTTCAAGCCAATTTCCAAATTTTCCTTTTTTTCTATATAATCTTAAACCCCACCATCTTGAATCTTTTGAACTATCAAATCCTATATGACATGAAATATTTAGTAATATTTTAGATGTTCTATGAGATGGTTTAATTTTAATAACAAATCCTGATGTTATATTATTATCTATAAATCTCCATCCATCAGTTGTTGTTTGCATAATATCATTATCACTCATTTTTACAGTTTTATTATAAGTATTTGACAGTGTTTGAACTGACATATTTTGAGATATTACACCTACACTACCACCTCCACCACCACCTCCACTACCTCCACCACCACCTGAAAATAATTGTCCGTCTTTATATATATCTCCTACAATATTTACACTTCCTTGTATATTCAACTTAAATTCATCTATATCAAGAGTATTATCATATATATGAGGATGTGTACCAATACCTACATTTCCACTTAATCCATCAATTGAAAATCTATTTGTAATTAAATTATTACTACCACTTTGTAATATATATTGATTATTACTATTTGTCATTCGCCAACCACATATAATATCATTACCATCTATGAAACTATTTTCACCATTTATAAGTTCTATTGATGTTGTTGATTCTATTGATTCTCGTCCATCCTGTATTTTCATTGTAGCATTATTTCCATATAATGAAAGAAGTCCTGATGGATTAGATGTACCAATACCAATATTACTTACATTAAAATATATCATTTCATTGTTAGTAGTCCATTGACTTGTTTTAAAAATTTCACCATATCTCATATAATTCCCTGAAATATTGATATTTCCATTTACATTTAATTTAATATCATTATTAAATCCTCCAGGATCTGTTACACCAATTCCAACTTTACCATCATTTAATATTGTGAAAACTTGACTTGTTACATTTGAAATATTAATAATATTACCTAATCCATTATGTGTAATATCAAGAGAAGAATAATCTCCATTATTATATATTTTAAGATTACTATTTAAGTTTAAAGAATTATCATAATTATTGTCAATGATAAACTTATTTGTTGAAGTAATTATTTCTGATATATTATCAGTATTTAAACCAGTTATTCTCGCAGAAATAACATTAGATGTTTCTAAGTTTGTGTTTTTTAAATTATTTGTTAAAATATTAGATGTTTTAACTATATAATTGCAAGTATTAAAGTCAAAATTACTATTTATATTAAATAGAATATTTGAAGTATAAACAATATAATTACAAGTATCTTTTATATTATCGTTTAATGTTATAGAAATTACATTGGACGTTATTGAAATATAATTTGAAGTATTAAAGTCAAAATTACTATTTTTATTAAATAAAATATTTGAAGTATTATTTAAATCAGTATTCAATGTTGTAGAAATTACGTTTGAAGTTATTTCTATATAGTTTGAAGTATTAAAGTCAAAATTACTATTTTTATTAAATAAAATATTTGATGTTGATCTTATATGATTAGAAGTATTGAAGTCAAAATTACTACTTTTATTAAATAAATTGTTTGATGTAGAAACAATATAATTACATGTTTCTTGTATAATATCACGACCATCTATTGTATATTTATATATATTACCACCCGTCGATATAATATCAATATTACCATTAACAGATAATTTATTATCTGGATTTGTCACACCAATTCCAACATTTCCATTATTAAGTATTGTAAAAACTTCTCCTATACTATTCGAAGCATTGAAAATATCATATATTACTCCGGTTTGTGTTAATGAAAAAGCTGTACCTATACCGTTATTAATAACCTCTAATTGTTCTGTAGTATAAATATCAGTATTAAATGTTGTTGTCTCTCCTTGTACTGTTAAATTTTGAGTTATATGTAAATTACCTTGAATATTTAAATCATCTTTATAGTTATTATCTATTATAAATTTCTTATGAGAATCAATATCTTCAATTATCATATCAGTATTTAAATTGGTAATTCTTGTAGAAATAATATTTGAAGTTTCTAAGTTTGTATTTTTCAAATTATTTGTTAATACATTAGATGTTCTATCTATATAATTAGAAGTATTAAAGTCAAAATTACTACTCTTATTAAATAATATATTTGAAGTAGAAACAATGTAATTACAAGTGTTATTTATATTATCATTTAGAGTTATTGAAATAATATTGGAAGTATTTGCAATATAATTAGAAGTATCAAAATCAAAATTACTACTTTTATTAAATAGAATATTTGATGTTGAAACAATGTAATTGCAAGTATCTTCTATATTACTATTTAATGTTGTTGAAATAACATTAGATGTTCTTGCAATGTAATTAGAAGTATCAAAGTCATAATTACTACTTTTATTAAATAGAATATTTGAAGTAGAAACAATGTAATTACAAGTATCTTTTATATTACTATTTAATGTTGTTGAAATAACATTAGATGTTCTTGCTATGTAATTAGAAGTATTAAAGTCAAAATTACTACTTTTATTAAATAGAATATTTGATGTTGAAACAATGTAATTGCAAGTATCTTCTATATTACTATTTAATGTTGTTGAAATAACATTAGATGTTCTTGCAATGTAATTAGAAGTATCAAAGTCATAATTACTACTTTTATTAAATAGAATATTTGAAGTAGAAACAATGTAATTACAAGTATCTTTTATATTACTATTTAATGTTGTTGAAATAACATTAGATGTTCTTGCTATGTAATTAGAAGTATTAAAGTCAAAATTACTACTTTTATTAAATAGAATATTTGATGTTGAAACAATGTAATTGCAAGTATCTTTTATAATATCCCTCCCTTCAACACGTAATATACCATTTGAAGTATCAATATCACCATATAAATCTATTTTATACAATGAATTAATATTATTTTTATGTAATTTCATAACATCTTTTACTACATCATTATCAAAATAGTCTTTTACATATATAAACTTGTAATTTTCATGATTAGAACTTGAATAAGAATTAATTTCTAAACCATTTTCACCTAAAGAATTAAAGTTTATATTACTTGAATTAATTTCATATTCTTTATAATAATTTTTATTTAATATTTCAATTAGATTATTACCATACGCATCATAAATAATTCCATCTATTATCAAATCTCCACCCATATCAAAACCACCTTTTATTGTTGCATTTCCTAATTTATCAATTATTAAAGGGATATAATTTTCACTTGTTATTGAATTTATATATTTTAATTCAAAAATACCATCGTAGCTATATATTTCGTGTCCTGAAAAAGTATCTAAATTTGTTATATCATTTATTAATGTAATATGTGGTTTAAAGTTTTTATAATTATAATTTTTAATTCTAATTATAAAGTCATTTTCTTGAGAATTGCTTAATATATTATAAAACTCGTCTAATATTATAATATTGCTAAACTTATTATCATAGATATAGAATTCGTCTATAAATTTCATATTAGGATTAATATTTGAAAAAAACATATTACGAGGAATAGTGTCAATAGTTGGATTAATAGTGAAGTTAGAAGTTTTTATATTAATGTTAGATTTATTATTAATAACGGAAATATCATATGATAAATCTAATATATTATCATATTCTTGATTAATAAAACTATCTGGTAATATATTAGATGTTTCGAAATCAATTTTATTTGATCTGTATGTAATGAATTTACCATCGATGTTTAAATTAGAATTGTATCTTGTAACATTACAAGTATTAGTATTTAAATAAATATTACTATAAATACCATTATTTTCAAGACTTTGAGTTTTTTCATATATATTTACTACTTGAGGTATATTAATTTCTGTATTATCGAAAGCAAAATTATCTGTATATAAGTCTGTATATATAATATTATTAATAGTAATAATATTACTATCATTAGTATTAATCGCATTAGTTTCATGATTAATTGTAATATTACAATTAATATTTTTTGGTAACAAATAAATATTTGAATAATTATTTATAAAATTATAATTACTTGCAATACTATTTATAGTATTTAGTTGATAACTAAAGTCTGTTTTAAAATTAAATATTTCAACAGATAAATCATTTGCAATAACTAAATTATTCGTATATGATAAGTTAGGATTTATGTATATATTACAATTTGAAGGATAAAAATTTTGAGAAATATTAAAAATATTATCATTTTTAGTAGAGTTAAAATTGGTAATATTATAATTATTATTTATAATAGATAGATTACTAGAATTATAATTAATATTTAAATTGGAATGTACTGTATCGTAATTTAATGTTTTTGTAGTTAATACACTTGTTTTAAAAATAAATTCAGGATTATTTTTATTTTCATTATTTATAACATTTGAATTACTATCTATATCATCAAATATATTCGTTTTATATTTATAAACAGATTTATATTTATTATTTGTATTATCCCAATTTGAAGATAATTTGTTTATATTAATATTACTATTATTAATATTGATAATACTATCATATATATATTCTGATGTATATCTACTTGTGATTGATACTGAAGGATTATCATATTCACTTTTTATAACAAAAGATTCTATAGGATTATCTTCATTAAATCCAAATTTTGCACCATTTCTAATATTACCATTTTCGTGAAAACCGTCAATAATAAAAACATTACTGTCATATATAGGTTCGTTATTAGAACTATCGTTTGCTATACTTATAGATAATTTATGACTATTATTAAAATCACCACCTGATATTGTATGATATATATTTTTATCACCTCCATTTTGCAATAAATTAATTGCAGAAGGTTTTTGGTTATTTGTTATTTGCAAACCATATTTATTATTAGCATCTATATGTAAAGTAATATTACTATTATTTGTATTATTACCTGTACCTAAATGTGTGTATATATTAGTAACCTCTCCGGAATCGTTAATATTATTTTTAAAATTGATAAAACTATTATAATTTTTAGTATTATTATTATAAAAACTCATTTTAAAACTTGTGTCATTGTCAAAACTTGAAACCTTTAATTCAACCATATTTTTCATATTTTCTGTTTTATCAATATTATCGTCAAATATTGATAAATTACTATTATATATACCTAATTCAATTGAAGAAGTACATATTATATTTTTATCTGAAAAAGTAATAAACTTAGCAACTGAAAAGTTAGAATTATCTTGTTTTATAATTAATGGAATTGATAATTTATCTAAAGGATCAATTACAAGACTTGTATTAGGTGTTAATAAACTAAAGTTTAAAGATACTATATTATCTTCATCATAAGAAGATTGAGAACTTTGAATTGTATTAATATATGTTTTCACTTCACTTAAAGAAGAAAGATCAGCCAATCTAAATTTATAATTTTTACCGTAATCATCTATAATATTAATATTACCGTGCACTTCTAAATCTCCATATATAGACATTGCAGATTCTGAATTGTAATCATAAGAAACATTAGGATTATTAACATCTATATGATAATTGGAGTTTTGAGTATTATAATAAAATGACATACCATATGATTGTGGTTTGAATGTTTTATCTGTATAACCTATTTGTAAAGGACCTACTCTACTTATATTACGAGAATCAAGATCATTATATTTATGATTTTTATATATAAACCATTTTTCATTATTTCTTTCTTGATCTAAGTGTCTATCATATTCACATATATCTATACCACTATAATCAGCATTATTATTAGCACCACCACCACGAAGACCTCTGTATATACGAATAACAGAATAATTATTATCTTCTGTTGTCATATTTCTAATTTGTAATGGTGCTACAACATTTTCTCCATTCCAGCCAATAGCTATTTTTTTATTTGTATAAAAAGATTTTGTGTTATTAGCAATTTGTAAAGTTTCTATTATTTTATCATTTTGATAATATAAATCTGCGTTCATTCCTTTTTTAACATTAAAACCCTTCATTCCATCAGCATATGATGTAATATTGTTATAATTAATACAAAACTTGTCTGTTATAGGATCAAATATATTGAAATAATTTTTATCATTATATATAAAGCTTTTTAAACGATGAGAATCATTATTAATAGATAGATAATAATCAGTTGCAGCAATATTTCCCAAAACATCTAATGAATAACCATTACGAGGATTTAAAATGTTAATTCCAACCTTACCTTTATTTATTGATAAAGTAGGTGGTGTGTTTTTAATATTAGGAAAATAATAATTTGATGTAAGTTCTGATATATCAGATGAAGGATAAAAATATATATTATTTTTTTTACCATTTACTTTATTTGTATTTATGATAAAACTATTATCTGAATAATCTAGACGAGATAATCTTCCAATATTAGTTATATACTCATTAGCATCAACCTTATTTTTTAAGAATATATCGAAATTATTACTTGTACTATTATCATCTTTAATAATATTTAGAATACCATCAAATCCATCTCCAGATGTCATACCAACCCCCATTTTTTTCGGAAAACTAATATTACAATTTGCATCCAAGTTTGCTATATTACTATGGACGTATGTAAAAAAGAAATTACTACCATCTTCAGAAACAGTACGTGTTCCATATCCTGTATAGGGATCATTAATATCAATAGGTATTACTCTTTTACCACTAATAAAAATATCATTATTTATTTCAAGATTATTAATAGAAATCTTTTCTGTATTTGTAAAATTAACATTATTACCAAATTCAACATCTCCTTGAAATATAGAAGCCTCTTTAATAATTAAAGCTTTTGACTCTAATATATTTCCTATATTAGCATTATTTACTATGTTAACATTATTAGTTTTTAATAAATCATTAACCTCTAAATTATTAGCAAATTTATAATTTAAATCTAAAAAGTTCCCACCTTTTATTTGTGTTGCATTTATTACACTAAAGCCTGAAGAACGAATATAAATATCGTCAATATTTTTATATGTTTTTGTGTAATAATCATATAATATTATTTCTTTCAATGTTGATATACCGTTAACTTCTAATCGTGTAGGTTCATTTAGAATATCTTGTTGTGTAATAATACCATTATTGAATATTTTTCTATTGAAAATACGAACTGTAGTTTTATTTGTTCCTATTCCTACATTATTATTAGCATCAATAGTCATTGCAGGTAAATGCGATATATTTTCATATATTGGTAAGGACGATTTTCCATATAAATTATTTATAATATTAGAAGATTGACTAACATGAAATTCTAAAGGCATTCCTTTAGTTGTTGATATTACTGCCGGTGAAATATTGCTTCCACCAATAATACCTATACATAGTTTACTTGGTTCTTCTTCATTATTTACGTCATTTCTTATAGACAAATGCATACTATTAAAATTATTATTAGCCGTAGATACAATATTTAAAGGATGTGTATTTTTGTATGTATCAACATAACCACCAAATGTAACAAAATTAGGTGTAAATATATTTTTAACATCATATTCTTCATTATTAACATTAAATATATTGCATGTTAAACCAGTCTGAAATGGTTGATTGACTGATATATTATTAGCACTTGAAATAAACTCTCTTATTAAACTGCTTGTAAGTGGATCACCATCTATTCTTATATTATTTAATTCTAATCCTGCCGCTTTTATAATACCTGCACAATGAATATTATTATCTACATACAATGATGTATCAGTTGTTAAAAAGTTTGAACTAAGATTACGAGAAGTATTAATAGCAACACCTCCGCTATTTACTAAAAAGTTCCATTTGGTATTATGAGAATTAGGTTCATTTGGAAAATATGTTTTCTCACCAACGACAAGATATTCATTTACATTTAAATCTAAATTTTCAACATTAACAGCATTTCCATCAGTATCTAACTGAAAGCCTATACCAACAGAATCGAGTTGTATTGTAGGTGCTGCACCTTCAAATGAACTCATTTATATTAAGCTATTCTATTAAAAAGAAATATACTATTAATATTTATATATAAAAATATAATTCTTTACGTATAAAGAGAAAAAATGATATAATATTTAATTGTTTTTATCAAGTTAAAATGAAAAGGATAGAGAATATTCATAATAAAACAAAAGATATTGATATTGAAAATCAACCATATAATAATAAGAATTTATTATTAGAAGAAAATGATTTAACTCAATTATTTAATGAAACAGGTTTATCAAATATTAAGTTTAATAATATCAATTTATACCGTGTAGCATTCGTACATAAGTCCTATTGTACTATGAAGAATACTAACTTTGATAAAAGTAATATAAATTGTCCTAACGGATGTTTACCTCTTCAGGATATGTCATATGAAAGGTTAGAATATTTAGGAGATTCAATATTAGGAATGATTGTTGCTAATTATCTTTATTGTAGATTTCCCGATCAAAACGAAGGGTTTTTATCAAAAATCCGAACAAAAATTGTAAATGGAAAGATGTTAGGATATTTATCTGATAAAATAGGGCTTCCTAAGTTTGCTATTATTTCAAAACAAGTCGAAGAATCAGGTGGTAGAAAAAATTATAAAATAATGGAAGATATTTTTGAGGCATTTATTGGAGCATTATTCATAGACTTTCAATCAGAAACGGAAAATGTAAATGATATAAACTTAGTTTCTAAATCGGGTACAGGTTATTTTATTGTAGAAACTTGGTTAATTCATATTATAGAAAATTATATTGACTTTTGTGAATTAATTAGAATTAAAAATAATTATAAAGATATGCTTGTATCACATATGCAAAATTATCTACAAGACACTCCACAATTTAAAGAAATAAATGTAACATCAAAAGATAATACACGTGTTTTTACATATTGTGTAAAAGATAGAAATGGAACTATAATTTCTACTTCAAAAGGTTCTAATAAAAAAGAAGCTGAGAATAATTCCGCTAAAGAAGCATTATTATATTATGGAGTTGATATTCTTGAATATAATTCAAATATATAAACAATAATTTATATATTTATATGATAATAACATGTGTGATATAAAAATAACACATTTGGTTTTATCTGGTGGTGGTATGAAAGGTGTTATGTTTATAGGTGCTCTTAGACATTTATATTTAGAAAATTTACATAAAAATATAACACATATTTCTGCTAATTCTATTGGTACAATTATTGGATTAATGATAGCTTTTAAATTAACAATTGAAGAAATGGAACAAATATTATATGATATGAAAGATGATAGTAATTTATGTTTTATTCCAATAAAAAATTATATTAGATTTTTTACAGAATATGGATTTTTTTCTATAGAACTTTTTATGAGTCATTTAACAAAATTAATAAGTAAAAAATATCCTGAAATAGGTAATGACATAACATTCAAAGAATTATCAAAAAAATTTGGTATAAACTTATATATATCAACAACAAATATTAATAGGTGTGAAAACTCTATTTTTTCTATTGATGATACACCTGATATATCAGTATATAGAGTATGTGAAGCATCTATGTCAGTACCATTATTATTTAAACCAATAAAAATAGAAGGAGAATATTATTATGATGGGGCATTAACTAATAACTTTCCAATTAAAATATTTACTAATGTTCCTAAAGAAAATATTTTAGGTATGATTTTATATACTGTTGACAAACCTAAAGAAGAAATAAAAATAAATGAAAATATTAATATATTTTATATATTAAAACAAATTTACAAAATATTTGATAAATTAAGAGTAAGTCAAGTATTATTAAAAGAATTAAATAATGTTGATTTAGAATATTATTACATTCCTGATAACATACCAAAGCAAAAAACTATAAACTTTACATTAAATAGAACAGGTGTTAAAATGATTTTAACAAATTATCAAATTGAAAATATGATATTTGCAGGATATGAAAGTATGTCTAAGTATATAGATAAAAGAAGAGAATTATATGTATCGGAATATAAGAAAAGATTAGAAAAAATAGACTTATAATGGTATTACATATTTAGTTCTTGACTTATTATAAATGGTTTTTTATTTATAATGTTATTTGTAGGTTTTATTTTTGAAAATATATTATTAGGTATTGTAATAAGTGAAGGTAATACTATATTATTTATGAAGTCTATATAATTTAACACTTTAATATCATTACTTAAAACATCAACAATAGTTTTAAATAATGATATGGAATAATTACTTAATTTATTTGAAGGTAAATTATCAATCTTAATCCAAGAGTTTTCATATTTATTATTGTAAAAAGCATTAATAATACGAAGATAATCTTTTAATATTTTTTTTGTAATATTTAATTTTTTTATCTTTTTTGCAAAACCAAAATCAAATATCATTATATTATATTTACAACTTTTCAAATAATAATCTATATTATTTATTTTATAATGATAATAACCAATATCTTCGTTACGATGATATAAAAAATTACCCCAATGACAATCTCCATGATAATATCCTATATTATGTAAAGTACATATTGATAATATCACCTGTATCAATACATTATAAACTAATTCATCATTACTTAGAAACACTTTTTTATTACATAATTCTTTTAAATCCCCATTAGCAAGTTCGCTTAATGATATATAATATTTACTATTTTTTATAATCTTAGGGACATTAACATCAACATTATTGCATTCAATAGTTTTATACGTATAAATAAAATGTTTAGATAATTTATTTAATAATATTTTATCAGTTACTATAGTATTGATATCTTTCTCAATAGTATTTTCAGTGTTTTTTCTCATAAGTTTTGAAGCTATAGGAAATCTCCTTATCGCATTTTTGACTGAAGTTAAATATATTACTCCGTAATTACTCTTAGTACCCATTTGTTTTTCTAAATTAACCATATCGTTTAATGTATAACCATTGTATGTTTTTCCTTTTAATGTTTTAAATCTTTTTTTTTCTAAACAATTAAAAACATTAATATTTTTCAATTTATCGATTATATAATTATAATATATAATACGATTTAAAAAATTATATTTTGAAAAGCTTTCATTAAATATAGGGTCTGATATTTTTTCTACAATTAATTTATTCGATAATTCATTATTGGATATAGTATTTTTTAATGATGATGTATTCATTATATTCTATAAAGATGTAAATATAATATAGTTATAATATAGATTTATAATGAGTCATAATAACGATCCATATATATTTTTATTAGATTTGGACGGAACAATTATAGGAGATTGTAGTTATCAATGTGATATATATAATATTCAAGAAATAATTAAAAAAAACTCACAAACAAACTTTAAAAATAAAACAATGTGTGAAAAACATTTAAATGAGAGTTATAATTTAGAATCTCGTTTAATAAGACCATTTTTTTCAAACTTTATTGTAGCTATGAAAAAACTATATCCTAACTGTTTTTTCTTTATTTATACTGCATCTGAGAAGTCATGGGCTCATAAAGAAATAAATATTATAGAAAAACAAAACAACTTTAAGTTTAATAGACCATTATTTACAAGAGATAATTGTATATTAGATTCTAATGGTAATATGAAAAAATCAGTTATTAAGATTAAACCATTACTTTTAAAAGCTATGAAAGTTCATAAAACGTATAATATTGATAAGAAGATTCTTATTATAGATAATAATAATACATTTATAGATTATAAAGAAAATTTATTGATATGTCCTACATATAATTACATTAAGTTTAATAATTTATGGGATAGTATCCCTGATGAATATCTCGAAAATAGCGATTTAAAAGCTTTCGTGTCAATATTGATATCTTCAAAAAAAATACATAATATTCGTAGTAAAAAAAGTGAATTTCAAGATAGGGTACATAAATGGTTATATAAAAAATATAGAAAAATCAATAGATATAATACGAGTTTTAAGAATGACACATTTTGGAAAGATTTAATATTACATATAAAAAATAATAATATTGTTGATTATAATAAAAAAAATGTTTTATCAATTCAAAAAAGTATAAAGATATTATAATATAATATTAATAATAATGATTTACGTGAGTTTTGATATAGGTGTTAAGAATTTAGCATTGTGTATATTACAAAAAACAGATGTTATAACTATTATTGACTGGCGTATTATTGCTTTAGCTGAAAGTAAAAAAGAAATTAAAGGTATTGATGATATATCTGAGCGTATATATATTGAAATGGATAATATTATAGGAGATTTGAAAAGTAAAGGTTTTAATACTATAGATTATGTTTTAATTGAAAATCAACCTTCAAATTTAAATGGTATTATGAAAACTATACAACATATTATTTATTGCTATTTTAGCTTAGTTAAGTATTGGGATAAAGATATTAAAAATGTAATACTTGTAAATGCGTCTTTAAAAACAAAAACACATGAATATAAATCTGATATACAAACTACATTTGATAGTCCAAAAAATGCGAAGGGTTTTAGAAAAGATAAATATAAAATTAATAAACTTCTAAGTATTGATATATGTAATAATTATATTAAAGATAATGTTGTATTATCTAAGATTTTTTCTGATAATAAGAAGAAAGATGATTTAAGTGATTCGTGTCTTCAAGCAGTTGCTTATATTAGAACAAATATTATAAAAGATAATGGAACACTTGAAAAATATAATGTATTATACAATATATAGTTTATTAAAATGCGTATTTATAGATATATTAATATTATTACAATATATAAACATTTAAACGTCAATTAAATATATAATATGACTAGTCTATCAAACCTTAATAATAGAAATGATGATTTAATAGAATTGAATAAAGATAGTTTTAAAAATGATTCATTTAACTTTAATATTCCAAGTAAACAAAATAGAGTATCCCAACAAAATTATATAAATGATAATATGTTATTTAATAAAAGTAAAATAAGTTCTGATGTTATATCTATGTCTTCTAGATCTTCTTCAAGAGCAAGTTCTATATCTGGAGATAAGGAAAAATATATGAAAAATATGAAAAATAATTCAAGAAAATCATATGATAGAAATGACGATGATAGTAGCGAAACAAGCAGTAGACATAGTAAAAGTAGCAAAAGTAGTAAAAGTAGCAATGGTAGTTCTAAAAGTGGTGGAAGTGATGGGAGTGGTGATAGTAATGAAAGTGACGAGCAACACAACACCAATGATAATAGTGAAAATTCATATGATGGACGTGATAGTAGTAAAATTGTGAAAAAACGAGCATTAAGTCAAAAAGAAATAATTATGAATGAAATAAATGAAAAACGTGAGATAATATATCAATTAGAAAGATTAGAATCAAAAGGATTCAAATTACCATTTAAATTTAATATGAACTCTGATTTGGATGAAATGAAGTCAGAATATAATCGTATAATTCGTGAGAAAGAATTAGACGGGAGTGTTCGCTTTCAACAAAAAATGTTAATGGCTTTCATATCAGGTACGGAATATATGAATAGTAGATACGATCCTTTTACAATTAAATTAGATGGATGGTCCGAACAAGTTAATGAAAATATTAATGATTACGATGATATATTCGAAGAATTACATTGTAAATATAAATCAACAGGTAAAAAGATGGCGCCTGAACTTCGCTTGTTCATATCTTTATCTGGAAGTGCATTTATGTTTCATTTAACAAGTAGAATGTTTAAGGAACAACCAA
>Ga0209702_10005277_pt1 | contig 17779 bp, 15 predicted proteins | sample FRY01_FD_187210 | JGI IMG/M metagenome (GOLD analysis project Ga0209702, IMG submission 187210) | Freshwater microbial communities from Lake Fryxell liftoff mats and glacier meltwater in Antarctica - FRY-01 (SPAdes) (version 2) | ecosystem: Environmental > Aquatic > Freshwater > Ice > Glacier...
ACCGGCTTTCCTAGGTCCACCAGCTCAAGAGCTTGGGCTTTGAACTCGGCACTGTATCGTTTTCTGGTCGTCACATTCATACTGTCTTATTTTGGTCGGATGTGGTCCAGAATTCTCCCTCACCTCACTGGAGTTGTAGCCAAGCGCCGCCAAGTTCCGTGTAAAGCACTTCGATTTCCCGACGAGCGAAGAATGGAAGAAGTCCGGCAAAGATGGATTTCAGGCCACCTGTGGCGTTGATGGTAATCTTTGAATCCAGGTTAGCGGCGGGGAGATGATTTTTGATCAAGCGTGTTACAGCTTGAGGCGATTCTTCTGGTAGCTGGTGGAGCTCGCACCAGCTTCCCTTGGCAACGACAGATTCTGCGAGTTGCTTTAATCGAGCTGCCGGGCGGGCAGATTCCGATTCGTTTGATGTGTGAATAATGTGGATGTGGGTTGGAAGACTGCCGCGCGCACCGAGAAGCAGCAGGCCATTGATGTTTGGCCAGAGCTGGCGGCTAGCGATCAAGAAGTGATGGTGCATGCGGTAGGGGATTTTGGCCGTGGAGCGTTTTGTGGTTAAGGCAGGCGCGGTGCCTTTGCATTCGGGTTGGCGGCTGCCAGCTTCGGACTTTTCTGCGGGTTTGTTGGCGGAATTGGGGTGGATGGGTTGTGTTACATTGGCCCGCCCATCACGGCACCCATCATGGAGTGGAGGGCACTGTCGAGGGCGGGGAGGTGGGGGTGGAGTTTGTAGGGGATGTCGAGGGCCGTGGCGGTGGGGGTGAGAAGGGCGGCGGTCATGGCGGAGGCGACGTTGATGGAGGCGGGGCGGATGGAGTGCGTGTCGCAGATGCGGAGAAATTCGGTGGGGACGGAGGCGATGAGTTCGTCGTGGGACTTGTCTTCGGCGGAGAGCATGTTGACGCCGAGGACGAAGTGACTGCGGGGTTCGACGCAGAGGATGAGGTAGGGGAAGATGGAGTCTTCGCGGCTCTTGCCAATGGCGCTGGGGAGGAGCTGAAAATGGATTTCGATGTCGATGGCCCGGGAGTGGCGGCGGACCTTTTCGAGAAGGAAGGCGTCGGGTTCGGGGGTGGGAAGGGTGAAGATGCGGTCGTCATCTGGAGTCCAGGTGGTGGTCCAGATGCCGGCAATGTGTTCGCGGGTGAGGATGAGGTTTTGGTCGGCTTCGTGGCGGAGGGTGTCGTCCTCGAAGGGGCGGATAGTGGGGGTGACTTCGAGAACCTGCTCGATAGCGGTGGCGAGCCAGGCGGTTTCGGCGGGGTCGGTGCGGGTGGGGGAATGGCCGGGTTTGAATGAGCGGAAGGAAGGCCAGTTGCCGCCGCGGTACTTGCGGCCGAGCGTTTTGATTTCGGCGAGTTCGGATTTGAAAAGGTCGGCGCGGGGGGAAAAGGAGGCTTGAAGCTGTTGGGTGTCGAGGATGAGGGAAAGGGCGTCCTCCTGAGAGAGTTGGATGCCTTCGTAGTCGGCCTCCTGCATGAGGTTGAAGCGGTGGCGGGCGGTGGGGCCGAGGTAGAGGGCAAGGCAGTAGTGGTTGCCGGCCTGGCCCATGATGCTGATGTGGTCGAGGCGACCGGTTTCGGGGTGGCGGAGGGCGATGAGCTGGTGCTCAAGCATCCCCTCCCAGGGAGCGAGTTTGTAGAGGGCGTCGGCGAGGTCGTGGATCTGGGGCATGGGTGGGAAGGATGGTGTCGGAGATGGTGGGGGTCTGCTCTAATCGTTCAACAGGATCTACGGAAAGGCCGTGAGGGCGCGGTCGGTTTTCATGATCTCATAAAGGTCTAACTGAACGGTCTTTCGGGAACCATTGAGGAATACAGGATCTCCCTTGTTCCACTTGAGCTTTTCCACGAAAATGACAAGAGCCTGCCAGTTTCCCTCTGAGTCCTTGTGAGGACGAAGCAGAATTGGGGAGGCGAAACGCCCTTCGCCTTTGTATGCTCGATTTTGTGCTGCTTTCGTGGCGTCCCAGTGGGGAAACCAGTTTACTTTTCCCACGCGGGTCACTTGATCGATGGGAAGTCCGAGAGCAGGGCGAAAGGTGTCCCCGGGGTTTCCGTTGGGAGTTTTTCCGTCGGCCCGTGTCCCCGGTCTTCGGCCAGCGGCAACTTCGTAGCCTTCGTCGTGATCGCGCAGTGCCCATTTAAAGCCTATATTGTGCGGAGGTTCGGGTGGGCGGGCTCTTCCAGGGAATCGTGCTCGACCGTGAGCGCGCCATTTTTTGAGCCATTTTGCCAACGCATCGATTGCATTGCTTCCTGTTGTGGCGGGGAGGCAGAAAAGGAGAATGTTCTGTGGCGTTGAGAACTTTTCACGTGCTGACTGTAAAGTGGTGAAGTCTCCGGTTTTCGGTGCCAATGCACCCATTGCCCGGCGTCCTCGAAAGCCCAGCGACCCGAGGTGTGCAAAGACAGTGATCAGGGATTGTAGATCGGAGATAATTTTCGGATCGCCGCGCCACAGGATATCGAGATTGAAGGTGGGCCCAACCGCGTCCATGTCTGCATTGAAGGCGCTGCGATCGTGTGTGGTTCCATTGCCCTCAGTTCTGAGCGGGAAGAGGAAGTAGCCACAATCGCGAATTGTGGCCTCCATGCGCACGTCGTTCCGGGGGTCTGGACGGGGCACCAATCCGCTTACTCGAACGGTGAGACTTCCCGCGCTGCTAGAACCATCGGCCGCTGCGCCGAAAATGGCGGATTCCTGTTGTTCCAAGGATTTGTGAGCTAGCGACTTGAAGCCACCCAAGACTCTGAACCACCAACGGAGCTGGCCGCGGATGGAGGCGGCCCGAATTTCGGCCTGCTTTTCAGGTTCTGCTCCGGCGCAGAAACAGGCAGTGATGATTTCGACTTCAAATGTGGCACGGTTCATGAGGTGGGAAGGGAGGTTTCGAGTTTATTCGGGCAGAGTGCGGGCAAATTTTTCTGCGAGTTGCCGGAGGGCGGTCAGGATCTTGGATTTTGATTTGGCGATTTCTTCATCGTAAAGAGTGCGATTGGTGGTGGTTAGATAATGGTAGAGGGAGACTTGGTAGACATCGGTTGCTTCTTCGTCGGGTTCTTTGGGCCAAAATTTGGGGTCAAACTGGAACTTGTTGATGCGAGCACGGAGGTCATTTTGATTTAGTTGCTCGAATTGAACTAGAAGTTCTGTATTGGGCTGTATCGCGAGGAGGCCGGCATTCTTCCGTGCAAATTCTTCGGCTTCTTCGTCGGCTATTGATGCGGCCTTGGCATCCATCGCGGCGGCGCGAATGGCATCCCACGCTTGCCTTTGATCGGCCAGTTCAGGGACTTCAAACCAGCCGTAACCCGCGTTTGTTTTGGCACCTAGGCCTAGGAGTTCGAGGCCGTTGGCGAGCCAGAGTTTGGCGTGGGTGAGATCATCCTTGTGGTCGAGGCGGAGGGGGATGAGGGGGAAGGTGAAGAAGTCGCCGTCTTGCTGGGGTTTGACGGCGGGGAAGAAGACGGGGACGGGGTCTTCGGTGTCGGGGGCGTTGCGGTGAGCATTCCATTCCTCCCACTTTGAACGGTTCTTTTTTTTGTCAGGCTCGGCTGAGTAGTAGATGGTGTGGTGTGGGGTGAGGACGTCGAGTTCGAGTTCGAGTTTGAGTTCGAGGCCGCGGTTGGGGGAGGCGGGAAGGAAGGCGATGGTGCCGGCGAAGGTGGGGTGGGGGGGAAGGAGGGAGCGGGCGGCCTCAAGGATTTGGCGGACGTTTTGTTGCGCCCCTTCAGGGCTTGGATTGGTGGAGGGCCCTTCACCCGGGGCGTTGCCCCGAGCTGTGGTGTCCTGCCCCGTTGGGGCAAGGTCGAGATGGGAGGCGCAGGCCCAGGCGAAGTCGGATTTCCAGACTGTTGGCATTTTGGACTTCGCGTCCCGATTCCTGTCGGTCTTCCAGTCCTCCGGGGTCCAGCCGAAGATGCGGGCGATGGCGGCGAGCATTTCGGCGGGTGTTGTGAATTCGGTGCAGCAGGGGGCGCAGGCGTCGTCTGGGGCGGGGCGTTCGGTTCCGGCGGCGATCCAGTCGTGGAGCGCTTGGAGGGACATGCGGCGGGCACAGCCTTTGGCGGCGGAGCCGGGGATGCGGGGGAGGCCGTAACGGTCGAGATTGAGGTTGGCGTTTTCCATGACGCCACCACCGAGATCGACCATGAGGCGGGACATGAGCCGGGCGCGGACTTCTTCTGCGTGTTCCGGGAGCCATGGGGAATGTTTGATCGGATCCGCCTTCAAGTCGCAGAGGCGCTGGAACCACCTTTTGCGCGGGGTGTTATTTCCATCGTCGTGGAGATCAGGTCCTGCGAAGCGATCCTGCCAGAGCGAGCGGGAGGCGCAGAGATCGAACGAATCTCCGCCGAGAGCGGTCCGGGTGGTGGCGAGAACGTGGATGGGCATGACGGATCAGGCGGTGAAGGGGTTGATGAGTTGGAGGCCGCAGTGTTGGAAGTCGGCGGTGTTGCGGGTGGCGAGGGGGACGGAATGGATGAGGGCGGTGGCGGCGATGAGCATGTCGGAGGGGTGTCGGGTGAGGCCCCGGGTGGCGAGCTGGCCGCGGAGGGTGCCGGCGGTACGAGCGATGGAAGGGTTGACGGAGAGGATGTCGCAGTGGTGGTGGAGGAAGTCGTCGAGCCACTGGCGTTTGAGGGGCAGGTTTTTCCGGGTGAGGCCGAAGACAAGTTCTTCGAGGGCGATGACGCTGAGAAGGAATCCTGGTTGGCGATCCGCCCAGTCGAGGACCTGCGCTTGTGGCAGGCGGCGCATGAGTTCGCTGATGATGTTGGTATCGATGAGGGGACGCATGGTTTACTGGTCTTCAGCGAGGGGTCGGGTGGCGGAAGGACGGGCCTCGGTGCGGGTGGCAGGCTCGAACTCTTCTTCTTCCGCAAGGAGGAGGGGGCGGAGTCGAGCGAGGGTGGCGGAAATGGATTCGGGTTGGGTAGGATCCGGTGATGCGGGGGGCTGGATGACGGCGAGGGCCTTGCCACGGAGGGTGAGGATGAGGGGTTCTCCGGTGTCGCGGATTTCCTTGAGGATGCCGAGGCAGCGGGCCTTGAACTTGGAAACTTGGATGGTTTTCATGACGGCAGTTTACATGGTCAACTGATGTGGTCAACTAGGGTTTTCCTCCTTGGTAGTGAATCGCTTAAGGAAGGCGAGAAAGGCGAGGGCTTCAGAGGTGGCGCGTTGGAGATCGTGGGGGGTGGCGGCGGTGCTTGAGAGGGTGTTGATCATCTTGGCGGCGGTGGTTTGGTTGGCGAGGTGGGGGATGCGCTGGGAGAGATGGGAGGCGATGGCGTTCATGGCGGCACCCATCTTTTTGCGGGGTGGCTTGTCCTCGGTGGCGAAGGCTGCGGCGGCGAGGAGGCCGTTCTGGAGGATCAGGGCGGGGAGTTTGGAGACAGCTTGTTTGCTGGTGTTGTCCGCCGCTTCGAGGGCGGCGGCGGCGCGGATCTGGTCGAGGTTTTGCATGGTGGAAGTGGGTTCGGGGCAAGGAAACATGACCTGGACTGTCATGCCACTGGCTGTTGGGTGGAATCGGCAGGGTGGATGGGGTCGTCCGCCACGACGGAGCAGAAGCCGAGGCCGGTGGTGGCGTCGCCGCCAAACTGAAAGACGTTCAAGGTGTTAATCTTGGTGGTGAACTCGGTGAGGGCGTCGGTGTCGGCCTTACTGGCGAAGTCGGGATGGGGAACGCGGCTGTTGGTGGAGGAGAGGAGGGCGTAGAAGAGGGTGTCGCCGGGGACGTTTTCCTGGTTGAAGAGGCCACCTTCGTCGGCGGTGTCGGTTTCGTCGTTGATACGGACGTGCTGGGCGATTTCGCAGGCGGTGGAGGCGAAATGGCTCATCATGCCGTTGGAGAGGATGACAAGGCGTTCGGTGATGGATTGGAAGAGGGGGTCGTTGGGGAGGAGACTGGCGAGTTCCACCGCGAGTGGAGCGGGGTAGGTGCCCGTGTGGTTGAGGCAGTATTCTTCGAGGACGATTTGGTCGTCGAGGTCGAGGTGGGCTTCGGTGAGTTTCGGGAAGGAGGGGACAGGAATGTCCCCGCTCCTGAGGAAGATGGCCTGGTCGTGGGTGGGCTCGGGGGGGATGTCGGCGCTGATCGCTCCGTCGCGTTTGGCGCGTTGAAGCATGAGGGGACAGGTGATCCAGGCGAAGGAGCCTTTGGCAGAGCGGATGGGGAAGGCGAGGAGGCGGGCTTCAGAGAAGATGAGGGAGCCCGCGAAGGAGAGATCTTTGTCGGAGCCGAATAGCCAAGCGGATGGGTCGGGAGGGCCGTCGAGTTGCAGCTTTCCATTCGGGTCCTTCAGGGGTTGGCCCTTGTCGTCCCGAAGGATTTTCACGCGGGCCGGCTTTCCGCAATCGGAGAGGCTGGTCGGCCATTGGTCCGCGAAGCTGCCTTTCTGTGATGTGGCCGGAATGATGGGGAAGCCGGTGTGGCGTTCGCGTTGGACGGGCTGGTCGATGGCACCGACGCTGGCTCCGGCCCCGATGTGGAGGGGAGTGCGGGTGAGGAGGTAGAGGATCTTGCTTTGCATGGATGGATATTGATTGGAGATGTTTCTTTTGTCAGGGATGGGGATATCCGGGGAGGTCAGGCGGGCCGGGTGCCGGAGTAGAATTGCCAGGTGCCGCAGACCCCGAGGCCGAAGCCCTTTTCGCCCATGAGGGTGGAGCGGCGGTTGCGGATGGCGGTGGCGTCGCCGGAGCCGTGCCAGTTGAGGGCGGCGGCGAGATCTTTTGCGGCGTCGGGGCCGCCGCATTCGAAGTAATAGACCGAGCCGGCGGGGACGGCGAGGTGGGTGGTCCGGGATCCGCCGTTGCTGCGGCCGGGATCGGCGGAATTGGGCAGGGCGTATCCGGAGACGGGGATGGGTTTGCCGGTGATGGCGGCAACGAGGTGGGCGTCGATGTTGTTGAAGTTTTTCACTCGCTTGCGCCATTGGGCCCGACGCTCATTCGGGAGGCGGGTCGTATCGCCTGTCTTGAGCATTACCTGTCCATCGGATTGCCGTATCCAACTGGGCAACCAGCCGCCAAGGTGATCGTCGATGTGAGGGAAGAGGGCGGGAGTCAGGAGGATCCATTTCACCAGATGCTTGCCCCCATGCAGATTGAAGCCGTCCGCCTTTCCCATGGGAAGCGGCAGAGGGAGGATTGAGCATTCCGCAGTGCAAATGCGTTGCTGGCCTCCGGTGAGGATGTGGCGGTCGGTGTCGATGAGCTGCGGGACGATGTCGTGACAGCCATGAGCCTTGTCTCTGGCTTCGGCCAGGCAGCCGAGTCGCCAGCCTTCGCGCAAGCGGAGGTAGTGGGCGGAGTAGAAGCTTTCGCCGTCTTGGGTTCCGGTGGTGGCATCGATGCCGATGCCGTAGGTGAATTCGGTGTCGCTGAAATCGCCATCGGATTTGAAGTGCCCGGCGTCAAGGGCGGTGGGGCCTTCGTTGAGGTAGTCGTTCCAGGCTTCCACGCTCCACCAGGGTTTCGGCAGGACTTTGCTCGGGCTTTTGGAATTTGCCGCCGCGTAATTGAGCGGCGGCGGCAGACTGGAATCCGTGGGGGCAAACGGTCCGGCTAGGGGGAGGAAGGTGGGGCTGGTGATGTTGGGCCTATTCAGTTCGGGTTGGTCATCATTGGTTGGATTTCCAGCGTCGAGAGGGCGTGGGAAGAGCCACTGTCCGTCCTGACTGACGGGAAAAGGGCCTGCGGAGTTGAGGGACCCGAATTTGCGGCCGTGGTTCGTTCGATTTTCGCCGGAGTAGTCGCGTGGGCTGGAGGAGCGCCCGGGGACGTGTTGGTGGGATTCGAGGCCTGATCGATGGAGCGCGGCGTGGAGGGCGGCATTGATGACGGTTGGCAGCGGCCAAGCGGCACCATGGCCGGAGAGGCTTCCAGACATGGGGCGGCCGTCCCGGAAGAAGAGGATGTCAGTGGGGGTGAGGAGGAGGGTGTTCATGGGGCGGGTTGCTTTTCAGCGGTGGATCAGGAAGCGGATTCGGGTCGGTTGCGGTGGGCGAAGGCGACTGTTGTGCAGAGGCCGAGGAGAGCTGTCAGGGCGGACTGAATGGAGGTGATGGGAGGTTCCTTGCCGTCCTCTTTGCGGCGCTTTGTCAATTCGTCGTGGGCGGATTGGATGGCATCGAGATAGGTCTTGAGGGGCTGGGAGAGGAGGGAGAGATTGTTGGCTTTGTGATCTGGTGATGACTGGCGTTCGACCGCGAAGTTGAACTCGCGGACGAGGAGACTCTTGATTGCGGGCGGGTCCGTGATGGCATCGGCTTGTTGGGTTTGTTGGGCTTGTTGCGAGAGTCCGGTGCGGGTGGTGAGGTAGGGATCGAGAAGCTGGCAGACGCGGTGGGGAAACTTCGCGGAGAGATGGCCCTTGGAGAGGAGGAGGTCGATTTTCTCGTAGAGGTCAAGTCCTCCGAGGTCCCACTTCGCCCCCCAGCAACTGATCTCGCCGGAGCGCTTCATGAGGGTGATGGAGAAGGAGGGCTTGCCGATGGTGCTTTTGGCATGACGTTCGGCGAGTTGCGCGGCGCGAATGAGATCCTGGAGCGGGGCGTGGATGTGGGCGATGGCGATGCCGGCGGAGGCGTCGGGGCCTACCGGCTTGATGGTTTCGGGGTCGGTTCCCTTGATCTCTTTGGTTGCCTCTTTGAACGCGTCGCGGATCCTCGCGGCCGTTTCCAGGGCGACATCGGCGGGGACGAGGGCGACGACATCGTCGCCGCCGGCGTAGATGAGTTGACCGAGCGGCACCTTGGTCGGTTTGCCCCGCTTGTCGGTCCCGTCGATTTCGGCCTCGACGATGGTCCGCACCTTTTCGAGGGCGAAGGTGGACAGGGCCTTGCTGAAGCCAGCGTGATGTTCGGCGAGCCCCGAATGTTCGGGAAGGAAATCCCCGTTGACCCATTTTCCGATGGAATCGCCGTCGAAGGCGATGGCGGCGATGTATTTTTCCCCGCCCGACATGGGGGCGATCTCGCGGTCGTCGTCCACCTCATTAGTCCGTGCGGCGATGGCGGGGATGGAGCGGATGGTGAACTCGTCGGATTTGGTCTTGAGCCCCTTGCCTCGAAGATATGCAGCATGCCAGGTTCGCTTGATGAAGGTGATGGGGCCGACTTGGTCCGCGTGTTTGAAGAGAGCGGGGATCTCGCCTTTGGTTTCCCGGATTTTTGCCAGCCAGTCCGTTCCGCCACAGAGGGCTTCCTCCTTGCCGGTGAGGCTGTCCTTTTCGGTCCCGACGATCCACTCGCCGCCGCCCCAAGCAGCGAAGTCGCGGGTTTGGCGCACGGCATCGAGGTGCCAGCCATTGTCCCGGTAGGCTTCCTGGTAGCCGCCGCCAGTGATTGGCGTGAGCTGCCAGGCGATGGAGAGGTGCTTGTCGACGGCGTTGTTGAAAGTGCCCTTCTTGTCGGCAGGGATGGCGAGTTCCGTGTGTTTCCCCCAGACCGCCGTGGCAATGGCGGTCCACTCGGTCTTGATCGCATCGCTCACGGCCTTGGCGATATCCGAGGCCTTGTCGTCGGGCACTTTGCCGATGAATAGATTGGGGAGGTTGGGGGTGAGGACTTGCTGTTGATCTTTGATCGACTCCCATGAATCGGGATTGTCCAGGAGTTGTTGCCCCTCAGGGTTGGGGAAAATTGGTGTACCGCCGATTTCAATGAGCTTTCTTATTCCCTCTGCGACCAGCCAGCTCAGCAGGTAGCTCCCGCTCCAGAGGTCACGGGTGGAGCGTGCTGCGGCGATGAACTCCTGGACCGGTCCGATCTGAAACTTGAGTAGGGAAGACACAATACGGTGTCTATATGAAATTAGTGGGTGAGAGCAAGCTCTGAGGACATCCCCGGATATCCGGGCCTGCATACTCCAACCATAATATTTACCACTCTTAGCAAAACTACGGAGCCCATGGGAATTGGTGCCAATTTTTTGACTCCAAAGTTTGGGTCGGGGCCTTGATGCCCCCTTGGCGTTCAGGCGTGGTGTTCGATGACCTCGCTGCGGGGGAAGCGGGCCTTGGGGAGGAGGGCGTGCTTGTCGTGGTCGGCGCGGTAGCCGAGGGCGCAGGCCACGCTGGTGGTGAGGTTGCGACTGGAGAGGGCGAGGACGCGGTCGTATTCGGCGGGGACGATGCCTTCCATGGGGCAGGCATCGACGCCGAGGAGGGCGGCGGAGGTCATCAACTGGCCGAGGGCGATGTAGATCTGCCGGTGGGCCCAGGCGAGGCGTTGTTCCCCGTCGAGGGCGGCGAGGAAGCGCTCCATGACCTTCCGGTAGCCGTCGAGGGTTTCCGGGGGGACCTCCCGGGAGGAGGCGAGGCAATCGATCCAAGACTGCACGGTGTCGTTTCCGATGGCGGATGGAGCGGCGAAGACGACGAAGTGTGAGCAGTCCACGACCTGGCGTTGGTTCCAGGAATGTGCGAGGAGCGCCTCCTTTTTGGCGGGGTCGGTGAGGACGAGGAATTTCCAGGGTTGGAGGCCGAAGGAGGATGGGGTGAGGACGAGGCTTTGCTCGAGGGCGTCCCAGGTGTCGGCGGGGATGGAGGCGGCCGGATCGAATTCCTTGGTGGCGTAGCGCCACTGCAGTTGGGCGAGGAGATCCTGGGCGGAGATGGCGGCCATGAGCGGACTATTCGGCTCCGATGCTGAGTGGCAGGGAGAAGCTTGGAAAATCCTTCAGCGTGAAGCCCACGTAGAATCCGTATTCGTCCTGGACCTTGTTGGTGCGCTGGAAGGCCCCAAAGGAGATGGCCCAGTTGTCGAGGTTGCGGTGGAGGGTGTAGTTCTGCGACTCGAGGGTGCCGGTATCGAATTCCCATTGGTGGCGGAGGCCAAAGCCCCAGTCCTCGTTGAAGCGTTTGTAGGTTTGCAGTTCGATGCGGTGGGAATTGGTGAGGATGGGATGATTGCTGAGGTAGCGATGACGGAAGGCGATTTCGAGATCGTCGTCGGGCATGAAGCGGACGGCGCCGGCGACCTCGGTGAAATCGTCGGGGGTGTTGAAGAAGGGGATCTGGGTTTCGAGGGAGAGGTCCAGCCAGGGGACGGGGTGGAAGACGAGGTCGTTGTAGAGGTTGGAAACGCTGCGGCCGAACTCTGGATCGCGGAGGAAGATGTCGATGTAGGTGTCGAGGCTCAACCATTCGTGGGTGGAGTCGTCGCGATGGGTGAGCAGGCGGTTGCGGACGCCGAGGCGCAGGATGGACCAATCCTCGAGATCGTCGATGGCGGCGAAGCGACCGACGGCGAGGGGGCGGGGGCGGGTGCTGGCGGTGAGGCGATCGATGCGCCCGAAGTCGCTGGGAAGGTCGTTGGTTTCGTAGAAGGAGAGGGAGGCGTAGGGCTGAATGATGTGGAGCAGACCATCGAGACCCCAGCGGTCGCTCTGGATGTCGGGGTAGCTCCGGGAGAACTTCGTGGAGGCATCGATGCCGGTGAAGAGGTGGGGGCGGCTGGTGTCCTCGCCGAGACCCTGGACGCTGGAGTAGTTGGTGAAGCCGATCCCGGCTTTTGGGACGAGGTTGAGCCAATCGCCGATTTGGATGGGGAGGCTGGCTTCCTGCCAGGTGTGGAAGCGGGCGAAGCCGTGTTCGGCGAGGAGGTAGTCGATCTCCATGAAGCGCGAATCTCCCGGGGCGAGCAGGGACTGTTCGTCCTTGAGATCGGAGCGGGCGAAGTCGGGCATTCTCTCGCGGTAGAGGCCGAAGGTGGTCTGGCCCTCATGGATGATGGGAGATCCGAAGAGGGGCGCCTTGACCTGGTCGATGGCGAATTCCGGGAGGCGTTCGTCGGATTGGTAGAAGTCGTTGAGGCGGAGCCTGGTCCAGAAGGTGAAGAGGGTGCGCTCCCGTTCATGGACGAAGGCGAGGGTGTTGTCGGGGGCGGGTTCGGTGCGGAAGGTGGAGGGATCGAAGTCCTCGAGGTAGTAGCGGTCGCTGAGGAAGGTGAGGTCGGCATCGAGGTAGGTCCGCCCACCGGGGATGAGGTCGAGGTTGACCCGTTGGCGGAGTTGGATGCGCCAGCGGTCCTCGTTGACGGATTCGCGCTTCTGTCCTCCGCGTTCGAGGTTGGGATTGAGGTCATTGAGGTAGTAGAGCTTCAGCCAGCCGAGGTTGGGATTGTCGTCGAGGTGGGTGTCGATGAAATCGACGCCGGTGGCGAGGCCGCGACGGGAGAGGATGTCGGCGTGGAAGTTGGCGAGGATGCGGGCGTCGTCCCGTTGTCCGGTGACGGGGTCCTCCTCTCCGCCGATCATGACGCCGTAGCTGTTGAGCAGGAACGCGCCCCAGTTCGAGCGGCCGCCGGGGAGGAAGTGGTAGCCGAGTTGTCGGTCAAGTGGTTGTGAGAGGTAGGGTAGCCAGAAGACGGTATGGCCACCGGCGATGACCTTCAGATCGTGGAAGATGACGCGGTCTCCGGGGATGACGACCGTCTTTTTGGCCCGCAGCCAGTAGCTGGGGTCTTCCTCGTCGTGGGTGGTGATGCCGGCGTCCTCGCCGATGAAGACGATATTGCCCTCGTGGTCCACGGTGTGGAAGCGGCCTGCTTCGAGCATCATGGGATCGAGGCTGGAGCGCAGTTGGGAGGCGTCGAGTTTTCGGGTGTCGTAGTGGTAGGTGGCGGAGTCGCCGCGGTGGAGGACGGTGCCCTGGTAGATGCTGACGTTACCAGTGAGGCGGACGAATTTTTGTCTGGTGTCGAGGAGCGCCTCATCGGCGAAGAGTTGGATGCCATTGTCGGCGAGGACCTGGACGCTGCCCTTGTAGATGATGGTGCCGCCCTCGCCGTCGAAAGCGATGCTGCCGTCATTCTCGATCCGGATGCTGTCCGGCATTTCGGGGAAGAGGGCGAAGGGGTCCGACTCTGGGTTGGCGGGGTCGGTATTCTCGGGGCCGGGGAGGGTGCGGAGTTCAGTTTCCGCGGGGGGTGGGTCTTTCGGAATGGCGGAGAGCGGGGGGGCCGCGAGGAGGAGGGTGGCGACGAGAAGAAGGCAGGGCGAAAGGTCCCACCCGAAGGGGACCCTTGGAAACATGACTGACCGCCTATCAGGCCCCTCGACCGGCATGACCCATGGACCGATATCTAAGGCCTGTGGACAACTAAAAAGGGTTCGAAGGGAACGCTTAGTTTTTTGGAATAATCAGCCGCGCAGGGGGCGGCGGCGGCGGAAGCCGGCCCAGACGAGGGCTAAACCGGTCAAACTGGCGAGTCCGGGCTCGGGAATGGGCATGAACATTTTGAAGCCGAGGTCTTGGAGGGAGCCGAGGGTGGTGTTGCTGATGTAGTGGTTGTCGGAGTCGACGCCGATCCAACCGGTCATCAGTTCCTGGGTGAAATCGCGACCGTTTTGGCCGGTGATGCCGGTGCTGCCTGAGCCGTTGTCGTTTTCGTTCCAGTGGCGATTGGCAGTGTCGGCTCCGCCGCCGAGTTCCACCGGGACGTAGGTGGCCAGCGGGTCGAACTCGTCGCGGTAGGCGTCGAGGGCGAAGGCGCCGGTGTATTGGACGCTTCCGTTGATGTACAGTTGGTTCCAATTCTCGTCCCAGAGGGTGCCGATGCCCAAAACGTGCCCGATTTCGTGGGTAATGACCTCGTCGAGGATTCCAGTGGACTCCATGTCGGCGGGGTCGGCGCTGTCGAAATTCATGGAGCCATCTCTCGCCAGCCAGTAACCACCTTGAAAGACTGCGGAGGTGGGGCCGGCGGAACCGAGGACTCCACCGACGCCGTCGATGTTGCTACCATCGGCGGTGATCGTGATTCCGGTCTGCGTGATCCCGCTTTTGTAGCCCGTGATGTAGCTCTCCCAAGTGGCTTTCGCCTGATTGAAGACCGCTTCCTGGGAAGTGGTCAGGCCGCCGTTGAAGTTGAAATTGATGGAGAACGTCGCCTCGGCCGCGACGGGGAGGAGGAATGCAGAGAATAGGAGTGAGGATCGCGGACGAAACATCAAGAATGCAGCAACGGGTGAGCGGAGATCCTAAGCGTATTTTAAAAATTCATCAACATTTTTAAAATATAAGCGATTCCGGACCAAATTGCTCCAAATTTGGCCAAAAAAGGTCCGGGCTGAACTTTCTAGAGGAAAGCACTCGCAGTTTTTCATTCCCGTCGTTTTCAACAAGTCTGCTAGGATGGTCTCAATGACTGGAGGAAGTGGGGTTACTGGTTCAGAGGGGCAGATTTCGGGGCTGCGGGTGGGGTTGTTGGGGGCGAGGGGATTGATTGGGGGGGCGGTGGGTCGAGCCTTGGAGGAGGCAGGGGCGGAAGTGGTGCGCTACAGTCGGAGGCCGGAGGGGAGGGCGGGGCGGTGGCGGGGCCTGGAGGGGGAGGTGGATTTGAGTGGGCTCGATGCGGTGATCAATTTGGCCGGGGAGCCGGTGGCGCAGCGGTGGACGAAGGGGGTGCGGGAGCGGATTGAGGAGAGTCGGGCGGGATTGTGTCGGCGGATCGTGGCGTCCTTGGCGGCGTTGCCGGAAGGGAAGCGGCCGAGGTGTTTGCTGAGTTCGTCCGCGGTGGGATTCTACGGAGCGCGGGGGGAGGAGGAGCTGCGGGAGGGGGCCGGGCCGGGGGAGGGTTACTTGGCGGAGGTTTGCCAAGCGTGGGAGAGGGAGGCGGCCGAGGCGGAGGCGCTCGGGCTGCGGGTGGTATTTTTTAGAACGGGGATCGTGCTGGGGCGGGGCGGGGCGGCGTGGACGAGGCTCTCGCGGGTGTTTCGGCTGTGTTTGGGGGGCGTGTTGGGGAGCGGGCGGCAGTGGATGCCCTGGATTCATTTGGAGGACGAAGTGGCGGGAATTCTGTTCTTGCTGCGGGAGGAGGGTGCGTCAGGGGCGGTCAATCTGGTCTCGCCCGCGCCCCTGCGGAATCGGGACTTCACGCAGAAGTTGGCTGCGGCGGTGCATCGTCCGGCGCTCTTTCGGGTGCCGGCCTGGGGGCTGCGTTTGGGCTTGGGGGGATTTGCGGAGTCGTTGTTGGGGAGTCAGCGGGTTCTGCCCGGGGTGCTGGTGGAGGCGGGCTTCCAGTTTCGGTATGAAACACTGGAAGAGGCGTTGGAGGAACTCGTGGACTGATTGGATCCGGACCTTTTGCTTGTCGGCGGATCTATGCACTGCTTGCTTGGCGGTGTTCCATGGCCGTTCCCCAAAGCACGATTGCGCTGATCTTTGATTACGATCAGACCTTGAGCCCCAGCTACATGCAGGACGACGTGCTCTTTCCGGAGTTCGGCATCGATCCCGTGCAGTTCTGGAACAAGTGCAACAGGCTGGTCAAGGAGCAGGCCTGGGATGGCGAGTTGGCCTACATGAAGTGCCTGCTGGACTATCTGGAGATGGACGGGGTGACGAACGAGCGCTTGTCGGAACTGGGAGCGGGGCTGAATTATTTCCCCGGGGTGCTCGACATGTTCGAGGATTTGCCGGGCGAGGTGTTTCGGCCGGAGCACGCCGCGGCGGGGGTGCATCTGGAATACTACATCATCTCCTCCGGCCTGAAGGCGCTGCTCGATGGGAGCACCCTGAAGGACAAGGTGAAGGCGATCTTTGGCTGTGAGTTCGGGACCGACGCGGATGGACGGATCAGCTTTCCCTCGCGGACAATCTCCCACACCACCAAGACGCAGTATCTGTTCCGGATCAACAAGGGGATGATCAGCTATGACGACGATGTGAACGATCACATGCCGCCGTCACTTCGCCCGATTCCCTTCGACAACATGATCTACGTGGGGGACGGGCCGACGGATGTGCCCTGCTTCACGGTGATGAAGAAGAACGGCGGACAGGCGGTGGCGGTCTATAATCCGCTCGATCCGACCGGGCGCAGCTTCCGGAAATGTTTCCAGCTTTGCTCCCATGCGGATCGTGTGCAGCACATCGCGCCGGCTGACTACCGCAAGGGGAGTCATCTTCGCCTCCTGTTGGAACAGATGGTGCGGGAGACGGCGGACCACATTCTGGAGGGGCGCAAGGAAGAGCGTGACAGCGGGACGGTGGCGGCACCGGGTTTCTAACAGAATACAGCGGAGAGGGATCAATCACATGCGGCATTATCATTTTATCGGGATTTGTGGAACGGCGATGGGGTCGGTGGCGGCGGCCATGAAGGCGAAGGGGTTCGCGGTGACGGGGTCGGACGAGAACGTCTATCCGCCCATGTCGACCTTTTTGGAGAGTTGCGGGGTGGAGATCTTCAGCGGTTACAAGGCGGAGCACATTCCGGCGGGGGCGGACGTCATCGTGATTGGCAACGCCATCAGCCGGGGCAACGCGGAGGCGGAGGAGACGCTCAACCGTAAACTGCTTTACGTGTCGCTGCCGGAGGTGCTGAAGGAGGGGTTCCTGCGGGGGCGGCGGAATTTCGTGGTGACGGGGACGCACGGCAAGACGACGACCAGCGCGATGCTGGCGTGGTTGATGGAGGCGGCGGGGTTGGCGCCCAGCTACATGATCGGGGGGCTGCCAAAAAACCTGGGCCGGGGCGCGAAGTTCACCGATTCCAGCCATGTGGTGCTGGAGGGCGACGAGTATGACACCGCGTTCTTCGACAAGCGCTCGAAGTTCCTGCACTATCTTCCCGAGTTGGTGACGATCAACAACATCGAGTTCGATCACGCCGACATTTACGATTCACTGGATCAGATCAAGCTGACCTTTAGCCGCCTGTTGAGGATTGTGCCATCGAAGGGGTTGGCGGTGGTGAACGGGGATGATGCGAACTGTCTGGAGGTGTCGAAGGACGCCCCTTGTCCGGTGCGCACGATTGGCATGGGTGAGGGCTGCGATCTGCGGATCGAAGGGGTGGCCTACCGGGCCGGAGAGAGCGAGTTTCGTCTGGAGGGGGAGACCTACGTGCTGCCGATGGTGGGCGAGTTCAATGTGCGGAACGCGGCGATGGCGGTGACCGCGGCCCTCTTTGCGGGATTGACGCCGGAGCAGGTGCGGGAGGGCCTGCGGACCTTTGAAGGCGTGGCGCGACGGCAGGAATTGCGCGGGGAGGAGGCCGGGGTGAAGGTCATTGATGACTTCGCGCATCATCCCACCGCGATCGCGCAAGCCATCACGGGGATGCGGCAGTTGTATCCCGGCGCGCGCTTGTGGGTGATTTTTGAGCCGCGCTCCAACACGACGCGGCGGAATGTGTTTCAGGGAGAGCTTGCGGAGGCGCTGGGGAGGGCGGATTTGGCGATCGTGCCGAAGATCCTCGATCCGGGCAAGGTGGCGGAAGCGGACCGTTTGGATCCGGAGAAGCTCATTGCCGACGTGAAGGGGAAGGGTGCGCAGGCGTGGTATCTCGAATCGGTGGAGGACATCGTCGAGCACGTCGCGAGGGAGGCGAAAGCGGGGGATGTTGTGGCGGTATTGAGCAACGGCGGCTTCGGGGGGTTGCACAACCTGCTTCTGGAGCGATTGGCGAAGCGGGGATAGATACTGTGGTCGAGGGGTTCGGGATCACCATACGAGAGTAACTATTCAGGTCCCCTGAGCTTTAAAGCTTATAGAAAATTAGACTTGTACTATAAATTTTATAGTATTTGTTAGTGCGCGTGAAGAGCGAGCGGCCCACGCGAGAACAACTCATTGAGTTGGCCAGGACTGATCCGGAAGCGATTGCGGATCTTGTGTTGGCACTGTTAGACCGGATCGAAGCACTGGAAGCAAAAGTGGCCGGACTGGAGCGCAACAGCCGGACCAGCAGCAAGCCGCCGTCTTCGGACAAAGGGAACTTCGGCAATCCGCCCAAGCCAAAGAGTCGTC
>Ga0209702_10005278_pt1 | contig 17777 bp, 14 predicted proteins | sample FRY01_FD_187210 | JGI IMG/M metagenome (GOLD analysis project Ga0209702, IMG submission 187210) | Freshwater microbial communities from Lake Fryxell liftoff mats and glacier meltwater in Antarctica - FRY-01 (SPAdes) (version 2) | ecosystem: Environmental > Aquatic > Freshwater > Ice > Glacier...
ACCAGACGCAGTAGCCTGCTTATTGATCCAGTTCCTGAATTCGTGCACCTGCCAATATGCCCGGTAATGCATAGTTGCCTTCGTGGCAGGCATATTCATACATCTTGTCACCGTCTGGTCTGGCGCGCATCGGTACTTCAGCGGTCCAGGAAGTGGTGAAGACGGCTGGGTCATCCATGGTAAAGTTGTAGACGATCTGGTCGTCCGAAACCCGGGTAAAACGCTCAGTGACGGTTAGGCTTTCACTGGCACCGCGATACGATTGCTGAGGATGAAAGTTCTTAGTGGTCACCACCAGCGTGTCACCATCCCAGCGCCCAACAGAGTCTCCCATCCACTTAACCCTATGCTCGGACAGGTTTTCATCATCGATGCGGATAATGCGCGCATCATGCACCATCTCTACCAGAATCATTACGTATTCGGGAGTCTGTACAATCTGATAATTGTTGTTGTACATGACCGGCAGCATGGGTGGGCCGGAACTGGAGCTGAACGACAACAGGCAGCGTTCACCCAGTGGGCGAAGTTCAGGGCCGTCGAATGGTCCGACGCCAGGCTGGCGCCGCCACTGCGCAGCCAGACCCTGCGGGTCGCCTTCTGTCATTGGAATACGTCCATTGGGCGGGTCGATAATCAGAGAAGTGCGGTATTCACCATTGATGATGGCAACATTAGTACCGCGATCCAGCCAGAATGTGTTGTAACCGGCATCGGTGTTGCCATCAGCAGGAGGCGCACGATCCGGATCACTGGGCTGGTCGGCCTGTTCAAGACGGCTCTGAGCCATACGTTCGCGCTCAAGGGCCTCCTGTTCGGTCAGGAAGCCTTTGTCACCAAATTCCTCAGGACGCTCCAAAGGAGTCTGGGTGGCGTTGCTCCAGATACCCTGCAGGTCTGGTTTGCCATCCGGTGTACGTGGCACGGTCCATTCATTGCTGAAGACCGGCCCACTGATGAGCAGGGTGGCGACGCTGATACCCAGTAATTGATGTTTCATCGAAAGCACTCCAGTCATTATTTTTATGATTTTTTTTGCTGGTTGATATGAGAGCAACAATTCGCCGATTGCCATTGCTGGCAATTCGTTTGAGCGCAGCTCAGATACCATTCAGATAATCCAGTGCCAGCGCGGTCATTGCCTGCACGCCGACAGGCAAGGCACGCTCATCAGCAAAGAAGTAGGGTGAGTGATTCGGGTATACCATTTTCGGGTCATCAGAACCAATACCCAGGAAGAAAAACATGCCAGGAACTTCGTTGGCATAGTAGGAGAAATCTTCCGCACCGGTGATCTGTGGTGATTCCACCAGGCCATCTCCCACTACCCGGCGCAATGTTGATGACATGGCCCTGGTCAGTTCAGGATCATTTGACGTTACCGGATAGCCGAGACTGATATCAACTTGAGCTGAAGCACCTGCACTGGCTGCAATCTGGGTGGCGGTGCGCACAACGCGGTCATGAATCTGTTGACGGGTATTGGCGTCGAAGGTGCGCAGGGTGCCGATCATTTCCACAGAATCAGGAATAATGTTGCTGCGAATGCCGCCATTGATAGCTCCGACGGTGACAATAGAAGGCGTTAGGGTAGAGTCGAGCTGGCGGCTGGGGATAGTCTGCAGGCCCATAATGATTTGCGCTGCAACCACGATTGGATCTATTCCTGCCCAGGGAGCCGCACCGTGGGTCTGTTGCCCCTGGACCTTGATGGTAAAGGAGTCACTGGATGCCATGGTGCCACCTTCACGCACGGCAATGGTGCCGGCGGGATTTGGCCATACATGCAGGCCAAAAATTGCATCTGGACGCAGCGTGTTAAAGAGACCTTCCTTTAACATTAACTGAGCACCACCTTCCTCGCCTTCCGGTGCGCCTTCTTCAGCAGGCTGGAAAATAAACATGACTGTGCCAGGCAGTTCTTCGCGCAAGCCAGCCAGAACCTGCGCTGTACCCATCAATATTGCAATATGGTTATCATGTCCGCAGGCATGCATGACGCCGACATCCTGACCATTGTATTGAGTGCGTTCTTTAGAGGCGAACGGCAGATCAATCAGTTCCTGCACCGGCAGGCCATCCATATCTGCTCGTAATGCGACTACCGGGCCGGGACGACCACCGCGCAGAATGCCGACTACACCAGTATGAGCAATGCCAGTTTGCACTTCCATGCCTAGCGATTGAAGGTGTTCCGCAACGATTGCAGAGGTGCGGAATTCACGGTTGCCAAGCTCCGGGTGTTGATGAAAGTCGCGGCGCCATTCCACTACCTGCGGCATTACCCGATCGACCAGCGACTGCACATTTTCCGGCAACGCAGCTTGCTGTGCAAACGATGTCTGGCTGAGTAACAGGAGGAGAGCAGGCAGGTAGCGGATTTTCATGTTTGACAGACTCCGATATCGACAAGTTTAAAAGGCCCAGCTTAACTCAACAGTCAGTAACTCTACAACGCAGTTTACAAGAGCCTCTACGCGGCTGCATGTGGCTTTGCTTACAGCCAGCCTTTGCGCTTGAATAACAGATAAGGAGTGACACCTGATAACGCCATCAGTCCCAGCGCCCAAGGGTAACCCAGACCCCAGTTCAGTTCAGGCATCAACGCAAAATTCATTCCGTAAATACTGGCGATCATGGTAGGGGGCAGAAACACCACTGCAGCGATAGAGAATATCTTGATAATTTTGTTCTGTTCGATACTGATGAATCCCATCGCGGCATTCATCAAAAAGTTAATCTTATCGAATACAAAACTGTTATGCGGCAATAGAGACTCAATATCACGCAACAGTTCACGCGCGGTCTCTGCATGGTCTGCAGAAAGTTTGCCATGGCGCAGCAGGAAGGTCAGAGCGCGCTGTGTGTCCAGCAGACACAGGCGGACCTTACCATTGGTATCCTCATGCATGGCCAGTTCATCAATATCGGATTCGATAGGATCATCGTTTTCTTCCAGTACATGATTGCTGGTGCGCTCGAGGCCGGTATAAACCTCTTCGAGCGTGTCGGCGAGATCGTCGATTTTTATTTCAAATAAGGCCAGCAGGATAGATACCGCATCCAGGGCCATTCCGGGTTGGCGCTTGGCCCGCATACGCATTAATCGAAAGGCAGGAATTTCACGCTCACGCAAGGTTATTAACTGACCCTCGTGCAGTGTAAACGCGACCGATGAGTTACGACGACGGTCTTCAACCGTGTGCAGAAACAGCGAATGGATGTGCAGGCCGGCTTCGTCCTGATAAGAACGCGCGCTGGCCTCGATTTCCTCAACATCCTCAGTTTCCGGCAAAGGCAGTCGATGCTGAGTTTCCATCAACGCCCGTTCCTCTTCCGTAGGATCGACGAGATCAAGCCACAGGGCGTTACTGAGCGCATGCAGTTTAAGATTGTCCTGAGCCTGAGAAGGGATCAGGTAATTTTCTTTATTCAATTCATAGATAGTCAGCATGGCCGCTTTACTTCAGATTAAAGTATCAGGTTACAGGTATTTATCAGTTACTGCTCCTTCGGAAGCTGATGACACAGTCTTAGCGTACTTGGCCAGCACACCGCGGGTATAACGTGTGGCGGGTTTCTGCCATGCAGCAAGGCGTGCAGCAATCTCATCATCACTCAGATGCAGCGTCACTTCCTGCTGTTCTGCATCGATGGTGATGCGATCACCATTCTGGACAATCGCGATGGGGCCACCTTCGATGGCTTCAGGTGTCACATGACCAACGACAAAGCCATGGCTGCCACCGGAGAAACGGCCGTCGGTAATCAACGCGACTTCCAAGCCCAGACCCTTGCCCATAATGGCCGAGGTGGGACTCAACATTTCGCGCATTCCCGGGGCACCTTTAGGGCCTTCATAACGGATTATCAGTACGTCACCTTTAACAACTGTTCCATCCAGAATGCCACGCAGTGAATCTTCTTCGGAATGGAAGACGCGCGCGGTGCCGGTAAATGTCAGTCCTTCTTTGCCAGTGATTTTTGCGACCGCGCCTTCAGGGGCCAGATTGCCTCTTAATATAACCAGATGGCTGTCTGCCTTGATCGGATTATCCAACGGTCGGATTATTTCCTGGCCTTCAGGGTAGGGCTGCACATTAGCAAGATTTTCGGCCATAGTCTGTCCGGTTACCGTCATGCAACTGCCATCAAGCATGTTGTTATCGAGCATCATTTTCATCAAGGGTTGAATGCCGCCGATTTTAATCAGCTCAGACATCAGAAAACGGCCGCTGGGACGCAGATCTGCCAGCATCGGTGTGACTTTACCAATGCGGGTAAAGTCATCCAGTGCCAATTCGACGCCGATGGTGTGAGCCATCGCAATCAGATGCATGACCGCATTGGTCGAGCCACCCAGCGCGATCACCACTTTAATGGAATTCTCGAACGCTGCTTTGGTCATGATGTCGGATGGTTTGATATCCTTGTTGACCAGATTCATGATCGCTTCGCCAGCGCGCAGACAGTCATCAATTTTATCGTCTGAGATGGCATCCTGAGCCGAACTGTTCGGCAGACTCATGCCCAGCGCCTCAATCGCTGACGCCATGGTATTGGCAGTGTACATGCCGCCGCAGGAGCCAGGGCCTGGTATTGCCGTCTCTTCGATATTTTTTAATTGAATATCAGAGACGGTGCCGTTGGCGTGACCACCGACGGCTTCGAATACGGACACGATGTCAGTGTGATTCTTTCCGGGTTGAATGGTGCCGCCATAAATGAAAATTGACGGGCGGTTCAGGCGCGCCATTCCCATAAGGCAGCCGGGCATGTTCTTATCACAGCCGCCGATAGCGATGATGCCGTCATGGCCCATACAAGCGGATACCGATTCAATGGAGTCGGCAATGACCTCGCGTGAAACCAGCGAGTACTTCATGCCCTCAGTGCCCATGGAGATACCATCGGAGACAGTAATGGTGTTATAGATAATGCCCTTGCCTGCAGCCGCATCCACGCTGCGGTTAACTTCCTCGGCCAGTTTATTGATATGCATATTGCAGGGTGTGACCATGCTCCAGGTGGAGGCGATGCCAATCTGCGGCTTTTTGAAGTCGGCATCGTCGAAGCCAACGGCGCGTAACATGGCGCGGCTGGGTGCGTGTTGAACGCCGTCTACGACCTGACTGGAATATTTACGATTATCTTTGTCACTCATCAGGAAGCATCCGTGGGCATGCAGCGCTGCTGGCGCTGTCTTTGAAGGTTAAAACAGGGCGGAACTATACACCAGCGCCCTGTTTCTGGGTAGTGTCGACACACTCCGGTGAGTGGCTGATTAGTCGTTGTCAGAGCTTATTTCACAGCTGTTGGTCGTGTGCTGCAGGTCGCCGGTGGTATTTTTCCAAGAGCTCGGTTCGCTTTAAATAGTGATTGAGGTAATATCAGACGGTTTCGAATGTGACGCTCAGTTAAGCAAATACTGAGCAGTGACCGGGTTTAAATTTGTGTCCTTCGATGCGACCGGGCCGGTCGCTCAGCGCTGACTATATGATTGTTAATTCCGGCTATGCCAGGCTTGGGCAGATTCCGGGTAATGTGGTTCTGGTATTTAAATTGCCTGAAAATTAATTAATTACAATAAGATACGTAGTTTTACTCGTGTGGAATTCCAAGTTTGCTCAATACAGAGGTGAAATTAAAATGACAATAAAATTCCCGGCACTGCTCTCGATGATGGCTGCGGCAACTCTTCTTGCCGCCTGCGGTCCAGCCGATGATCAGGCTACCGAAACTGTTCAGCCAGACTCTCCAGTCGCAGCAGCGGTTCGTCCTGCTACGGATTATCGTGCAGCGGTAAACGAAACCCGTCTGGTTGCAGCGGATAGCGAACCTGACAACTGGATGTCAACGGGTCGTGACTATGGTGAACAACGCTTCAGCCCACTTGATCAGATCAATCTTGATACAGTAGCTCAGCTTGGTCTGGCCTGGCATGCTGAAATCGACAGCAGCCGCGGTCAGGAAGCCACACCGATTGTGGTTGATGGTGCGCTCTATGTCAGCACCGCGTGGAGTATGGTCAAAGCCTATGATGCGCGCACCGGTCGCAAGCTCTGGGAATTCGATCCGGAAGTGCCACCGGCTAAAGGCGTAGATGCCTGTTGTGATGTGGTCAACCGTGGCGTGGCAGTCTGGGATGGCAAGGTTTTTGTTGGCACCATCGACGGGCGCCTGATCGCGCTGGATTCTAAAACCGGCGCCAAACTCTGGGATGTTGTCACCGTAGATCAAAGTCAGCCTTATACCATTACCGGTGCGCCCAGAATTATTAAAGGCAAGGTCATTATCGGCAATGGCGGTGCTGAATATGGTGTGCGCGGGTATATCACCGCCTACGACGCTGATACCGGTGCAATGGACTGGCGTTATTACACCATCCCTGGTAATCCTGCCGATGGCTTTGAACAGCCGGAGCTGGAATGGGCAGCAAAAACATGGAACGGTGAATGGTGGTTACAGGGCGGCGGCGGCACGGTCTGGGATTCGCTGGCTTATGATGCTGAGTTGAATCTCTTATATGTCGGTGTTGGCAACGGCTCACCCTGGAATCAGACGCTGCGCAGCCCTGGTGGTGGCGATAATCTGTTTCTGACTGCGATTGTTGCGATCAATCCTGACGATGGCAGCTATGTCTGGCACTACCAGACTACACCTGGCGAAACCTGGGATTACACTGCGGTTCAGCAGATGATTGTCGCAAATCTGATGATCGGCGGAGTGGAGCGCAAGGTGGTGATGCAGGCTCCCAAAAACGGTTTCTTCTATGTGCTGGATGCAGCCACTGGCCGACTGATTTCAGCAGAGAACTTTGTGCCGGTTAACTGGGCCACCCATATTGATATAGAAACCGGTCGGCCTGTTGAAATTCCAGGTGCGCGCTATGATGAAACCGGCGTACCGGCGATTATTCAGCCTGGACCGCAGGGTGGTCATAACTGGCATCCGATGTCATTTAGTCCTAAAACCAATCTGGTTTATATTCCTTCGCGCGAACAGTTTATGGCCTATGTGCCTGAAACGGATTTCATTCGTTCAGAGCGCGGCTGGAATACCGGTACTGACTTTGCTGCCGGCAGTGCAGTGATTGCCGCCGCGGGTGATGCAGTGCCTGAGCGCAAATCCTATCTGCTGGCATGGGATCCGGTACGGCAACAGGAAGTCTGGCGGGCAGAGTGGGAGCATGCCAGCGAATCGGCAGGCGTACTTAGCACGGCTGGTGGCCTGGTATTTCAGGGCAATGCTGCCGGTGAGTTGGTTGCTTACCGGGATGATACCGGCGAGCGCGTCTGGTCGGCGATTACTCAGGCTTCAACAATCGCCGCCCCCGTGAGCTATAGGGTCGATGGTGAGCAGTATATAGCCGTGCTTTCCGGTGCAAGATCATTGCCACAGAGCGGCCCTGGTGTAGTTGGTCGTACTACTCAGTCGTCTACGAATAACTCACGCATGCTGGTGTATAAACTGGGCGCTTCAGTCAGCCTGCCCAATCAAATTATCAGTGATGAGGCTCAGACCGGTGGTGAGAGAGTGCTGAATCCACCAACGATGACGGCATCGCATGAAACCATCGCTCAGGGCGAGCAAGTTTATGGTCGCCTGTGCAGCGTCTGTCACGGCCCAGCGGCAGTCAGTGACAGTGGCGGCACCTTCCCGGATCTGCGTTACAGCCCGCGTTTGAATACCGCTGAGCTGTGGAGTGCTGTTGTCGTTGATGGTGAACTGGAGTCTGGCGGAATGGTCTCTTTTGCCAGCGTACTGCAAGGTGACGATGCCGAGGCAATTCGGGCTTACGTTGTATCCCGCGCTACCGAAGACAGAGACGCGGGGCAGTAATATTGCAGCCGGTGCAGGTTTCCAAACACGCACTGGTTTAAACTTTCGCTTACCTGTCAGAACATCAGGCAGAACATCAGGCAGAACATCAGGCTATGACTGAAATCTATTACAGCTATTTGGAATCACCGGTCGGCAGTCTGCTGCTGGCGGGCGATGGTAAGTCACTTCATCTGATTGGTTTTCCTGATGGCAAGGCAGCCAAAAAACCTCAGACTGACTGGCTGCGCCGCAACGATGTGTTTCAACAGGAGAAAGAGCAGTTGAGTGCTTATTTCGCCGGTGATCTGCAACAGTTTGATTTAGCACTGACTCCTCAGGGTACGCCTTTTCAGCAACTGGTCTGGCAGGCATTGCTGCAGATACCCTATGGTGAAACCCGCAGCTACGGTGAGATTGCTGCGGTAATCGGCCAGCCTGCTGCAAGCAGGGCGGTTGGTGCAGCTAATGGTCTGAATCCATTGCCAATCGTGATTCCCTGCCACCGGGTAATAGGCAGCACCGGAAAGTTGGTGGGATTTGGAGGCGGCCTGGCTACCAAAGAACATCTGCTGGCGCTGGAGCGGGCAGCCGTTCCCTTTGCATTGGCTTAAAAGATTTAACCTTAACTACTTAGATTAAAGTTATGAATATTAAGGATTTATGATGTCTTTGAAGGTGGTTATTTTTGACTGGGATGGAACTCTGGTAGATTCTGTGGAACATATCGCGGAGAGTCTGCACGCCGCAGCTGAAGAACTCGGATTCCCAACACTTGAGCGCATTGCCTATAGAAATATTATTGGTTTAGGAATGGTGGAAGCGCTGAAGTCGCTCTATCCTGGGATCAGTTCTCAACAAATGCAGGACATCCGCGAAGGCTACAGCCGCTGGTTTTTTTCAAAACCCACGACACCGCAACATGTCTTCAAAGGTATGGCTGAAGTGCTGGCTGATCTGGGCAACGCCGGTCTTGGCCGTGCCGTAGCAACGGGAAAAAGCCGCAGGGGACTTGATGCGGCTTTAGTATCGAGTGGTCTGCACACGCACTTCCAGGTTACCCGCTGCGCTGACGAAACACGCTCCAAGCCCGACCCGACAATGCTGGAAGAAATAATCCGTTTTTATGATATTTGTGCGGATGAGGCTTTAATGATTGGCGATACCAGCTACGATCTTGAAATGGCTCAACGCATCGGCATGCCGGCCATTGGTGTGCAGTGGGGAGCCCATAATGAACTTACCCTCAAGAAATTCGGTCCACGCTCGGTCGTCAGTTCAGTGACTGATCTTAGAGCAGAACTGGGACTCTGACAGCGCAAGACCCGACCAAACATAACCTGAAGTTCTCTGGAAACACCTTATGCAAAGCAGTCAACAGCAGATAATCTCCCATGTATCGCAATGGCTTGATGCTGGCAAAGCGGTCTGGATGTGCACAATTTTAAAGACCTGGGGTTCTTCTCCACGGCCGATCGGCTCGATGATGGCCTGTACCCTTGATGGCGAACTGATTGGATCAATCTCGGGTGGTTGCATTGAGGAAGATTTTCTACAGCAGTTACGCGATGGCAGTCTTAAAGCTCAATTTGATCTGGAAGGGCGACCCTTCCTGGTAAAGTATGGAATAAATGCGGAAGAAGCGGCGCGTCTGCGCTTGCCCTGCGGCGGGCAGTTGCACGTTCTGCTGGAATTTATCAGCGCTGGTTCTGCAAGCCAGCAGGTATTCAGCACCTTGCATAATGCGCTGGAGAACCATCAACGCATCAGCCGGGTAGTGGATCTGCGCGACGGCACCATCAGTGCTCACAATTCCTCAGCCGATGAAGCCGTCGAATATAACGAGGAAAGGCTGGTACACAGTCTGAGCCCGAAGTATCGCCTGCTATTACTGGGCGCCGGAGATGTTGCCCGATATGTGGCTGAGATGGCGCTGGCGCTGGAGTATGAAGTGACTTTGTGCGATCCGCGACCTGCTTATCTGGAAAACTGGCATGTGGATGGGGTGCAGCTTAGCCCTGAATTACCCGATGATATTGTCCGTGACAGTTTCAGCAATCCCTTCAGCGGTATCATTGCGCTCGCACATGACCCTCGCGTGGATGATATGGCGTTGATGGAAGCACTTAAGACCGATGCATTTTATATTGGCGCCATGGGTTCTGAAAAAACCTCAGAGAACCGCAGATTGCGTCTGCCTGAACTGGGCTTGAGTGCAGCCGAGATTGATCGCCTGCATGCGCCGATAGGATTTCAGATAGGCAGCAAAACCCCTGCCGAAATTGCGATTGCCATTATGGCTGAGGTGACAGCGGTGCGGCACGGTCACAGCAGATAGTCAGCAGGTTTTCGTTTCTTCAACACCACCCTGCATGCACCGGAATACCCGATGTGCTATTGCCATCGGGGCCGGGCGGTGTGTCACGAATATGGTGGTAATTTTCAGCTTTGCAATTTCCTGCAGAATCAACCCTTCTATCTGTGGATCAAGATTTGCAGTCGCTTCATCGAGAAACAGCACGCGCGGATTTTTGTAAAATGCACGCGCCAGCAATACCCGCTGCCCCTGACCCGCAGACATGATTGATCCCATATCGCCAATCTGACTGTTGTAGCCCATCGGCAGGGTGTGCAGAAACTCGTCAATATGTGCCATGCGACCCGATCGCAGCAGCAGCTGATAATCCACGTCATCCGCAAACAGCGTAATGTTGTCCATGATTGAGCCAGATAACAGCTGATCAGTTTGCAGCACCCCGGCACAAACATTACGGAACTGCCGCAGCCCGGTCTGCCGAATATCGAAGCCGTCCACTTTCAATACCCCATTAGTGGGTTCCAGCAGCCCTGCCATCACTTTCAACAGCGTTGATTTACCCGAACCCGAAGGGCCTGTCAGTGCTATGATCTCACCCGCTTTAAAGTGCAGATTTACATCATGGACTACCGGTACATCAGTGCCTGGATACGAGTACGAAATATTCTCCAGGCTCAAACTACCGGCGATGGGTTGCCGCAGTTTTGGCATATGTAAATTTTCAAATTCTTTTTCTGAGCAGCTTATATCAGAGACTCGTTCGAGCTGCAGTTTCACCAGTCGGATCTGCACTATCTTATCGACGAAGGATTTTATCGAAGAAGAGAAGTTTCCCTTCAGTGCGATGAAGGCGCTGAGAAAACCCAGCGTTATCTGACCATCCAGCACCAACAGTGCGGCCAGATAAATAATCAGCACGTTCTCCAGACCATAAAGCACACCGTACACAGTCTCAATATTGATATTGAACCTGGTCAGTACCACAAGACTGTTAATTTGATCCGCATAGTAATTGCGCCACAGTGCAATCAGGGGTAATTCGCGGCAGTAGAATTTAATGATTTCGATGGTGCGCATGTTCTCCATCAGATTCGTGCTGGTCTTCGCATCAGCGATGATCTTTTTTTCCTGCAGAGCCTGAATTCGCGGAATCAATGCAATCTTTAAAACCGTTGTAATCAGTACGAACACCAGCACCACGAAGGCAAGCATCGTATTAAAGTAAAACATCACTGACAGGGTCAGAATTGCAAACACGCCATCCAGCACCACGGTAATCAGGTCTTCGGTAATAATGCGGCGAATCTCGTGGATTGAACCAAAACGCGAAACCAGATCGCCGACATGCCGCTTTTCAAAATATTCAACCGGCAGGCTCATCAAATGGTTAAACACATTGCCGGCCATCTGAAAACCCAGTTGATTGGCAAAATACAGCTGGACCTGCGAGCGGGCATAATGCATCGCCACAGTCGTCACCGCCAGCATGAAAAATCCAATCGCGATCATCGCCAGAAAATCAGCATCCTGTTTGGCCAGGCCCTCATCAATCACCAGTTGCATATAGAAGGCGCTGCCAATTGATGCCAGTTGTATTAACAGCGACAAAATGAACAGCTGTGCTACCGCCGAGTAAAATCCTGCGGTACGCTCAAATAAATCCTGCAGCCGTGAACGCAGCACCTGGGTCTGACGTTTAAAGCCAGCCGCAGGCATAAGCTCCACCGCAATACCGGTAAAATGGCTGCCGATTTCAGTGAATGAGTAATGGCGTTCACCAACGGCCGGATCATGGAGGGTCAGGGTGTTTTTGTTGATCTTGCGCAGTACCACAAAATGATTCATATCCCAATGCAGCACGGCTGGCAGTTGCAGCTTGTTCAAGTCGGCAGGTTCCAGTCTTAACGATCTGCTGCTTAGCCCCAGCGCATTGGCGACATTAATAATATCGTTCAGGTTGGCGCCTCTGCTTGAAACTGTGTAATCCCTTCTTAAGGTGTTCAGATCGATATGTCGACCGAAGTATGCGGCAATCATGGCGATGCAGGCCAGTCCACATTCAGTCCGTTCGGCCTGAAGAATGATCGGCAGTTTATTACCGGCACGAAACAGTTTATCCATCATAGTTTTCTGCCAAGGCTGGTGAACGGCTTAAACAGGCGCTGCAGGATAGTCTGCGTATCGGTATGAATTTCAGCTGAAAACTGCATACCAGAGCGCAATTGGCGCAGCTTCGGGTCGTTGACATATTGCTGCTGTAACTGTGCTTTGAGCAGGTAAACCGGCTCCGGTAATTCGATCGGAATCAGAAACTCTCTGGGGTCCAGCACGGTCTCACTTATACTGGTAATTTGAGCGCTGAATCGTCCATAGGTCTGGTAGGGATACGCATCGTAGGACAACATCAATAGCTGTCCGGATTCAACTTTTCCAAGGGCGCGGGAGGGCAGGTACAACAAAGCTTCCAGCGTGTAGGTGGCGGGAATAAGTGTGAGCAGAGGCACTCTCGGGTCAGCATAATTACCGGCACTGGACAAGAGGTTGAAGACATTGCCATCGACCGGTGCCGTGATGGTAAATGTGCTGCTTGATTCAAGCTCCTGACGTCTGGCGCTTAGCTGAGACAGCGCACTTTCAACCCCCAACAGTTCATCTTGGATAAGCATCGGATGCAGTTCCAGTTGCTGCCGGGCATCTGTCAGGCTCAGCTGTTTGCTTTCAATCTGCAACAGATTAGTCTTGCTGGCCTGCAGGAAATTATAATATGCAGACAGTTTTTGATTATGTTCAGAAAGTGAAATCGCTCCTCGTTGTAACAGGACCCGATTACTGTTGTACTCCTGCTCAGCAAGTTCCAGCCGCCGCATCAGCACCTGGTTCTCTTCATGCAGCAGCGCAAGTTCGCGTTCGTAGACCTCGGCCCGGCTGTGCAACTGCTCTGCATTTAATCGAGCACGTTTATGAATCAGATTCAGCTGGTCCAGCAGATGCGTTTTTTGCTTATCAAGATGTTCCAGCAACACGCTGCTGGTCTGCTTGCCAGCGGCATCAAACTGACTGTCTGTTACTGTGGCCAGGATATCTCCCGCCTGCACATACTGGCCCTCATGACTGACTATGTTCTGAAAGACGCCAACCCGAGCACTGTAGATTTTGGTTTCACCTTCCAATGGACTGAGATAACCGCGTACCAGCTGGGTCTGCTTGATCTCTGCAAAGGCGGCAAGAAACAGGAACAGGATAAAAATCATGGTGAGTACAGTAATAAGAATTTTTACAGAAAGGGGCTGGTAGAAAACTGCACTGCCATATCTTGGGCCGGTACTGGCACGGACTGCTTCTGCTCTGAACAGTTCTCTACTCATAGACTGCACCGCCTTTTCCTGTGGTGTTAACGCAACGGCTTTTAAGTCTGCGATGGCGTTTTTTCAAAGTAGCTGAACACAGATAACAGATACTTCCATTGCGCAGGATTCGCTCGAATCCATTTTTCCGCCAGTACAATCAGGCGCTGAGTGATTCGGCGCGTAGCATCAGCCAGAGATTCGCCAGCCAGCACGGAAGTGTCTATCAGCTCATCCATATCGATAATATCCACCCCATCCTGTTCGTAAGTGACGAAAGGAATAATCGGAACTCCTCCCATGATCGCCAGTTGAGCAGGCCCTTTTACGAAGCGACATGGATAACCGAAGAAGTTCACCGTGGTACTCGCTCCGAAGTCATCTTTCAGATCGAACAACATGGAAAGAATATGCTTGCCTGAGCGCAACGCGTTGACGATATCAATGAGATTGCGCTGGCCATGAAGCATGGCGTGGTGTCTGTTGGAATCAACGATGGTGTAGTCATTATTGCCATCAATATGATGCTCACGTTGCAAGGAAATTGTCTGTCGCGTACTGCCCGTTACTTTACAGATTCTATGGAAGGCACCTACAAAGTCACCCATATGGATTGTGGCCAGCACAATTGAGCCTGTGTTAGTTGTCATTAAATCAGCAAAGGCCTCTGCCTCAGACCACTGAAACTGATTCAGCTGCTGTTGCTGCTGCCTGCTGTAGCTGCGATGCAAAAGACGTTTCGCGTAATTGAACTCGAAGTAGAAATAGTGCTGCTTGAGCAGATAACCGATGCGAGCTTCCGGTTCATGAAAAATTCTGCTGAGTCGAGACTGAAATTGCTGAGTGAATGTTTTTGTGATTGGAATGCGGTTCAACAGGTAATAGCGAAGTCTATGAAGGAAGCTCAATCTTTTGCGCTTGCGAGTTAGCGATCTTTCATCATAAAGGCAGTTGATTGATAGACTGTGCAGCAACTTGAAACACATTTCTTTGAATGAGCGCGACTGCAACTGTTGCGAGAATTCCAGTACGAACTGCAGATAGTTCTCACAGTCGCTGGCACTGAATTCCTGCCGGTTAAACTGCATTTGTATGCCGGTTTCAGTTCGCAGGATCTGTACGCCTTTATCCGGGAAGGGGACTTTAGCAAGCAGTATGAAAATCGATATTTCGAGTCGTTGTGCAATGAGCAGTTCAAAGGCAAGACAGACTGAGATAGTTGCACCACGATAGTCGGCAAGTGCGTGAAAATTTTGCGCCTGTGCCATTCTCTGAATGAACGACATTTTCTGCAGTTTCAGTTTTTTTTGCTGCGTCTTGAGACCCAGGTCTGCAACGTTGATCCGCAATAAATCGACAGGTTTCATCTGCTGTTAATCCGCAACAGTTCAAGCCGATTCCGTTACCATAGCCTGCTCGAGCATGGCGGTAATATCACCGACTGTCTGCAATTTCGTCAGCAGTCTATCGTCAGTCTGGATAGAGAATTGTTCTTCAAGTGTATAGATTAGTTCGAGCAGTTCCAGTGAGTCCATCACGAGTTCGTCGAGACGGGTTTGCTCGTCAATAGACAGGTTACTGTCACCCTGCGGGCATCTGCTATTAATTTGTGAGATTACTGCGGATTCGAAATGTTCACGCATGTCGGTCAATTCCTTTTGATGATTTTTTTACGCTTAAAACTCGCTGCTGCTAACTGCCACATCCTGTGACTGATAAAACAGAGTTATTATTTATATAGCTGTGAAGCGCTGGATCGTCAAAAAGATAATGATTCCTGCCATGAAAATAAATTGACTCATTCAGCATGGCAGGAATTTAAGTTACTTAAGACTCGCCACCGTATTCGGTGTCATAGTCGTCTACCGCAGCCTGAATCACCACCTTTGCATGTTCATAGCCGTAGGGGTCGCCAATTGATACCTTGCTTTCTTCTCCGGGAATCAGCTTGTAGGTGAGGAAATAATGCTTCATCCGCTCAATCATCGCGGGCGGCAGTGCAGACAGTTCATCAATCTCACCAAAAAAGGGATCGTTTTCCAGTACTGCAATTATTTTATCGTCTGCTTCTCCGCCATCCAGCATCGGTAAGCCACCTACTACTCGAGCATTGAGAATGATCTCGGTTTTTGAGATGGGCCGTTCGCTGATGACACAGATATCAAGAGGGTCACCATCGCCGCGGGTGGCGTCAGGCATGAGTGCGCCAACGCGTGCGCCGCAATAGGTCCGAGGAATAAATCCGTACAGAGTAGGGTGCTGTGATGATGAGCGTTGCGGGCGATCTACACGCAGATAGCCGGTCGTTTTATCGACTTCATATTTGACCAGATCAAATGGACATATTTCTATAAACGCGTTGACTACCCGAGGTGCCCGTGGACCGACTTCAAGGCCGTGCCACGGGTGCGGACGCCAGCGATAAAAAGGATGTGGAAACTTCTTCATGCGGGTTTATTCCTGGTGACTGAACAAAAGGCGCGCAGTATACCGGATATTTGTTACACAGTCCGTGCTGTTTAGTTCGACTCATTGATCAGCAGATTAGCCACCTGTAATAACCGATGGTCCTGACCCCAGGCTGCGCTGAACATGACGCCGATAGGCAGCCCTGCACTGTTAACCTGCAGGGGCAGGGCGATGCTCGGTTGACCGGTACCATTGAACAAAGCTGCAAAGCCGCCGTAGCTGGCGAAACGCTGTGCATAAATCTTCATATCGTCACCGTCCATATCCAGCCAGCCCAGTTCGGCGGGAGGCATCGCCAGTACCGGCGACAGGATCAGGTCATAACGCTGGTGGAAGGCGGTCATCTGCCGCTCCGCCTGGTTCAGAACATCGAGCGCTTTAATGTAAGCAATTGCGCTCACTTTAATGCCTGCTGCCGTCATACGTCGTGTTGCTTCTTCCAGCGGTGCATCAGCGAGCGTCAGTCTTTTGAGTTCGAGTTGCGGCACTACGACTTGAGCGACATGGGTATTAATGATGGTAATCATGGCATGAGTGATCACTTTATAATCTACCGGGGGCGCCAACTCTTCCATTATAAAACCGTGGGCTTCGCATAAGGACACGGTTTTATCGATAGCCGCCAGGCAATCATCATGTACCGAAAAACCAGCTGGATGAGCGCGCTGCACAGCGACCCGTAAACGGCCTGGTTGCGCCGCGTGCGTGTGAAAATAGGACTGTTTGTACTCCGGTAGTGGAAACAGCTGTGCTGCACGCAGACGCAACAGATCGAGGAAGGCAGCGCTGTCCCGGACCGTGCGGGTAAGTACATGATTGACGCTGAAGCCGCCCCAGGAGCTTGCTATATCATCGTCAATGACTGTCAGGCCACGGCTGGGCTTGAGTCCGACCAGTCCGCAACACGAAGCTGGAACGCGGATGGAACCACCGCCGTCACTGCCATGCGCGGCTGGAACGATACCAGCAGCAACTGCTGCTGCGGCGCCGCCACTGGAGCCTCCGGTTGAATACCCGGGAGCCCGAGGATTATCGCAGGGCCCGTTTATGACTGACTCGGTAGTGATGGTAACGCACAGTTCAGGCGTATTGGTTTTACCAAATAATACCAGTCCGCCGCTGCGGAAGCGCTCGGTGACCCTGCTGTCGCTTTCGGCAATCTCATCGGCAAATAATCGGCTGCCTCGGGTCTGCGGCAGGCCCTTAACGGCGGAGATATCTTTGATCAGAAAGGGGACTCCGGCCAGCAGGCCTGTGGTTTTTTGAGCTGACTGGGCGCTGGCGGTGGCACGCGCGGCCTCGTAATCTTTAACAATGATCGCATTCAACGCAGGATTAAGTTTTTCTGTTTGGGCTATGGCACATTCCAGTAGTTCCGCAGCACTTGCTTCACCCGATTGCACCAGTGCAGCCAGACCGACTGCATCATTTTGTTCGTACTCATCGTTGTTAAGCATGTCGGTTCCTGGCAGATTTGATTGTGGCCGACTTTACAGGGAATTGGCCCGAGCTTGCAAACTCTGAGTTTGTGGCAATCTTTTGCATTGACATGTAATTAAGGAGCCTCTGAATAACTCTATGACCACTCTGCGGGTGATTGCGCCCGCTGCTGCAAGGCGTCGTGCGCTGGCAATGGCCGTAGCCCTTGGCAAGCACGGCAACGCGGCAGAAGCGGCGCAGACGCCCGCCCGAAGGGGCCTTCAGCCGATCCCGCTGGCTGCGTTGCCCTTGCTTGACAGGCGGACGCATGCCGGCGCAAGTGCGCCTTGCCAGCGAAATCGGCTGAAGGCCAGAGTGACCATAGAGTTATTCAGAGGCTCCCTAGG
>Ga0209702_10005279_pt1 | contig 17777 bp, 21 predicted proteins | sample FRY01_FD_187210 | JGI IMG/M metagenome (GOLD analysis project Ga0209702, IMG submission 187210) | Freshwater microbial communities from Lake Fryxell liftoff mats and glacier meltwater in Antarctica - FRY-01 (SPAdes) (version 2) | ecosystem: Environmental > Aquatic > Freshwater > Ice > Glacier...
CGCAAAAGGCTTTGTCCTCCTGCCACGACGCTGGGTCGTTGAAAGAACCTTTGCATGGCTGAACCGCAACCGACGCCTGGCAAAAGACTTCGAACGAACCATCGAAAGCGCCACTGCGTGGCTCTTCCTGGCCTCAATCCAAATGATAACTCGAAGAATCGTAAGGGCTTAAGCGAAAGTTGAAGACTAATGAGTCAGACTCTTAGCGTGACGGGCAAAATCTACACTTTACCCTTGCTAGAATTATCCAATACGCAAAATGATTCGGCAATAATCATATTAATAAATTGCGAGACTTAGGCGCATTGCTGAGTGATAAATCACCACTAAACATCTATAATTAATTAGTTAAAATATATCAATTACGTCTATTTAATAAAAATATATACAAATTTAGGGGTCTATCCCCTTCGCATAGGTATAATTCGACTCAAATTTTACACAGTTTGACGCTAGGCTAATGCGCTGAATAGGGGCGCATGATAATGTCTGAGAGTGCAATCACGATTATCTACGATGGCGGCGACGCTTCAAGAAACACAATTGATGCGAAGCTATTTGGGCAGTCTTTGCAGGGGCTGGATCGAATGGTCTCTGATTGCCTCATCATTCTTTCGCAGGAGCGATTGCCGAAGCGAGGAGAACGCGCGCCCTTGCTTCTTAAGGCCCGAGAGCCAGAGGCAGGATCATATAATGTCCCTCAGCTTCTTCAGGAGGCGTCCGACCTGTTGGGCATGGGTGTGCCTATTCTTGCGGCTAGCTGTTCAATTCATCGGTATGCAGTTCGCCGCCCGGCAGCACATTGGCCAGCACCATTGGCTTGAGCGTGGCACGGCGCTGATTAGGGACAACCTTAGCAATCACAGCCCCGTCGCGCTGCATCATACCCATGACGACCGTCTTGCCCGCAGAGCCGCGCATATGCTTGCCCTTCTTGCGGCCACCTACCAGCGTCTCATCGACTTCAACGGCGGTGCCGGGTCCACCGATAGGCTCTTCGCCGTCCACAGCGGCCATATGAAGGCGGATTTCATGGCCCATGCGCCAAGCCGTCTTGTAGGTCACGCCTAGCTGGCGCTGTAGTTCCTTAGCAGACACACCATGCCGCGTGGTGGTGAACAGGTGCATGGCATAGAACCAAAGCTGCAACGGCGTGCGTGTCTGTTCAAACGGCGTGCCGACAGTGGGGTGTAGGTGATGGCCGCACCATTGGCAGGAATAGGCACGCTCCGCCTTAATACGATACCAGTTAGATGGCCGCTCGCACTTGGGGCAGGTGTGGCCCTGTCCAAAGCGAACATCAAATAGGTGGTTCAAACAGGTTTCATCATCAGGAAACTGCTGAAAGAACTGGCGGGTGGTGAGGGGCTTCGTCATGCCCCATGATATACGCTATCTATTCTACGTATGCAAGGGGGATAGACCCTCAAATTTATGATCTGTTAGATATTGGCCATTTAGAATATGCTATATACCAAAGCCCTCCCAAGCTCACGAAGGGAATGATAGCTGTTATCGCCCAGAGCGGATTATAGCCTAGTCTCTTTAGTATTCTTGCGATAGGCAAAACCAATACCACAATTAAAATCACAATTCCGAAAACTACTGAAAAGGCATCTGACATTTATCTAATCCTTCACGATTAGCTTGAGCCTCAAGATTTATGAATTCTATTCAGCCGCTACGGCCAGCCCCGGCACCGCTACAAAACCCTTCCGCTTGGCGATGCGGCGTTCGATTTCGGGGCGGAAATGGCGGATGAGGCCCTGGATGGGCCAAGCGGCGGCGTCGCCGAGGGCGCAGATGGTGTGGCCTTCTATTTCGGTGGTGACATCCAAGAGCATGTCGATTTCATGGGGCTCGGCGTCGCCGGTTTGGAGGCGGGTCATGACGCGCCACATCCAGCCGGTGCCTTCACGGCAGGGGGTGCATTGGCCGCAGCTTTCGTGTTTGTAGAAATAGCTGAGGCGGGCGATGGCGCGGACGATGTCGGTGGATTTGTCCATGACGATGACGGCGGCGGTGCCTAGGCCGGATTTCAAGTCTCTGAGGCCGTCGAAATCCATGGGGGCGTCGGCGATTTGATCGGCGGGGACCAAGGGGACGGAGGAGCCGCCGGGGATTACCGCCAGCAGATTATCAAAGCCGCCTCTTATGCCGCCGCAATGGGTTTCTATGAGATCGCGGAAGGTGAGGCCCATGGCTTCTTCGACGACGCAGGGTTTGTTTACGTGGCCGGAGATTTGGAATAGTTTGGTGCCAGTGTTGCCTTGACGGCCGATGTCCGCAAACCATGCTGCGCCGCGCCGCAGGATGGTGGGGGCGACGGCAATGGATTCTACGTTGTTGACGGTGGTAGGGTTGCCGTAGAGGCCGACGCCTGCTGGGAACGGCGGTTTTAGGCGGGGTTGGCCTTTTTTGCCTTCCAGGCTTTCGATCATCGCGGTTTCTTCGCAGCAGATATAGGCCCCTGCCCCTCTGTGCACGATAACATCGAAATCATAGCCGGAGCCGCAGGCGTTTTTGCCGATAAGGCCGGCTTTATAGGCTTCGGTGACGGCGGCGAAGAGAGTTTCGGCTTCGCGGATATATTCGCCGCGAATGTATATGAAGGCAGCCGACGCGCGCATGGCGAAGCCGGCTACGAGCGCGCCTTCGATGAGTTTATGCGGATCGTGGCGGATGATTTCACGGTCTTTGCAGCTGCCGGGTTCGCTTTCATCGGCGTTTATGACGAGATAGGAGGGTCGCTCGGGATTGGGGGTTTTGGGCATGAAGCTCCACTTCATGCCGGTGGGGAAGCCGGCGCCGCCGCGGCCACGCAGGCCTGAGGCTTTTATAGCGTCTATGATGGCGTCTGGGCCAGCGGCAAGCAGGGCTTTGGTGTCTTCCCAGTCGCCGCGTTTGCGGGCGGCTTCCAGGTTCCATGGTTGGAAGCCGTAGAGGTTGGTGAAGATACGGTCTTTATCTGCGAGCACGAGGCTGCTCCTAAATGTCTAGTTTGCCGGCGCGGCGGTCAAAGACCAAGCCGGCGATGAGGCAGACGGCGCTGATGATCATAAGCGTGGGGTTGTTGCTGCGGCCGGTCATCAGCAGGAACAGCGAGCCGAAGCCTGTGAGGATGGCGATGACCATCATGGCGAGCGCCAGCTTGCGGACGGTGGCGGCGTTGTTCACCCTGCCATGTCCAGTAGCGTGGTGGGGCCGCCTTCGGGGCAGCTGGCTTGGCGGCCGGTTTGGGGGCCGGGTATTGGGGTATCGCCGCGGATGAGGGCTTCGAGGATGGCGGTGGTGGATTCGTAGGTGAGGTCTTCAAAATTATCGTTGTTTATCTGGACCATGGGGGCGTTGGCGCAAGTGCCCATGCATTCTACTTCGGTGAGGGTGAACAGGCCGTCATGAGTGTTAGTGCCTTTTTTCAGGCCCTTATCTGTGCAGGCGCGCATCACATCGTCTGAGCCGCGTAGCATGCAGGGTGTGGTGCCGCAGACTTGCACGTGGAAGCGGCCTACCGGGCGGAGATTGTACATGGTGTAGAAGGTGACGACTTCATAGGCGCGCATATAGGGCATGCTTAGCTGGACGGCGACGGCCTCTATGACTGGAACCGGGAGCCAGGCACTACCGGTGGCGGCGGCCATTTGGTCTTGGGCGAGCCATAGCAGCGGCATGACGGCGCTGGCTTGGCGGCCGGCGGGATAACGGCCGATGATTTCTTGCGCTTTGGCGGCGTTTTCGGGGGTCCAGACGAAGGGGCCTTCGAAATGCGGCGCGGGGGTTGAAGTATTTGCGGCCATTAGCGGATGAACTCTACGCGTTCTATTTTCTCGCCTTCGAAGCTGTAGATGGCGATGACGTCAAAAGGCTCAGACGTGGGCGAGCGGGAGACGTTTTCGTGGAAGATGACTTTATCGGTCATTACGTAGCTGGCTTTTACGTCGGCACGGTTTTGGGGAAATTCGGCGAAGGTGGCTTTTAGGCCGGCGCGGACGCCTTCTCGGCCTTCACGAATTACGGCACCGCGATAGGTGGCTTCGCAGGCGTTTTCGGTCATCATGTCGGCGTAGCTGTCGGCATCTTGCGCGTTATAATATGCCATGAATTTGGTGACGATGGCTAGGCGTTGGTCGGGGGTCATTTTTGGTCCTTATTGGCCGGCGAGCGCAGAGCCTGTGCGGGGCGGCGCGGGGGTGTTTAGGGGGGTTTCGGCCATGGCTTCGATGGCGACTTCACCGGCTTCATCAAGGACGCGGGCGACGATCATTTTGGAGCCATTGCCTTCTTTGCACATCCAGCTGGCCATCATGTCACCGCCTTGGCCGGGGGCGGCGCGGCGGAGATAGCAGTCGGAGATTTGCTTGAGGAATAGCTTGGTGGGCATGGTGGCGCCGCCGCGCAGGCCGATTTTGCCCGGCAGGAGCTGGGCCATGGCGCTGGTGTCGCCGCTGTCGGCGGCGCGTAGGAAGGCGGTTTGGGCCGGCGTGGCCCCAGCTGCTGTGGCAATAGTTAGGGCGGCGAGTGCTAGAAGATTTTTCATCGGTCTACCTCTCCAAAAACAATATCCAGTGAGCCTAGGATGGCGGGGGCGTCTGCTAGCATATGGCCTTTGCAGAGGAAATCCATAGCTTGGAGATGCGCCATGCCGGTGGCGCGGATGTGGCAGCGCCAGGGGCGGTTGGTGCCGTCTGCAACGAGATAGATGCCGAATTCGCCTTTGGGGCTTTCGGTGGCGACATAAGCGTCTCCGGCGGGGACGTGCAGGCCTTCGGTATAGAGTTTGAAATGGTGAATAAGAGCTTCCATCGAGCGTTTCATTTCGCCGCGAGAAGGCGGGGCGATTTTGCGATCTTCTGTTATGTGGGGGCCTTGAGGCATATCTGCAACGCATTGGCGAATGATGCGCAAGGATTGGCGCATTTCTTCCATGCGGACCATGAAGCGGGCGTAACAATCACCTTCTTTGCCGACGATCACCTCGAAATCGACAAGGTGATAGGCGTCATAGGGTTGGGATTTGCGTAGATCCCAGGGGATGCCGCTGGCGCGGATGCAGGGGCCGGTGAAGCCCCAGGCGATAGCGTCTTCGGCGGAGATTTTGCCTATATCTACGTTGCGTTGTTTGAAGATGCGGTTGGTGGCGACAAGACCTTGCATTTCATCGAGGATGCGGGGGAAGCCGTCACACCATGTGAGAATGTCTTCGAGCAGGCCTTCGGGCAGATCTTGATGGACGCCGCCGGGGCGGAAATAGGCGGCGTGGAAGCGGGCACCGGAGACGCGCTCGTAAAACTCCATCAGCTTTTCGCGTTCCTCGAACAGCCAGAGGATGGGGGTCATAGCGCCAACGTCCATGGCGTGGGTGGTGACGTTCAGGATGTGGTTTAGAATGCGGGTGATTTCTGCAAACATCGTGCGGATGTATTTGGCCCGGAGCGGGACTTCGATGTTCGCCAGTTTTTCGATGGCGAGCACATAGCTATGTTCCATGCACATCGGGCTGACGTAATCCAGGCGGTCCATATAGGGGAGGGCTTGGAGGTAGGTCTTGTATTCGATGAGTTTTTCGGTGCCACGGTGGAGCAGGCCGATATGAGGATCGCAGCGTTCGATGATTTCGCCGTCCAGCTCCATGACGAGGCGGAGCACGCCGTGGGCGGCGGGGTGCTGCGGGCCGAAGTTGATCATGTAGTTTTCGATGGCGTTGCCGTCTTTTGAGGGCAGCACGTCGGTGGTGTCGTCTTTGGTCCAGGCTACGCCTGCGCGCTCAAGCACGTTTGCGCTCCTTGTTGTCGTCGTCTGTGGCTTTCTCATCGCCGGGGAGGATGTAGTCGGCACCTTCCCATGGAGAGAGGAAATCGAAAGAGCGGAAGTCTTGCGCGAGTTTTACGGGTTCGTAGACGACGCGTTTATGCTCTTCGGAATAGCGGAGCTCGACATGGCCGGTGAGGGGGAAATCCTTACGGAAAGGATGCCCTTCGAAGCCGTAATCGGTGAGGATGCGGCGCATGTCCGGGTTGCCATCAAAGAGCACGCCGTAGAAATCATAGGTTTCGCGTTCGTACCAGCCCGCGACAGGCCAGAGGCTGGTGAGGCTGGGGACAGCTGTGCGTTGGTCGGTGGTGAGTTTTACGCGCAGGCGGAGATTTTGCTGCATGGAGAGCAGGTGGTAGACGATTTCGAAGCGTTCTGGGCGGTCGGGATAGTCTACGCCGCAGATGTCAATGAGTTGGGTCATCTTCAGAACGGGATCGTCACGAAGTTTGGTCATGGCTTCGACGAGCCGGTCGCGGTTTATGAGGGCGGCGGTTTCACCGGCGTGCTGTTCTGTGGCGAGCAGGATGTCACCTAGAACTTCGGCCAGATAGGACTGGAGGTTTTCGACCTCTACCATGGCGGGCCAGCTGGTGACGCCGGTTATGGCGGGGATCAGGGCGCTCATCTTTCGAAACTGCCGACGCGGCGGATTTTGCGCTGGAGGGCGAGAACGCCGTAAAGCAGGGCTTCGGCGGTGGGGGGGCATCCGGGGACGTATATGTCTACGGGCACGATACGATCACAACCGCGCACAACGGAATAGCTGTAATGATAATATCCGCCGCCGTTGGCGCAGCTGCCCATGGAGATGACGTAGCGGGGTTCGCTCATCTGGTCGTACACGCGGCGGAGCGCCGGGGCCATTTTGTTGCAGAGCGTGCCGGCGACGATCATCACGTCTGATTGGCGCGGCGATCCGCGCGGGGCGACGCCAAAGCGCTCCAGATCATAGCGGGGCATGCTGGTGTGCATCATTTCAACCGCGCAGCAGGCGAGGCCGAAGGTCATCCACCACATCGAGCCTGTGCGGGCCCAGTGGAACAGGTCTTCGGTGGAGGTGACGAGAAAGCCTTTGTCGGCGACTTCTGTGGAGACATCGCCCAAGAATTGGTCGCGGTTGGTATCACCTAGGGCTAGTGCGCCACCGGGCTTGATGATCTGGGCGCCTGTTGGGCTGATCAATCCCATTCCAGCGCTCCTACTTTCCAGGCGTAAATGAGGCCGATTGCCAGCTCACCCAGAAACTCCATCATCGCCCACCAGGCTTCGGGGCCGCCCCAATGCAGGCTGATGGCCCAAGGGAAGAGGAAGGCGGCTTCCAGATCGAAGATGATGAACAGGATGGCGACGAGATAGAAGCGGACATCAAAGCGGCCGCGGCTATCCGAGAAGGCGGGGAAGCCGCTTTCATATTCGGCGAGCTTGATAGCATCGGGCTTGGCGGTGCCGGTGAGGCCGGACACGATGATGGGCGCGCCCACGAAGATGACCGCGAAGACGATTCCTACCACCAGAAACAGCAGGATCGGCAGATATTCAGCCGCTAAACCGGACATGGCCGCTTTGGCCCTTCTTTTACAAACACGAACTGGGGGCCTTCTACCTAGTGCCCTGCCCTACCGCAAGCTATGCAACGTTATGCGAGCCGGAAAACTGCTGGTTTCAGCCTTTATTGGCGGTGGTGATCAGTTTGTGCAGGCGGGACTGGACTTGCGAATTGCCGGCGACGATCTCAGCGCGGGCCACCATGGCGTCTCCGCCCCGATAATCGCATAGGAATCCGCCAGCTTCTTTGACCAGCAATATGCCAGCGGCGACATCCCATTCTGACAGACCGGACTCCCAGAAGCCATCGAAACGCCCGGCGGCAACCCATGCCAGATCAAGGGCGGCTGCGCCAAAGCGGCGTACGCCGGCGACTTCCGGCATGACGGCAGACAATTGCCGGGTGAAGGCTGGGCTATCACCGTGGCCCATGAAGGGGATGCCGGTGGCGATAACGCAATCTGCCAGATCTCGCCGTGCCGCGACGCGCAGGCGGCGATCTGAAAACCAGGCCCCCCTGCCCTTTTCGGCCCAGAAGCTTTCCCCGGTGAGCGGCTGGTGAACGAGAGCGGCGACGGTTTCGCCGTTTACTTCGGCGGCGATGGAGATGGCGAAATGCGGGATGCCGTGCAGGAAGTTGGTGGTGCCATCAAGCGGATCGACAATCCAGCGTGAGCCTCGGTCAGCCCCCTCGGTGTGGCCCGATTCTTCCAATGTCAGCCCCCAGTCGGGGCGAGCATGGGAGAGAATTTCGACGATGGTTTCTTCGGCTGCCCGGTCTGCGTTGGAGACAAAATCTGCCGGGCCTTTGCGGCTGACTTGCAGGGCATCTACTTCGTTAAAATCACGGCGTAGCTTGGGCGAGGCCTTGCGGGCGGCCTTTTCCATCACGGTGATGAGCGATGAGTGCAATACCATGAGGCTTAGTCCGCCCGCCGCAGATATTCCCGCGCATAGGTATCCACGACAATCTTGGTGCCGGCATTGATGAACGGCGGAACCATGATGCGGACGCCGTTTTCCAGCGTCGCCGGCTTGTAGCTGCTGCTGGCGGTCTGGCCTTTTACCACGGCTTCAGTTTCGGCGATGATGGCTTCGATCTGGTCTGGCAGCTGCACGGAAATCGGCTTGTCGTCGTAAAGCTCCATTGCCACGTCCATACCGTCTTGCAGGAAGTCACAAGCTTCGCCGAGCAGACCTTTTTCCATCGATATCTGATCGTAATTGAGCTTGTCCATGAAGGTCAGCATATCACCTTCAGCGAAGAGGAATTGGAAATCGCGGGTGTCCAGCCGGACTTTTTCCACGGTTTCGGCGGAACGGAAGCGCTCGTTGGACTTGCGCCCGTCCATCAGGTTTTTCATCTCCACCTGCATATAAGCGCCGCCCTTGCCGGGCTGGGTGTGCTGGATTTTGGCGACCTTCCACAGGCCTTTGTCCCATTCCAGAATGTTGCCGGGGCGGATTTCGGTGGCGTTAATCTTCACGGGCGGATTCTCTTTGTTACATCATGCAAGGTGCGATGCCCGTAGCGGCTTACGGGCTCGCTGCCAACAGGCGGTTAGCGCCGGGCGGTGCCTTCGCCCAGATGGATGCGGGTGGTTACGGCGAGCGCCACCACCATCAAGGCAGCCCCGCCCAAAAATGGCGCTGCAATGCCGAGGCTAACATATACGACGCCGGAAATGGCCGGGCCGATGATGCGCCCGCCGGCGGATGCACCTTGGGTGAGGCCGTTTACCAGTCCGCGGTCCCGCTCACTTGTAGCGGCGGCTACAAGGGTTTGATAGGCGGGATTGAACAGGCCGACACCCAGCGCCGTGACGGCGAGCGCTACGATGACCATGCCGCCGCCGGCCCAGGTGCCAATGCCTGTGAGGCCCATCATCGCTAACCCCAGCGCATAGCCGCAGATGCCCAGAAGGGCGACATTGCGCGAGCCATAGCGGTGCGCAAGCGGCGCGGTAGCAGTGGCTTGTATGAGCGAGGAGATGCTGCCGATAAGCCCGAAGCAAAGTCCGACATCTCGGGGGCTCCAACCTAATCTATCATCAGCAAACATGGCGAAGGTGGTTTCCATCATGGCCGCCGAGCCAATCACCAGCACCGCGATGATCATCAATCCGACCAGCTCGGGCTTGGCGGCGATCACCTCACGAGTGCTCGGCGCGGTGCCTTCAGCATTGGCAGCCGCGCGCCGGTGCGTGTCATGGCTTTCTGGTAGCAGGAGGACCACCAGCGCCAGGGCGACGCTGGATATGCCGGCCGCCACATAAGCAACAAGCTCAAAATCCGCTATCAAGGGCGTGTCTCCGGCGACGATGCCGCCTACGGCGGGGCCGAAGATGAAGCCGGCGCCAAAAGCCGCGCCCAAAAGCCCGAGGGCGCGGGGACGCTCTGGGCCTTCCACAACATCGCCGACATAGGCGAAGGCCACGGCAATATTACCGGCCATGAGGCCGCCGAACAGCCGGGCGGCACCAAGCATCCAGATGTTTGTGGCTTCGGCCATATATAAATAGCTGAGCACAAGGCCTAGAATTGAGCCGATCAGCGCGGGTCTGCGCCCGAAGCGATCGGACAGCTTGCCCCACATTGGCGCACCGATGAACTGGCCGGCGGAATAGGCGCCCAGCGCTATGGTAATCACCTCAGGACCGGCCCCCATGGCGCGGCCCCAGAAGGGGAATATGGGCAGCACAACGCCAAAGCCCATCAGCGAGATGAACACGGCCAGCAGCAACGGCAGGAGCTGCCGGATCGGCAGTTTGGCCGAGGCGGGCCGGGGTAAGGTGGACGTCATGACAGGGCCTTAGCAGGGCAATTGGCGTTCGTCCTGCCCGCAAGTTTGTTAATGGGCTTAAAATCCAGCCTGCGACTTTAGGTGCCCTGCCCCGCGCTCGGGCTTGAGAGGGGCTGCTTGCATCGCTATAAGCGCGCTCCGGGCGGTCTGTTTGGGCCGCCTTTTTATATTGCAGGCGTTTTGGTGCGCCTTCGGAGTTATTGATGACGATCACAGCGCTGATGCCCGTTTATGGCCGGTCCGAAGTGAGGCCGGTGCGCGGCGAGGGCTGCTATCTTTATGATGCGGACGGGCGCGAATGGCTGGACTTTGCCAGCGGGATCGCTGTGAACATCTTGGGGCATAGCCATCCGCATCTGGTGGGGGCCATTCAACGCCAAGCCGCAACGCTGATGCATACGTCTAACCTGTATCAGGTGCCGGCGCAGGAGGTTTTGGCCGAGCGGCTGGTGGCGCTGACCTTTGCGGATACGGTGTTTTTCACGAACTCTGGCGCGGAGGCCGTTGAGTGCGCGGTGAAGACCTGCCGGGCGTTTCAATATTCGCAAGGACACGCGGAGAAGTATCGGATTCTGACCTTTGCCAACGCCTTTCATGGGCGGACGCTGGCGACAATTTCGGCAACCAATTCCGAGAAGATGCGCAAGGAATTCGAGCCATTACCGGATTGGTTTGAGGTGCTGCCGTTTAATGATCTGGACGCGGCGCGGGCGGCGATTGATCCTTCCATTGGCGGGATAATGGTGGAGACGGTGCAGGGCGAGGGCGGGATTCGGCCTGCAACACGCGCGTTTTTACAGGGGCTTCGGGCGCTTTGTGATGAGCATGGGCTGCTGCTGATTCTGGATGAAGTGCAGTGCGGCGTGGTGCGGACGGGAACGTTGTTTGCGCATGAGCAATATGGCGTGACGCCGGATATCATGGCGATTGCCAAGGGCATTGGCGGCGGGTTTCCGGTGGGGGCTTGTTTGGCGAGCGAGCGGGCGGCGGCGGGCATGGTCGTGGGCACGCATGGCAGTACGTATGGCGGCAATCCGCTGGCGATGGCGGCGTGTATGGCGGTTTTGGATGTCGTGGCGGAGCCGGCGTTTCTGGCGCAGGTGAAGGAGAGCGGCGATAGGCTGCGGGCGGCGCTGGAGCAGATGATTCCCAATCATGACGATCTGTTTGAAAGCGTGCGCGGGCTGGGGCTGATGCTGGGGCTTAAGATGAAATCTGACAGCCGGGCGTTTGTGAACCATTTGCGCGGCCATGGCATGTTGGCAGTAGCGGCGGGCGAGAATGTGGTCCGGCTGTTGCCGCCGCTTATCATCGAGGAACATCATATCCGCGAATGTGTGGACAAACTATCGGCTGCCGCGCGCAGTTATGTGCCTGCCGCTGTGGCTTGAGATTGGACGTTTAAATGCCTCATTTTCTTGATCTGGCGACGCCGACGGCGGCGGGGCTGAGGGCTATTCTAGATGATGCCCATAAGCGCAAGGCGGCGCGGGCGGGCTTTCCCAAGGGGGCGGTGGATGCGGATGCGCCGCTGGCCGGCCATACGGCGGCGTTGATTTTTGAAAAGCCGAGCACGCGGACGCGGTTTAGCTTTGCGCAGGCGATGCGGCAGCTGGGCGGATCTTCAATCACGGTTTCGGCCGCTGAAATGCAGCTGGGGCGGGGCGAGACGGTGGAGGACACCGCGCGGGTTTTGTCTCGCATGGTGGATGCGGTGATGCTTCGGGCCAATTCTCATGCAACCGTGGAGGCGCTGGCCAATGCGGGCAGCGTGCCGATTATCAATGGGCTGACAGATATTAGCCATCCTTGCCAGATTATGGCGGATATTCTGACCTTTGAGGAGCATGCGGGGCGGCCTGTTGCGGGGAGCTGCTGGGCGTGGCTGGGGGACGGGAATAATGTGGCTAATTCACTAATTGAGGCGGCGAGCGTGCTGGGCTTTGATCTGCGGTTGGGGGTTCCGCATGGCTATGACCCGGATGCTGGCATGATTGCGACGGCCTGTGCGCGCCGCGGGAGCATTGATGTGGTGCGCACGGCGGCGGAGGCTGTGGAGGGGGCTGATGTTGTGGTGACGGATACCTGGGTGAGCATGGGCCAAGAAGACACCAAGGCGAAGCTGGCGGATATGATGCCGTTTCAGGTGACGGGTAAATTGATGGCGGGGGCGGCTAAGGAGGCGGTGTTTTTGCATTGTTTGCCGGCGCATAGGGGCGAGGAAGTGACGGCGGAGGTGATTGACGGGCCGCAGTCTTTGATTTGGGATGAAGCGGAGAACCGGCTGCATGTGCAGAAGTCTATTTTGCTGTGGTGTTTGGGGAAATTGTGAGCGCCGACTTGGCACCTGTACTTGACGCCAGCCTTGGGTTTGCGGGGCCAGGACGGGATGTTCGCGGGCGGCTGGTGAAGCTGGATGCGAGTTTGAATGCGATTTTGGCGGCGCATGATTATCCGGCGCCGCTGGCGGCGGTGCTCGCAGATGCTCTGGTGACGACGGCGCTTATGGGGGCGATGTTGCGCGAGGCGGGCGGGGGGCTGACGTTGCAGGCGCAGGCGAATGGGCCTTTGGAATTGTTGGTGTGTGATTGGAATGCCGGGCAGGTGCGGGGGTATTTGAAGGGCGATGTGGGGGCGGAATTGGGTGATTTGCCGGCGATGTTCGGCGAGGGCCATTTGGCGGTGACGCTGGATGAGACGACAAGCAATGAGCGCTATCAGGGGATTGTGCCGCTTGAGGGCGCGAGCATTGCGGCGGCGATTGAGAGCTATTTTCGGGTTTCTGAGCAGATACCTACGCTTATTCGCACCGCGCTGACCGGCTCGGCGGCGTCGGGGTATGTGGCGGGGGGGATATTGCTCCAGTATTTGCCGCGCGGAGAGGATGGGCAGTCCCGGCGGTTTGCTGAGGATGAGGGGCAGCCTGAGCCGGCGGATTGGCAGCATATGCGGACGCTGGCGGGTACGGTTACGGCAGAGGAGTTGGCGGGGGCGCTTGAACCTGAAGCATTGTTGTGGCGGCTGTTTCATGAGGAAGAGGTGCGGGTGGTGCCCGGCGTTGCGCCATCGCGGGGGTGCCGGTGCGATATGGCGCATATTACTGATGTGATTTCGCGGTTTCCGGAGGCTGAGCGGGCGGATATGCGCGGGCCGGAGGGAACGATTGGGGTGGACTGTCAGTTTTGCGCCAAGGTTTTTCAAATCCATGCCTGAAGCGCCGCTTGCTGTTGTGCTGCTTTCGGGCGGGCTGGATTCGACGACGGTGGCAGCGATAGCGCGGGCAGATGGGTTTAGGCTGCTGGCGCTGACGATTGATTATAACCAGCGGCACCGGGTGGAACTGGACCATGCGGCGAAGGTGGCGGCGTATTTTGGCGTGGAGCGCCATGTTGTTTTGCCGCTGGATTTGCGGGGGTTTGGCGGGTCGGCTCTCACGGCGGATATTGACGTGCCGAAGGGCGGCGTGGAGCCTGGAATTCCGGTGACCTATGTGCCGGCGCGGAATACGATATTTCTGTCTGTGGCGCTCGGCTGGGCGGAAGCGGCGGGGGCGCGGGATATTTTTATTGGGGTTAATGCGCTGGATTATAGCGGCTATCCTGATTGCCGGCCGGCATTTATTCGGAGCTTTGAGGCGATGGCGAACACCGCCACCAAGGCGGGCGTGGAGGGTGGGCAGTTTCGGGTGCATACGCCGCTGGCGGAGATGACCAAGGCGGACATTGTGCGCGCGGCGGCGGAGTTTGGTGCGCCATTGGAGCTGACCTGGTCTTGCTATGATCCCACGCCTGAGGGGCGGGTTTGCGGGGTTTGTGATAGCTGCCGGCTGCGGGCGAAGGGGTTTGCGGAGGCTGGGGTTTTGGATCCGGCCCTATGAGCTATGCTGTGAGATATACGCTGTGAGCTATGCGGTTAAAGAACTGTTCCTGACGTTGCAGGGCGAAGGGGCGCAGACGGGAAGCCGGGCGGTGTTTTTGCGGTTTGCGGGCTGTAACTTATGGTCTGGGCGGGAGGCCGACCGGGCGGAGGCGGTTTGCACTTTTTGCGATACGGATTTTGTAGGCACCGATGGCGACGGCGGGGGGAAGTTTTTGGACGCTGAGGGGGTGGCGGCGGCTGTTGAGGGGTGTTGGGGAGCCGTTTTAGAGCATCGGCTGGTGGTTTGTACGGGCGGGGAACCGCTTTTGCAGCTTGATGCGGCGCTGGTGGCGGCGCTCAAAGCGCGGGGATTTAGGATTGCGGTGGAAACCAATGGTACGCAGGCGGTGCCTGCGGGGCTCGATTGGATTTGCGTGTCTCCCAAGGCGGATGCGCCCTTGGTTTTGACGTCTGGGCAGGAGCTGAAATTGGTGTTTCCCCAAGCCAAGGCGATGCCTGAGCGGTTTGCGGGGCTCAACTTTGAGCAGTTTTTCTTGCAGCCGATGGATGGGCCTTTGGCGGCGGAAAATACGCGGGCGGCTATTGCTTATTGTCTGGAGAATCCGCGGTGGCGGTTGTCTTTGCAAACTCATAAGATTACCGGCCTGCCTTGAGCGCTCTCAATTAGTGAGATTTTTTTATGGAGGCGCGGCTGGCATTGCAGGAGTCTGCGCTATAGCCATTGGAGAGCAGAAAAGGGCCCTGTTATGCCGACCTATGATGAGATAGCTCAACGTTTGCGTACAGCTTATGCCGGGGGGGCGGTGCCGCCTTTGCGTGATGGGCTGGCGGTGGATGATGCCGCCGGCGCCTATGCGGTGCAGGCGCTGAATACCGCTTTTTGGCAGGATGCGGGGCGGCGGGTTGTGGGGCGCAAGATTGGGCTGACGGCCAAGGCGGTGCAGGCGCAATTGGGGGTTAGTCAGCCGGATTTTGGGGTGTTGTTTGCGGATATGCAGGTGGCCGATGGCGGCATGCTTGAAGCGGCGCGGGTGTTGCAGCCTAAGGTTGAGGCTGAGGTGGCGTTGGTGCTGGGCCGAGGGCTGAATGACCCCGCGGCGACGCTTGAGGATGTGATGGCGGCGGTGGACTATGCAGTGCCGGCGCTGGAGATTGTGGACAGCCGGATTGCGGATTGGAAGATTAGTTTTGCCGATACGGTGGCGGATAATGGGTCTTCGGCGTTTTATGTGTTGGGGACGGAACGCAAGAAACTGGCGGGGCTGGACCTTTATACCTGCGGGATGGCGATGACGGTGAACGGTGAAGTTGTTTCGCTGGGCGCCGGCGCGGCTTGTTTGGGGCATCCGCTGAATGCCGCACTTTGGCTGGTGCAGACTTTGGCGGGCTTTGGCGATGGATTGCAGGCAGGCGACGTGATTTTGACCGGCGCTTTGGGGCCGATGGTGGCTTTGAAGGCTGGCGATGTGGTGGAGGCCCAGGTGGGGGGGCTGGGGCGCTGTGGGTTTCGGATGGGCATGATATGAAGATTAAATGCGCGATCATCGGGTCTGGCAATATTGGCACAGACTTGATGATAAAGATTTTGCGGCTTTCCAAGACATTGGAAGCGGCGGCGATGGTGGGGATTGACCCGGCGTCTGACGGCCTGGCGCGCGCGGAACGGATGGGCGTGACGGCGATTGCTACGGGGATGGACGGGCTAGCGGCGCATGCGCTTTGGCCGGAGATTCAGATTATTTTTGATGCGACATCTGCCGGCGCGCATGCCGGCCATGCCGCCATTGCCAAAGCGGCGGGCAAGGTGATGATTGATTTGACGCCGGCGGCGCTGGGGCCGTTTTTGGTGCCGGTGGTGAACGGCGAGACGCATCTGGAAGCTGACAATGTGAACATGGTCACCTGCGGCGGGCAGGCGACGATTCCGATTGTGGCGGCGGTTTCTGGTGTCGGCACGGTGCATTATGCGGAGATTGTGGCCTCGATAGCGTCCAAATCTGCCGGGCCGGGGACGCGGGCGAATATTGATGAGTTTACCGAGACGACCTCGCTGGCGATTGAGAAAGTGGGCGGCGCGGCGAAGGGCAAGGCGATTATTGTGCTTAATCCGGCTGAGCCGCCAATGATTATGCGCGATACGGTGTTTACGCTTTCCTCGGGCGCGGATGAGCCTGAGATTGAGGCGGCGATTTTGGCGATGATTGCGCAGGTGCAGGCGTATGTGCCGGGGTATCGGCTGAAACAGAAGATCCAGTTTGAGCGGTTTGGCTCCAATAATCCGGCGCGGATTCCGGGGCTGGGGAGCTTTGAGGGGGTTAAGACCAGCGTGTTTTTGGAAGTTGAGGGCGCGGGGCATTATTTGCCGGCTTATGCGGGGAATTTGGACATTATGACCTCTGCAGCGCTGCATACTGCTGAACGTATTGCTGCCAGAAAGGCTGCCTGATGTTAGATCCTTGCGAGACCAAGCTTTACATTCAAGATGTTACGCTGCGTGATGGGATGCACGCGATACGGCATCAATATGGCCTCGATCATGTGCGGGCGATTGCGGCGGCGCTGGATGAGGCGGGGGTTGATGCGATTGAAATTTCCCATGGCGACGGCTTGCAGGGGTCTAGTTTTAACTATGGGTTTGGCGCGCATACTGATGATGAGTGGATTGCGGCCTGTGCGGAGGTTTGTAAGCGCGCGGTTTTGACCACGTTGCTGCTGCCCGGAATTGGCACGGTGCATGATTTGAAGCGGGCGCATGCTTTGGGGGTGCGGTCTGTGCGGATTGCGACGCATTGCACGGAAGCCGATGTGGCGCGGCAGCATATTGGCGCGGCGCGGGATTTGGGGATGGATACAATTGGCTTTTTGATGATGAGCCATATGATTGAACCGGACGCCTTGGCGGCGCAGGCGAAGCTGATGGAGGGCTACGGCGCAACCTGCGTTTATGTGACCGATAGCGGCGGGGCGCTGGATATGGATGGGTATCGGGCAAGGCTGGAGGCTTATGACCGGGTGTTGAAGCCGGAGACGCAGCGCGGGGTTCATGCGCATCATAATCTGTCTTTGGGGGTGGCGAATTCTATTGTTGCTGTGCAGGGCGGGGCTATTCGGGTGGATGCGAGCCTTGCGGGCATGGGCGCGGGCGCAGGGAATGCGCCGCTGGAGGTGTTTATTGCCGCCGCTGATCGGAAGGGTTGGAAGCATGGCTGCGATTTGTACAAGTTGATGGATGCCGCCGAGGCGCTGGTGCGGCCGCTGCAGGACCGTCCGGTGCGGGTGGACCGGGAGACGCTTAGCCTGGGCTATGCGGGGGTGTATTCGAGCTTTCTGCGCCATGCCGAGAAGGCGAGCGCGGATTATGGGATTGATACGCGGGATATTCTGGTCGAGCTGGGGCGGCGGCGGATGGTGGGGGGGCAGGAGGATATGATTGTCGATGTGGCGCTGGATTTGCGGCGGGGGGCGGAGGCTCATTAAACACGCCTCTGGCGGGCAGGGGTCTTGACCCCTGCCCGCCTGTAACAGTTTAGTAAACTGATACGATGAGTGCGGGTTGGCTCGTTTTGCACTCTGTGGTTTGCGAAGAAGCTTTGCAACTAGGCTTATTTCATTGCCTATATGATCTTGATTTTGATCTAGCCCGTCTTATTCACCGGACCGGGTTTATCGGGGTGGCGAACGTAGCTTAACTCTCTGATCTGATGTAGAGAATGGGTGTCGACGCCATTCTATTCAT
>Ga0209702_10005282_pt1 | contig 17770 bp, 11 predicted proteins | sample FRY01_FD_187210 | JGI IMG/M metagenome (GOLD analysis project Ga0209702, IMG submission 187210) | Freshwater microbial communities from Lake Fryxell liftoff mats and glacier meltwater in Antarctica - FRY-01 (SPAdes) (version 2) | ecosystem: Environmental > Aquatic > Freshwater > Ice > Glacier...
AGTATGTTGCAGAACTTTGCCGATCGCAGTACAAATTACCACTCTCTGAGACTGTTGTTTCGGAACATGCCTTACAATATGTACCAACTGATGGGTGGGTACTTCGATTCTGGCGAGGGCATTCACAACACCATCAAGACTTCTGACCAGATGTCTATGAACAGAGGAGGAAGCAAGATTTATATGGAGGCAGAATACTCGAGAAACGATTATGCTTACGTTGAAGGCTCCTACGACTCGCTATCGTGGCGTGCCCGGATGCGCTTCATATCCGACCCCAAAAGCGTGTTTGATTACTACTCAGACCAGAAGAATATAATTTACAAGGAATTTGCAGACAACAATAACCTGAAATCCACCAACGCGTTTACCCAGCTCATGAACCTGAACTTGCTGGTGTCGACAAGGTTGGCGCGCGTCGTCTCTGGAAACACGCCCTCAAAACCCACAACCCTGTCGTTTTCGTCGTGCGAAAACGGAGGAGGCCGCGCAATGACTGGCTTGAGAAGGTTGGCGCACCCGTACTGCGACGGTATGCGCACCTCCACGCACCGTCGCATCACGAAACCGTCGCTATGGGCGGAAGTCGACGGTTCGCCTGGCAAGTATTTGGTCGCATGCCGCCCCGACGAGACCACCGCAGAATGTTTTCCCATTCTGATACCCGAACTATCTGGCACGACCGCCGGTGTCGCCGCCACTCCGATGACCGCATATCAAGACAACGTATGGACGCGACGACCTGCACAGTCAGGCGCCTGTTCGTACTCGGTAGAGTTTGAGAGTCGTAATTATTTCTGTGACCCGCTGGTGGTCGACACACACGGCACGATTGACCACTGTTTGGTTGGTCCCAGCAAGGACCAGCACCCGAAACCCGTGCGGGGCTCCGCCAATATCATGTGGAAGTGCGACACGTGCCACAAGTTCTCCAGCACGCGCCCCATTCTGACCAACCGCAGAAGCGCGCCCAACTCGATTATGCACGAGCACCGAGTGGGGTGTGGCATTTACAGGCGCGACAAAAATCAGGCAGGTCGGAAGTTGAGTGGTCCTATGACGGCAGCGCATCGCAATTACTCTGAGCTGATGGACGACGTGGTGCAAGCCATGAGTGGCATTTTTTCCGACGTCGCTGATATTGAAAATACACTGTCAAATCGTCTGATGCCGGTGTTTGGGGACAAGATCTTTATTCGGGACAATGCGCTGTGGTGGAACGCCGCCTCCGTCAACAACACTCAAATGCATCCGAAAGTCGTCCAGCAGTTCTCCGAGTTTGGGCTCAGCGAGGTGCAAGGGTGTCCGCTGGGCATCAAACGAGCTGCAACACTCGACCAGCAAGAAGCCCCCGTTGATTGCGTGTTCCCCGTATACGACGCTGTGGAGGCCTTTGAGAATTCTATTCTCTTCCGTAACGACCTCGACAACGGATGCATGGCCACCGACAATGGGCAGGACCACCTGTCGAAAAGCACCTGCGACGGCAGCATCACCAAACACACCGTCGACCGCATCAAGGAGTTTACTGAACACGTGCACCGTGCAACATTTGGCCTGGAACTGCCCGTTGTGCAGGCGGGCCAGACAATTAATACGCGCGTGGCCAGCGGCAGTCGGGTGTCGTGGATCGACGGTGTGTTGCCGTTCTACGCGGCATCGGACCGTGGCAATGAACATGTGCACGACGGCGACTATCTCGGGTATGTGCTGGACAACGAAGCGCGATGCAAAGACTCGTACAAGGGAAAGTCACTCAGTCAGTATGCTTGTTACCTGGATTCTACCGGCACAGTGCAGCTGGTTGTGCCCTGGCTGGGCAAAAATTATTCGTTTCTGCGGGCTGGAAACCGGCTGAAAATTCTAGAATACAATTTCGGCGACCAGGGCCGGGACATTCCCGAGCAGGAACTGTTTCGTGTGGAGATGGGCACAGATATGTGTTTGGCTCCCGACCGTCAAACGCGCGTTCCGTGCACTGCTACGGCGTGCATCGACGAGGAGTACAAGACTTTCCAGGATGCCACGGCGTTTTGCGCGTCCAGCAATTTCGCAGACCCATACTACCGCTCAGAGGTGCCCAAGAAAAGCAACCGTATTTATGTGGAGCGGCTTCACCAGGAGCAGAACTTGTACAACCCAGACGCCCCGTTTTCGCAGTGCAACATCAAGTTCACGCCGCGCGACGAAGAACATGCCAGGGGCAAACAGTGCACCCATATGCAGGCCCCCATTGGTTACAGTCCGTCTGCTGTTCGGTTGGCCGTAAAGGGTGTGTCGTCGCTGAACCGCACACGGGTGCAGATTGCTGCCGCGCGCATCGTGCGCCACGAATTCTCGGCGTCACCAACACCAGTGGGTCATGCTTCACTGTGGGCCGGCGAGCAATTGTCACTTGAAAACACGGTGGAAGCGGTGAGTTTGACCGTGTTTGCCTTGTGTGCCTCTGTGTCTCTCCCTCAGGAGATGTCGATATCTGCATGTACATGCGTGTGTACGCTGCTTGCAAGTCTCGTTTACACGTGCGTCTATGCACATGCTTCTTGCGAGGCAGGTATATGGGCTGCTGGCGGTGAAGCGCAAACAGCTGGCCCCGGCACGCATTACGCTACGGATTGGTGCCGGAGGCAGCTTTGTCGTCAAAGACGTCCATCTCAAGCCCGATGCTGGCAACCCAAGTGCAGGCTGGGTGTCGCGGATGCACCAGACAGTGCAAGACGACATGGCAGAAATTCGCCACAATCCGCTCTACACCAACGCATGTCCCGCCGGTGGAATCTGTCACAACAGGCATTGGTCGTGTCCTTTCGTACAGGCGTCGCTCTTTGGTAGCTCGCACAAGGCTAGACAGAAAAACCGTCACATTTTCCTGATCACGCCAGGCAATCCCATCCCGACAAAGCACGCTGTCTTGTCTGTGCACGCTTTATCGTGTGTGTTTGCCCCTCTCCCCCTGTCTCTAACAGCAACTACTGCTCACACAGACCCGGTACGCATGAGACGGCTGTATCCTGATCTGGGCGGAGCGCACCCGCTACTGCGCAGCCGCAACATCACCGTAGACGACATTCAACAGTACCAGCAGTTTGGCATTGGCATCTTTGTGAATATCCAACAGCATCAACACTCAAAGCCCGTGTTCCACACCCATATTAGGTCGCTCCTAGATGTTTTCATATCTCGCACCGCAACGCGCACGTTCTTGCACACAGGACAAGGCCCCCTCGTGATGCCTACAACGTCCATGGACTGGCCGCATCTGCGCGCCGATTTGAGATCGGGTGAGTCTATTCCTCAGGGCATGGGCGCACCTCACGATCAGCGCGCGAAGCTGCCCATCTTCTGGATCAGCATGAAGCAACTGGTAATGCGTAATCTGTCTGGCATTGTGCACACAGCAAACACAGTGCGTGCAGAAGGTCCCCTGCCGTACTCGGGGTTTCAGCACACTACTCTTGATGCCGGCGGCGACTGTCACCGACAAGCCATAATCAAAGTGACAGCTCAGGAGCTGCACCGCATTTTGGCAGCTGATGTGTGTTTCGTGACCGGGGGCAACGATACCTTCCGGCACCTCAACTGCACCTCTCGAGGGTCGCCTAGACAGACTGAAATTGTACTTCCCACGACCTCGACACACGGTATCGTGAACCACAGCGCTTTTTACGGTGCGAAGAAGCTCTTCCGGGCTTGTGGCCTCGAGGAGACTCGCCTCGGTAGGGCTGGCAACACCAAAATATACGTGTGGAACGCCGTCAAACAGGAGTTTCAACAGAACACGACGCGTGACGAAACGAGCCTCTCGAAGCGAGTGCGCATTTCGCCCCTCTGGAACATGCTTGCACGCCTCAAAGGTGTTGCCAGAGAACAGGACATCTCGGCGTGGCATGCCTGGGAGAAAACAGACTCCCGCCGCCACCAGAACCCAAGATGGGCACACAACACCGACAGCGCAGATTCTCTCGACCCAACGTGGGACACCGACTGGGTGTTTACAAACACAGACCCACAGTGCAACAACAAAGGCTTTGGCAATATTCCCCACGTCAATTGGTACAACAACCCGAAGAAAGCGGACACGTGCTTGCATATTGCACAATCCTTCTCTAGGGAAAGAGGCACGTGTCTCAAAGAGCTCGCCAACAGCTTCGACATATGCCAGATCGACGAATTGAAGGACTTTTGCGGGGCAGTGCAAAACATCCGCACAGAACTGCGCCAGGTGAATGCGGTGGCAAATCAATACACTAACCTGCACAAGAATTTGTATCTGCCTTCACGCTACCTGAAGCAGGACGGCATGTTTGGCTGGTCGGCGATGGTCGAGACCTACCACACCATTGATCCAGCCCTCGTGTCCGACACGGCGAGCTGCCCCGGCATTGCCATACTGCTCGCGAATGCGGCCGTCAGCTACCAAGAAAACGAAAAGTGTCCGGCAACGTGGCTGTTCAAGACGTCCAATTTCTTGGAAAAAGTCCGAAACATTGTCAGCGCGGCGGTCACCATCATTGTAATTGCACAGGACTTGCTAGTCGACGGCGCCTTGTTTTTGCTCTCTGTTCTTGCACAGGACAAGGGCATGATGAACGAAAAGGTCAAAGCAATGATGGCTGGGCTGCGGTCGCTGGTGGTCAAATTGCTCGACTATTACGGGGCAATGCTGAGACTTCTGTGGGACACCCTCACAATGCAGGAGGGTGTTTTCAAGAGTATCTCGGACTTGCTCAAGCAAATGTGCAATTTTGCCCGCAAAATGACGTTGTTGGCGCTGGACATGGCCAAAAAGTTCCTTGGCGCCTTGAAGCGAGTGCTGCCCTTTGTCAGTGAGTGCCCTCCTCCACCATCATGTCTGTCTTTCTCCTCCCCCCACCCCCGTCCTCCTTTACTTGTCTGCTCTGCGCGCTGCTTGCTGACACTGGTGAGACAGATTTGGGCAGCGCGGTCCGCAACCTGGACAACGCGAGGGTCAGCGTGATGGCATGGAACTGCGACCTCTTAGGGCAACTGTTACCCGATCAAGAACGTCCTGCCACGCAACTGCACGCAAGTCTTTGTTTTATTGAACAGAATGGGTTTCAGATGCCTGCAGACGCACTCGGGGGGCGGTTCAGTGAGTTTTCGTGCGGGCCCACCTCGTTTTGCCTTGAGGAAGTCCTGAGCACTAAACCCGCCAAGTTGTGCCTACTATGCCGACAGGACTCCAACACGCTACTGCGGGGATTCGCATGCGACCTGACGACTAGTCAGTGTGTGTGCGGAGAACGTGACTTGACCTCCACAAAATGTGCCACCACGGAGGACTGCGGGCTTTCCAGTTCGGTGTGTGACGTACAGGCGTCCTTCTACGCTGGGTCATATACGACCCAGCTGTGTATTGACAGTCCCGGGCGGTCTTATTGCGTGAAGCGCAACATGCACGACGGCGTTGGCGTCTGTACATCTTTTGTTAATGAGCCTGCCAACCTGATGCCCGCATGCCAAGAACCCGATCTGGCCTCGCAAAAGTGGTCTTTTGCGGAAGACAAGTGTCTAGGGTACGGCAGGGACCTTGGTGTAGCCAACTTGAACGTCGGTGTACTCATGTCGGAAACGTTTGTTTTCCCATGCCTCGACATTGCGGCACTGGGTCAGGTCTTCAAGCTTGCCTGCATACGCATCATTTTGGACGGGAGCATTCAAAATTCCATCTTGTCCTTCCTCACCTACAACATATTGAGCACGCCCGCGTTCGGATTGGGGGGGCGGCGCAGGCTGCTGCAATCTGACGGTGCCGCTGAGGACAATTATACCGCCCGGGAACGCGGCTCGTCTGGCTCCATGCTCACAGTATTTGTAGAGCAATCCAAGGCCCGGGTGCACAAAATTACTGGGTCCTGTCGCCGCACGCTGCAGATGTGTGTTCAGCCGCTCTCGGATTCCGGGTGTCTCTGGTGTGCCCGCATCTGGTGGTTTGCGAACTTTTCACTGAGCACGGCGGATCCCGACACCAGTGCAAACCTTGCTGCAGTTGTTTCTGACACGGATCTTGTGGACGTGCGACACATGATTGTCACCCTGGCACACAACCCCTTGACGTTTGCACGCATTGTACAGCGCACCCCGCAAGCTGTGGCGGCACTGGTGCAAGATTGGCTACAAGACGAGGTGGCGTATCATGTCATAATTCGCCATCTGCGCCGCCTCGTGCAATTGGTCGACGACTTGGTGCACGGACTCATGTTGAGCATGTTGCCGTCGCGGTCTGCGATTCCCACCGCTGTTGACCGCCATCTGCGCGCGCGCAACTTGACGTCGACAGACCAAATTCTGCCCCTGGTGCCGTCCGCCACCGCATCGCGTCGACGTTTGTTGCAGGTAGGTGTTGGCAGTGTCCGCGTCGTGGATGGCACTGTCGCTACATCGTCTGTGACTGTCGCCCCAGCGGTCATACGTCGGCAGACCATCAGCACGGGCCGCACACCCCCTTCTGAGCTGAGCCGCACCCGGGACAGCGCACTGCAGCAGCTACACCAGCAGATGCCTTTTTTTGATGTGTCTGGATTCGATCGGCTCTTTGACGACGTAGCTACCAGAAACGCACAGCTACCTATAGACCTTGCCACAATTCTCACCGAAACGTTCAGCGACGCCTTCGACTCGAACAACGGTACCTCTTGTATGGTGAGCTTTGGCACGGTGCACAATGACATCATCATGAACTTTGCGCGCATGCTGGCCAAGGACGGGTGGACGGTCAAGCCTGTGTGCACGCGCGCGCAGCTCAACACATTTTCGCAGAGCGTGCCGGTCTGTCCCATTCTGACGGCACCCTTCACGCGAGCGTACGAAAACACCATGGTCCTTGCAAAATACTACGCGTACATGGTACAAAGTACATGCCTGACCAACATGTCGGTCTCATGCCAGCGACCGTCCATCAACAGCGAAACTGGTATCATCAACGCGCTGCCTCGCCTGTCAAGAGACCCAAAGTTCACCAACCGAACGATGCAGGATGTGGCGGAAGAAAAGGACATTATTTCCTTCTACATCATCCGTTTCTTCTATGCCATGACCGATTTGATTTCGTTTGACCGCTCCTCGTTGATGGCAAGCGTCATGGCGTTTTCGTCCACCGACGCCCTATACGACGAGCACGTGCGCATTACGATGGTGCGCAACAACGAATATTCCATTGGACGGCTGCTGCATGATTATTTCAATTGCGACCTCGAGCAGACAATCACGTGCGGTCGGAAAAATCAGTCGCTGTTGCCTGTCTTTGCCGCCGTGTTCATAGTTCTTCTGATTTTGCATATTGTCCTGCCGATTCCGTCGACGCCGTCGTTTTTCATTTGGACCATTGGACTCACGTACGGCGTCGTGTATATGGCCTACAACTTTTCGCCGCTTTGTTCTCCGCGCATACCCACGTGCATTGGACATGGTATATATGAGCTAACCCAACAAATCATGCCACTGCGCATTCAGATTCCACGCACACTGTACCACACAGACAAGTGCAACAGTGATCTCACATTGAAACCAGAGTTTCAGATTTTGCAGCCAGACTTTGTCTGCGGCAAGACCTGTGTGGATGCACCCTATGAGATGAAAGACATAATTACGGTTCTTATCGCCTCCGAGACGTGGTTCCGGTACGACAGAGCCGTCTTCATGGAGAAGATCCTCACAGACTTTAACTTTTTGTTGCCGAGCAGTGTGACTCTCGACTACATCGCTCTCATTGGAAAATATGCCGCTGACGTGCACAAAAACGCCGACGGCTATGTCCTGGGATTTGTGGCGTGCATATTTTTCAACTTCTACAAGCTGGTCTGCCTCTTCATTGTAGTGACTGTTTTCCTGCCATTTTCTTTCAACCTCGTCTTTTCTCTCTTCACCTTCACTGGCATGCTGGTTCTCAAGTACTCTTTTTTTGCCTACAACACTGACATTTACGCCCAGATGCACTGACAGCACACACATACACACGCATACACACACAATACACCAATGCGATATATCGGAGCACCTAAGTATTGCAATTTAATAATAAACAAACCCGTTGGCATGTGTTCCATGTATGCCATTTCCAATTTGTTTCGATGCTTTTCAAGTTCGCCATCGGCTTTCGCCGACTCAGTGACGAGAAAACAAGGCAAAGATTGGGTCGCTGTGCACAGTTATCGCATGTCCCGCCCCGCCTTCTCCACCGTGCAAGGATTTTTCGACTCCAGCCAACCATTTGCCCATATCTTCTTCCATGACCGATGCAATCTTCGGCATCGTTTTGACAACGGCACCGTCATAAGCGTGGCCCCTTTTCTTGTAGGATTTGACCATCACCATGTCGTTGGCATGTGATATGGGCTGCAGCATGATGTCGGCGACATTGACGTCCTCTGGTGGCATACTGTAGACGCCCTTAAAGGCTGCAGCATCATGTCCCAATTTCTGACACTTTTTGGGAATCATGTCGCGATCGAGGAATGCGGTTCCCATCACAAGAGCATCGTTTTCCAAGTCGCCAACACTTAGTTTCATCAAGTAGTCGCTCGCACGACACGCCCTCTCCGCGGCAGCCAAGCGCGAAAGTCGGCGTGCCTCTTTGCGGGCCCGACGCCCATCCTTCCGCTCCTTTTCAGCCTGTGCTGCAGCGATATCCATCGATTCCTTCGACTGAGGAGCGACGGTAGACGAAACAGCGACGGTAGACGCAGCAGCGACGGTAGACGCAGCAGCGATGGTAGACGCAACAGCGACGGAGGAGGACGAAGCAGCGACGGCAGACACCCTTGGCACTGGCACATCAACACCACATTCAACTCCAAGAACTACCACACCACGCTGAATAGCCAGCAATGCCTTTTCAAGGTCATCTGCTTCCAGATCCGTCGCCGCGCCACCGAGCAGTACAGATTCAATGGAGCCCATAGGTACTGTAGATTCGTCGGATTCGTCGCACATCTCGTTCACACACTCCGTCGAGGGAACATGACTGCTGAACGAAGTTGGCGATGCCTTCAGGACGTCCAAATACTTTGTAAACACATCAAACATGCAATCGTTGCTCGTGTTGTAAAAATGGTAAACGCCCTGATTGTTGGTGACGAGAGTCACGTCGACATTGCAGTTTTCAAAGAGCTCCATAGCTTTCTTAAACATGGTGGGTTCACGCTTGTACACAGCCGTACGACGCTTCCGCGCGCATTTGATGAGACCCCAGGGGCGACGTGCGCGTCCCATGCTGCTGGCGCCTCGCCTACTCCTCTACACCACTACGCGAAAACACAAGAATGCACGCAACAGGCCAAAAAAGTACACTCGTGCCACTCACGCACACTTGACTTTCTGGTGTCGCAGAGAATGTTCAATCCTAAAAATAATCACAACCATGTTTCTTCACTTGTTATAAATAGAGTTTCGCACACATGGAACTATTTTTAGAATTACACAAACTCCATATATTTATCTAGCAACAATGCAACATGTGCACAGAAGCCCCCTCATGCGTATGCTTTGCGATGCGTTGTTCAATTTCTCTCTCTCTATTGATGTGTGCATCATGTCGTATGTGTCGGAACATTTTGACGCTATATAAACGTCGAGTTGCCGCGTCATACTGTGCCTACCCGGTAGCATGCATTCGTACGCATATGTACCACAATCCACTGCGTCATCGGTGCCTGCCGTGCAAGATTTCGACAACGAAAATGTTGCCGCATACCACAACGACTGGAGTATACAGTCTTTGGGCTATTACGGTCTGGACACTGCTTATATGCCCGCAATTCTTTACACATTGTGTGTTGTGTTAGACACGATTGCCATGGCCTACAAACAAGTGTTTCTGTATTGGTTGGGTCTCTTCATATGTAGTTTTTTGTGTGTTTCGTGCCATCGATGTGGTACATTTGCACTGGTACTTCAGATGGCGCTGGGTGTTTTCATGTATATTTACTGGTTCAATTTTTTCAATTTGTGGTACCGTCCACGATATCATCACTCTCCCTCGTGGCCGTGGACGCCAAGTCTGTAGCAACTGTCGGGCGACGCATTACAGCTGCACAGACCGAGCATCAGCTTTCTCGTACGCGATTCGAGCGACCTGCAGGCCCCACCCGCTGTATCGTGCAAGGTGGCCTGCGAGCAGCATACGCGCACAGGGCGACATCGCGCTTACGGCGATTGTTGAACCACGTTGTCACCTGCACATAGGTCATAGCGGCCTCCTTGGCAAGATTTATTCGCCGCAAATACGTAGGCTTGGGGTCCTGCGAGTAACACGCCATGAGGATGCGTGTCTGTCTAACGTCATACCGTTTGTTGTCGGCGAATGTACATTTTCTCATCGTGTTGTCGGCAACATCTGAAATGACGGTCTTGTCACGGGCGACGACGTTCGAGTCTTCTAGCAAGGCCGAGTGCAACGTGTGCTTTTCGAGCTGAACGTCCTCTTGCACTGGTGTCACCTTGCATTTCAACGAAGTGCACCAGGTTGTGCGGTTCACAAGTCTGGGGAGATCGACAAACGGGACAAATGGCCCAAATGTGAACACTACGTCGCCGAATTGCACATCATCATTGTGCAACTCTGCTGGCCAAGCATGGTATGCATACATCTATAATGGCAGTAGTACACATGTGCGCAACGCGTCGCCTTTTATGCGTATACACGCACATCGGCACCCAACAACGGCATACGCCCAAATTTGGAACGTTGGCTCGAGGCATGTACTTAAGTGCAACCACCACATCCTGCATGAACAACACTGGCAACAAAGACGTGTATTCGCAGGCACAGACTGCGAAGAGCGAGTCCACTCGTCCTACATCAACGAGACCTCCACAGCGAGACGAGGATCGTGCAAGAAAGCACAATCACAAGCAAGAAATGTACAAACTGGCACATTTGCGCTTCCAGGCCCCGATGGTGCAGACCATCACCTCGAGTGACAACCAGACCGTGAATTCTTTGGCCGACCAATATAAAACCTGCAACGGTGCATTGCAAGTGCGTTCCATCCACACGCTACCATAAGCAAGTACCATGCAGAATGGTGTTGCGGTCGCGATCAATACTGTGGTGCAGGCAGGCGATGGTTACGAAGTGTCCGCTCTCTCCATTGCGGATCGCGCTCTAGGAGGCGATCGACATATGATGGGTGTGGCCGGGCACTTTGCAGTCTAATAAGTTGTTTCTTGCATAAATCAAGTCGCATTTGCGAGTGGGAAACGTCTTGCATGTGTTGTGTTGGGATCGGCAGCACGTTCAGAAGTGCGTTCGTTGCATCCATTCCAGCGGTGTTTTGATGTATGGGTGGCATCTGGGAAAGCAAGAGCTGAAAATACGAGCGCGTTGGGTCTGCATTATTGAGGTAGTTGTGCAGCAAATCGTCTTCTTGTTGCAGAGCCGATGCCAGAGGTTGCCCGTGCAACAAAGGAGGTAGTAATGCATTGCCCTGCAATTGTAGCTGCACCTCGTCATCTGCTTGTTTCTCTTGCGCCGTGGGCGCATGCAGCGCCACGAGTACGGTGTGCTGTGCACTGAAGTTGAGTTTTAGGTTCTGCTGTGTGATCACAAGTTCGTCGGCGGGCGTTGGCACGAAGACCGGAAGTGTGCGGGCGGACCCTAGCTGAATACAAGGACGGCGGCACATTGGACATGCGGATCTCCGTTGTCTCCGTACAGTGGTGGTACATGTGGTGCACAGCACGTGCCCATTTGAGCAAATCTCTACAATATATTGCGATCCACCGTTCATATCGCCAAATATAACAGAGTTGTTTTCTTCTTGGAATAGCAAAAGGTCTTCAAACACGGTGGGTTCACCGTGAACTTGGGCATCACCGTAACAACAGATAGGGCATTCGAACGCTGTCGGCTCAACCTTCAGTTCACATGCTTTCATGCTGGAACCCGTTAAATACGCCGAGTTCGCGAGGCAATGGCAGTATCAACGGCAGAGCACAAGGCAGAAGTGAACTCTCTCGGTGCCCTTATTCATATAGTAAACGCGACTGTGTATAAGTGGCAAAAACAGGGCATGCGCACTGTGTGTAATGTAGACCGGAGGACCGAAAAGCGTGCATTAATATGTTCTATTTGAGTTGAATAATGCGCGAACTCATGACAGGGCCTATATATACGAAGAAAACATCGGGTGTCAAGATCTGAGCTTTTCCGAGTTTCTCAAGCCATGAACACGATGTCGTCTTCGACGGCGAAACGCCCTGAGATATTCTACCATGGCACATCAGTGAATGCGGCATTACAGATCCAGGCCCGCGGGTTCGACTTGTCGTGTTCGGGCTCCGGTGCCGGCAATTTGCTGGGAAAGGGCGTGTATTGCACTACGGTCCTGGACAAGGCTACCGATTATGCCAAGAAGAAGCCTGGCTGTGGTGTAGTCCTGCAGTTGCGGTGCCAGTTGGGACTGTGCAAGAAACTCGTTGCTAACGACCCCATGATGACGACTTGGCAGAACCACGGCTATGACTCGGCGTGGCACCCAAACGGCGCCAATCAGCGTCAGCTGTCGGAAAACTGCTTCAAGGACCCTGCGAGCATCACCGTACTCGGCGTCATCGCGGGCGACACGGCCGCTTTACTCCGTATGGGAATGGCAGTGCGTGTCTCGGATGGACGACTTGCCATGGTTGGCGACGAGGACGTTGGAGTTTCTGCCGAAAAAGGCAACTTGAAGCGCAAACGGGACGGTGAAATGGACGACAATGAATTCTTGGGGCTGCTTCGTGCTTGGAAGTTGGCCGAAGTCGTCGATGCCCTGGTCTTGGAGGGGATCACCTGTAGTTGTGTGTTGGTGGAAGAGCTGACCTCTCAGGACATTGAAAAGATCCCTATTGGCGTGGTGTACAGAAACCGTCTCCTGAAACTCACTCAGCATCTCTGTGCCGAAGACGTGAAGCGCAAGAGCAACAGAGCACATGCCACCAATTTGTTGAAGCAGATGCAGTCGCGTCCGGGAAACGCAGCGACTCGACACGAGGGTCTTGCGAGTCTAATGCAGCTCCTTGTGTCGAATCCAGCGCTATCCACCGTCGTGGTGAGCAGTGGCCTGATCCAAGTCCTGGTGGCGGTGCTCACGGATCACCAAGACGATCCCGATCTGCAGGAGTTGGCCTGCCGGATGCTTGCACACTTTAGTGTGATTGGTGTTGACAACAACCACGATACGCTCCGTTTGATGACGGCCGCGATTCCGGCGCTCGTGCTCTCGATGATGGCGTGTCCTGCACACGAGGGACTGCAGGTGCAAGGTGTTGCTGTTTTGCGCCAGTGTCTAGAGAATGACAAATGTCCCGTATGGATGGCCACGACAATCGCCAAGGCTGGCGGTATAGACGCGACCCTATGCGCGATGCGCTCGCAGCAGCAGCCGTTCTGTTGGGACACGCCCCTACTCCAGGACGCGGTGAATGTGCTGTTGAAGTTGCAGCTCACCGACAACTACACTGCGACGATGTTGTCGTCCTCTGGCATCAAGGTACTTCTCGGTGTAATGTCGCGGCAGTCGCACGTCGACAGCATCCAAAATGATGGGTGGTGTGTGTTGAAGAAACTCGCCAAGGAAGCCAACGCGAACAAGGTCGAGATGTTGAAGGAAGGGGGCTGTAGCTTGCTGCTACGCCTAATGGTACGGGCTGGTACAGACTCTATGTTGGTACGAAGACGAATGCAAGTGTTGCTCGAGCTGGCTGTCGGCAATTGGAAGGAGACGGCCCCCGATTCCATTGCGGGAGATGCATTTACAAGCATGGTTGCAGTGATGCGGTCGCAGCGCACCAATTCGTATAACATGACGCTTTGCTTTATTGTGACCAATGAGCTTTGCCTGACCGACCAGCATCGAGCAGCATTCGTGGTGGCGGAAGGCATGAATGTGGTGTCGACGACCATGCAAGCTGACGCGCTCGGCAATTGCGCTAAGCTTGCGGCTGTTGGATGTCAACTCGTATGCACTATGTCGGTGGCGGTAAATCTGCGCCCTGTCATGATTGGAAATGGGGTGGTTCAGCTGCTTGTCACGCTCATGAGGCAACACAAGAGCATCGTCGAAGTACAAGAGCATGCCACGGCTGCACTGCACAACTTTGCGATGCACTCCCCACTGCACCGCGCATTAATCTGTAATGTCGGCGGAATCCAGGTGGTGGTGTCAAACATGCAGAGGGAACCCAAGCAACTGCGCCTTCAGAAGATCTCTTGCATGCTTCTGCGTTTCATGTCGTGTGAGAACGAGTCACATCCAGAAATTGTAAAGGCCGGCGGCATCGCGTCAGTGGTGGCGGCCATGCGAGCGGACGTGGACACACTCAAGACAACCGTCGCAGGTGTAGCCTTCCTCAACAACATCGCCGTCAAATGCCCAGAGCGTCAGGAACTCATCATAGATGTCGGTGGTATGGACTTGGTCTTGTTGTTAATGAAGCTACACGCCACGAACGAGACGCTGCAAACATACGCCTGCCACTTCCTGTTCTGCTTTGTTCGAAATAAAATGCACCAAGAAGCCGTTGTGTCCGCGGGCGGAATCCCCGCGCTGCTTCAAAGCATGTCGAGGTCTGCACAATGGCCGGTAATGCAAAACATGGCCGTGCACATGATTGTCGTCCTGGCGCAAGCCAACCCGACGTTTGACACACTGGTCAAAATCGAAGGTGCATTGCCTGTGTTCACCGACCTCCTCGCACAGCAAGGTCTCGATGTGAAGAACCGCAAGGCAGTCGACGACTTTCTCGCGCGACACACCACGTCCTCGGAGGCTTGCGCGTCGGCACAAGATATATAAACGTATGCACGAACATGCTTGTGAGGTCGCTTAGCTATGGCGTCGCATCGCATTACCCTGTCGTTTGGTGGACGTGGGGGGTGTTGTGGTGATGACTTTGCACTCGACATGATTCTTCGTGACAGAGCAGGTGCTGCTGGCCGTGTCGAAGACGCACTTGTTATTTCATGGCGCGCAGTGCGCGAGATGGTTGGCAAGTTCATTGTGCAGCAGGTCACGGTGCGAAATGTTTGCGCGACTGAATATCAGTTCAAAACGGCATCCCACGGCACATGAGAAAGCTGCAGGGTGTCAAACGCCTGAGCGTGCCCGAATATGCAACCCTTCTTTCTAAGCGTTTTAATACAACAAGTAGTGAAAAACACCAAATTTTAAACAAAACAGAGTGTGTGTCGCCGCCAGTAACCCACACACAGCATTAGATACTGAGGTGGGCTATTTCTTTCTGCCGGTCCGATTCCTGGACTCGAACCAAGTCCTCTCTGGTAGAAAATGGGCCCTGACGACCCGACCAATAATTTTGTTGAAGTTGCAGTACACACCCTGAAAATTCCTGTTTCGCATTAGTATATGGACTGCGTGTGTACCTGATACTGCTACTACACATCAAAACACAAATGGTCGAGTGGCGGCTAGTGCCATATTACTATATAAGTGCAAGCAGACACGCGCCGCGTTCTGTACATATCGCGCCCCTGTTCATCACGATGAACAAATTCTTATCCAAGGTCACACGCACGATATTGTGCGAGAAACCTCACCCGCCCGCCAGGTTCAGGCACGCGAAAGTGACGTATTGCACGGAACTCGCCCCTGATCCATACGCGGCGGTGGCACACTGACGTTTTTGCAACGTCCGCACACGTGCGTACGTGTGTGTCGAACGAGACAATGGTCTATGGCTATCGTGCCATACTGGGGTTCAAGTCCCCAGGCGTTTCCATTTGCACACGTTCACATATAAATATATACGTTCCTCTGGAAGATGGCAAAAAAGACCTCGAAATAATTCTTGGGGTAGAGAATAGGATTGCCAATAGCAGACACGGAATGGGTTGCAACCCAATTTAACGACAGTGTGTACAGCTCCCACGTAGTCAACTGCTCGCTGTCTCCAAGGGATACCCCCGACAAGAATTGCAGTCCTGTCTCGGCGCGGAACCACGTCTTGCTTCATAAAGTGGGCTCTGGATGAGTCTCGGCACCGGCACGTCATCGGTAGCGGAAGTCTCTCGCTGCATCAGTCCCTGCAGCAGACCCTGCAGTACAGCATGTTCAGTCATCACGAGCAACAAGTCCGCTCGTTGGCGTTTGTCTTTGGATGGGTTTCGAGGTGTGCGTTTTAGGTGTGCGTTTTAGGTGTGCGTTTTAGGTGTGCGTTTTAGGTGTGCGTTTTAGGTGTGCGTTTTTGCTGACAGAACGGGCGCAATTTTTTCAATTCCGAACCATGGGGTGTAGTACAGAAATTAGTCCTTTTAATATTTATACAACAAAATGCACATATAACCAGTTGAAGGCAACGCAAAAGACTAAATACGTGAGGGAGACATGCAGCGTGCGGGCGCAGGTATCGAGCCCTCGTGCACCTCGGTGCTTCAAGAAGTCGACGACGTGCTGCATGCTCCCCCGGAGAAGTTGCCGGAAAACCCGACTGCTGTTCCAGTGAAAATTCGAAAGGTGCAGTTTGTCGGGGGGTCGGAGTCCTTCGCAGAGGTATCAGATGCTTTGTCCTTGGTAGACGACAACCTTGTCTTGCAGCACATGATGAGTTTCTGGGAGAAAATGGTGGCCAGCCGTCCTACAAGCGACCCACGTTCTATGTTGCATCCGCGCGCCATGCGCCATGTCATCATCGGCGATTCCGATGGCATGGTCAACTTCTGCATGATAAATGAAGAAAAGGACCAGGATGATAGCGCTGTGGATGTTACTATGCAAGCCACATGCGACGGGGTGGGTCACCAGTTGTTGTGTAGACACGCACAGCAAGGGGGGTTGTGAACATAGTGCTTTTTGTGTGTAATACAATTATCTTATTGATTCGAAAACAAACGGCTTGTCCATGTGTCCGAGACCCAAGACCTTTACGAGCAATTTTGCTCACAGGGGCGTGTAAAGCAATCAAGATGTGCGGAATGAGACGTGCTAGGCGTTGTTTAGATAGTGAAAATAAAATATATATATTTAGAAATATCTATAAATACGTTGGCGCGATTCATGCGTGGAAATTCTCAGTGATTAATATTTCAAGTGCGGTAACGAGGAAATGTGTGAGTATGGAACTGTGTTGGCGAACTGGGTCCCGTGGAACGCCGCGGAGTGTGCGCTGGTGGGGAGTGATAACGAGTTTGGTAGCATTATCTTTGCTAGTAGTGTGTGTGCTGTGAGCGGGAGCAGTACACCCACCATGAACAATTCGCCCCCCCGCGCTCCTGTGCACCATCGTGTCGGGGGAAAAAACAGTCTGTCGACACCACATGTGGTCACCGTGCCAAAAACACCCTTGACCTCTGCTGTAAGACAGCACAAACGCAGTAAGAACCATTCTCCGTTCAAGATTGCCATGTTGGAGGCATCTTACAAGGGAAACTCCAACCCTGGAAGAAATGAAAAGCAAAAAATTGCGCATTGCCTCAAAATGAGCGTGAGGCAGGTTTGCAACTGGTTCAGCAATTATCGTAAACGTAAACATCGCCGTCCGACCCCGGTCGCACAGTGATGACAACCATCAGCCAGTAATCCGTGTGCGAGGGCAAATCAGTCAACATTGTGGGGGTTTCGACGGTGGGAATTATGTGTTTTCGACGGTGGGAATTGTGGGGTTTCACGGTGGGAATTGTGAGTGTTTTCGACGGTGCGAATTGTGGGTGTTTTCGACGGTGGGAATTGTGAGTATTTTCGACGGTGGGAATTGTGGGGTTTCACGGTGGGAATTGTGGGTGTTTTCGACGGTGGGAATTGTAAGTGTTTTC